>Ga0265306_10000639_pt1 | contig 16744 bp, 10 predicted proteins | sample Helome_3_FD_192493 | JGI IMG/M metagenome (GOLD analysis project Ga0265306, IMG submission 192493) | Marine sediment microbial communities from subtidal zone of North Sea - Hel_20160420 (Illumina Assembly) | ecosystem: Environmental > Aquatic > Marine > Subtidal zone > Sediment ...
TAGCGGGTCGCCGCCGTTGCCTGCCATCCGTGCCCGCAAGCTGCGCAGCTCATCGAGCAGTCGCTCCTGCGTCTCGCTCTCGTAGTATCGCCGCGCCTCACCCATGAACATGTCGGAGCCGGGGAACGCCGAACCGAAGATGACGCCGGTCTCGTCTTGCATCGCCACGGGTAAGCCCCAGCGGTCGGGAAGCTTCGTTCCCTTGGTCGTGGTCTTGTAGTGCATCACCAGCGGGATCCCCGCGTCGCGTAGTGCCTCCACGCCTGCGGCAACGGCCATTCGTGTCGTCGAGTCCATCGCGGCCGCGCGCTCCTCGGGAATGCCGAAATCGCTCGACAAGGCGATGTCGCCACCCCGGCCGGCGAGCTTGATCACCTCGGCGGGCGAGTCGATCGTTTCGAAGCGCGCCCCGCCTTTTTCCGATTTCACGAGGCGGGTGATCTTCTTGTCCGCCATCGCACGACGAAGCCCCACCGGGATCGCGTCGATGAAGCTCTGACCGTGCAGGATGCGGTCGACGTTTTCGTCCGCAAAAACTTTCTCCCCGCCGGGCAGTCCAATGGTCGCTCCGGTGACGACCACCGGCTCTCCGGAATCGACGGCGCTCCCGCCGCGATAGATGTCCATTCCTTGGTCGAGGAAATCGGCAAACAAGCGGCCGAGTTGGGTATAGCGATCGCCGCCCACGGCGGATGATGCCGATCGGGGCGCCCGACGCGCCGAAGCGGTAACCGTCCGTGGCACGGCCGGAGCGGCCGCAGCAGCCACGCGGGTCGGTGCCCCGTCGCTGCTCAGCTCTTGCGCCCTGCGCTCGCTCTTGGGCGCGCCGTGCCCGCTCGCATAGAGACCGGTCAGCGCGGCGTTGAAGGCCGCGACGTCGCCGATCTTCGGGTGGTTGGTGAACAAGGACAGCGAGTCGGCCTTGCTGCCAAGCACATCTTCGGCAAATCGCGCGAGTGCGGACTTTGGACCGACTTCGACGAAGACCCGTGCCCCCGCGTCGTACAGGGTCTCGAGCCCCTTCACGAATTGCACAGGCGAAGCGATTTGCTGACCGAGGAGCTCGATCATCTCTTCGGCGACGTTCGGCCCCATCGGATAGAACTCACCGCTCACGTTCGCGACAATTGGAATCTTTGGGGATTCGATGCCGAGCCGTGCGATCTCTTTTTTGAGCGGGCCGCTTGCGGGGGCGACGACCTCCGTGTGAAACGCGTGACTGACCGGCAGCGGGATCGCCTGGTGGCCGGCTTTCGCGATCGCCTCAATCGCCGCCGTCACACCCGGTGTCGAACCACCGATCACCGACTGGCCGAAGCTGTTGATGTTGGCGATGACCACGTATCCATCGACCGAGCTCACAATCGTCTCTACTTCGTCAATCGGCGCGAGGACGGCGGCCATCAAGCCGTTGTCGTCGACCGAGACCTTGGTCATCTCCCGTCCGCGCGCGCTGACCGCCTCGAGCGCCTCGCGAAAGCCGAGCGCTCCACTCGCCACCAAGGCACCGTACTCTCCGAGGCTGTGTCCCATGACCATGTCTGGGGTCGTGCCATAAGCGGCCAGGAGCCGCGTCAGCGCAAGGTCAGTGGCGAGCACGGCCGGCTGGGTGATCGCGGTCTGCCGAAGCGCCTCGTCCGCTTCGGCGAGCGCTGCTTTGTCGTTCGGATCGACGAAGATGATCTCGCTCAGCGGCTGACCGAGCAGTGGCTTCATCACGTCGTCGGCTTCTCGGAACGTGTCGGCCACGATCGGCTCCACCTCGCGAAGCTCTCGCAGCATGTTGACGTACTGCGAACCCTGGCCCGTGAAAAGGAACGCTGTCTTTGGCGCGGCACCCGTTCGGTAAAAGATGCCCTGCGCTCGCAGCGCCTTCCACATCGCCGCGTTGTCGGCGCGAAGCCCCTTGGCTGCATTCGTCGCCTTCTTGGCGAGCTCGACTGCGTCACCGAAGTCGATCGCCAGCCTTTCCGCAGCATGGAGATCCGAAGCGGCTGGCGGCTGGCGATTGGGCGCGCGCCCGGCCTTCGCGTCTTCGAGCACCGCATCGAGTTTGATCGCCAACTCGTTGGTCGAGCCGGCGCCCAGTACCAAAGAACCGCGCATCGGCGCCTTGTCAGCCATCGCAACGGCGCCGGTCGCCGTTGGCGTCGAGGAGCCGGAGGGCACCGATACCGAGGTCCGCTTCTTTCGCTGAATCCTCCCAGGCACATGCTCTTCGAGGACAGCATGGAAATTCGTCCCACCGAAACCGAATGCGCTGACGCCCGCTCGCCGAACTTCTTTGAAGTCATCCCAAGGCCTGAGCTCGGTGTTGACGTAAAACGGGATCTGACCGAACCCGATTTTCGGGTTGGGTGTCTGGAGTCCGATGCTCGGGGGCAGCTGCTTGTGGTGCAGCGCCAGGGTGGCTTTGAGAAGGCCGGCTGCGCCAGCGGCTCCCTTGAGGTGACCGATGTTCGACTTGACCGAGCCGATCGGAACGCTCGAGTTGGGCAGCCCCGCATCGGCGAACGCGTCGACCATGCTTTGCACCTCGACCACGTCGCCAACCCGCGTCGACGTGCCGTGGCCCTCGATCAGGCTCACCGTCGCCAAATCCTCGCCGGCATGAGCCCATGCACGCTCGATCGCGAGCTTCTGTCCGATCGGGTTGGGCGCGGTGATCCCCTTGCCCTTGCCGTCGCTCGACCCGCCAATACCCCGAACCACGGCGTAAATCTTATCGCCCGCTTCCTCGGCGTCTTCCAAACGCTTCAGGAGAAAGACCGCCGCGCCTTCGCCCATCACGAAACCGTCGGCGCCCTCGTCGTAAGGCCGCGTCCCGGTGGCCGAGAGCGCGCCGATCTTGCAGAACTTCGTGTAGCTCGGCGCGCTCATGTTGCTGTCGATGCCGCCGGTGAGCACGGCGTCGTAGTCCCCTTCTTCGAGCCCCGAGATGGCAGCGCTGAAGGCGGCCATGGCCGACGCACAGGCCGCATCCGCCGTGAAGTTGGGACCGTGAAAGTCGAATACCGCCGCCACACGGCCTGCGATGATGTTCGCGAGCTCGCCGGGCATCGTGTCCTCGGTGATGGTCGGAAAGTGCTCCCGCATGCGTCCCATCGTTTCCTCGACGATTGCGGCTTTGACGTCCCCCGGGAGCGCTTGAAAGCTCGGCGCACCGTCGAGCTCACGCGAGAACTCGGGAAAAAAGATGCGAAGCGCCGTCTTGTAATGCTGGTCGCCTGCCATGGCGTTCCCGAGGATCACCGCGGTCCGATCGCCGTCGAGCGCGCGCTCCGGATAGCCGTAATCGAGGAGCGCCTCTCGTGCCGACATGATCGACCACTTCTGCGTGCGGTCCATCGACTCCGCCACCTTCGGGGGAATCGGGAGCTTCCACTTCAGGGGCTCCCAGTTGAACTCGCGAACCCAGCCGCCAATCTTCGAATAGGTCTTGTCGGGGGCCTTTGGGTCTGCATCGTAATAAAGCGCCGGGTCCCAACGGTCGACGGGTGTCTCGCTGATGCTGTAGCGCCCGGTTGAAACGTTGTTCCAGAGCTCCTTGGCGTTCTGTGCATCCGGAAGTACTGCGCCGACCCCGACGACAGCTATGGCTCGATGTACCTGATCTCGCATCTGCGGGCTCCCTGCTTGGTCAGGAGCGCTCGTAAAGCGCGTCCCCCACTTGATTCATGTCTTCGATCAACCCCGCCTGGGCTGCATAAACCTTCGACAGACCGGCACTCGTCTCGAGCGACTGGACGTCTGCGCTCCCCGCCGCCTCGGCGCCGATGACCCAGCGCATGCCGTCTACGGCAACGCGCTGTGCGGCTTCACGCGCGAAAACCCGGGCCATTGCCGCAACCGCCGGCGGCGAAAATCGCCTTGGTGACTTTGGATTGAGCTCATCGAGCTCGGCGCGGACTGCGCGTCGAGCGAACGCCGCCGCACCCTCGACATAGGAGGCGAGCTCACCGATTCGAAACAACACGTGCTGGTTGCGCGTGAGACGTTTCTCGCGTGCGCGCTCCATGACTTCCGCGAGGGCGTGTGCGGCCAGCGCTGCGATGTCCGCACCGACCTTGGGGTGCTCGCTGTGCACGCCTTCGAGCCGCCGTGCGAGGTCGTGATAGTGCTGACCGCGGGTCTTGAGATGATGCTGCCAGCGGTCGCGTCCGATCGTCATTTCCATGATTTCGGAGGTGCCCTCGTAGATCGTGGTGATTCGCACGTCGCGCTTGATCTTCTCGACCATGTACTCTTTGGTGTACCCGTAGCCGCCGTGCCCTTGAATGGCTGCGTCCGCCGCTGCGTTGCCCGCCTCGCTCGCCAGGTATTTGGCGATCGCGCCCTCGGTGTTCAATAAGTCGTCGCCGCCCTTGTCGATGGCCTCTGCCGTCTGCTCGATGTAGGCCCGCGAGGCCTCCAGGCGCACCGCATGCGGCACGATGAGCTTATGCGTGTAGCCCTGCTTTTCCGAGAGCGGCGCCCCACCTTGAATGCGCTCGGTCGAGTATTCGATCGTCCGATCGAGGGCGGCCCAGCCCGCGCCGAGGCCGAAGGCGGCCACCATCAGTCGCGTGAACCCAAAGACCAGCTGCGCCTGTTGCAGCCCTTGGCCTTCTTCGAGCCCCACGAGCTGACCGGCGTCGACATAGACGTTTTCGAGAACCAAGGCGGTCGTGTTGCTCAGCCGGATACCGTGCTTGTCCTCGGGTTTCCCCGCAGAAAAGCCCTCGGCGCCCCGTTCGACGACAAACCAGCTGGGACCACCCGGCGCCTTCGCAAGCACGGTGTACACATCGGCGTGCCCGCCGTTCGAGATCCACTGCTTGTTTCCGGTGATCTCGTAACCAACGACGCTTCCATCCTTTTCGACGGGGACCGCCACCGTCTTGAGCGCGGCAAGGTCGCTGCCGGCAGCGGGTTCGGTGGCCCCGTAAGCCATGAGCAAGCCTTCTTCCGCGATGCGGCTCAGCCAGTATTCTTTTTGCTCGGGCGTTCCGCCGAACACGATGGGGTCGCTGCCGAGAAAGGTCGCCAGGACGCCGGTGGCTAGGCCGACATCGATCCCGGCCATCGCCTCACAGACCCGATACACGTCGAAGGCCCCTCCGCCCATCCCACCGTGCTCTTCGGGGATGAACACCAACTGCACTCCGAGCTCTTCGCTGCCGATGGCACGGACGAGCTCCTCTGGAAAGATGTCCTTCTCATCGAGCTCGAGAAGTTTTTCGTCGCTCAGGTTTGCTTTAGCGAAATCGTCGAGCGAATCGAGAACGAGTCGTAGCGATTCCGCGTCGAGGCTACTGCTGTGAGTCATCGAGAGTTCTTCCGTTTTCCCCCCCCGCAGAATGTGCGCGCCAAGTTGCAGGTACGCAGGGGCACGCTGCGGATAAGCAGCTTCTGTGCCAAAACGATGCGCCCAGCCGACGTCCCGTGATCTCTCTCAACTCGCTTGCCTGGCGCGAATCATCGATGGGTCGCGGCGCCGGCGGACGTGCAAATCATGCGCTTTGAATTTCCGTAGCGAAAGAAGTGCACAACTTGCGCGCTGCGTCATCACGCCGGTTTGCGTTATAAGCGCTCGGTGACCCATATCGCGACTCAGGAAGGATGTCTCATGAAGAATTGCTTGATGCTCGCTTGTGCTGGTTTGCTCGCGACCACCGGATGCAGTTCGGACTCGGGACGCAGTTGCGCAACCGACATCGCTATTGGCGAAGTTCAGGCATTTGGCGACCCCGTGGCCACCCGCACCGAGGGCATTACCTTCGATGCCGCCGGCACGCTCTTCGTCTCCGCAATCGTAAACGACGGCGACGACCAGCTGCTCCGGTTCTCGCCCGACGGCAGCCAAGAAATCGTCGCCGAATCTGAATCCATTCTTGGCCTGGCTAGCGAAGCAACGGGGATCCTCGGCGCGGCCATCGGAACCGGCGAGCTTCTTCTGATCGATCCGGCCACCGGCGTCTCCGCGCCGATCGCGGATGGACTCGGCGCACCCAACTTCGTCGTGACCACGCCCTGGGGCACGACCTTGGTGTCCGATGACAGCACCGGGACCGACACCATCCGGGAGGTCACCCTCGACGGCGACGTCTCCGTCTGGGTCGAGGGCGTGCCCACCCCCAACGGCATGGTTTTCTCGCTCGACAATCGAACCCTGTACGTCGCTGCGACGTTCGAGGGTGTCGGCCTTTGGCGCGTGCCCGTCAGTGAGGCGGGCGTGGCGGGGACGCCGGAGCAATGGGTCAGCTTCGGGGCGGCTTCGACCCCGGACGGCGTAGCGATCGACAGTGAAGGCAACGTCTACGTTGCGCTCAACATCAACGACGAGATCGCTCAGGTGAAGCCGGATGGAACCGTCACCATCATCGTCGAGGGAGTCTCGAAGCCCGCAAGCATTGCGTTCGGCCAGGGCGAGTACGATCCCTGCTCGCTCTACGTGACCAACCTCTTCGGGCCGCAGGTCTGGCGTGTCGGCATCGGTGTTTTGGGAACCGAGAACTAGGGCGTGTTGCGCACTTCGATGATCTCGCAGCGCACCTCGCCCTTGGGGCGGCGGAGCGTGATTTCGTCGCCCAGCTCGCGCGAGAGCAGAGCCTTCCCGACGGGTGACTCCATGCTGATCCATTTCTTCTCGGCGTCGATTTCGTCGGGTCCGACGATGCGATAGGTCTGCGTATTGCCGTCCTCATCTTCGATCGTGACCCAGCTTCCGAAATAAACTCGGCCGTCATCCGGCGGCGTCTCGTCGACGATGGTCAGCACCTTCAGGCGTCTCCCCAAAAAGCGAAGGCGCCGATCGATCGCAGCGAGGCGCTGCTTGCTGTACTGATACTCGGCGTTCTCGGACCGGTCGCCTTCGGCCGCCGCAACCTGCACCGCCTTTGCCATCTTCGGGCGATCGACGTTCCAAAGGCGATCCGCCTCTTCTTCGAAGCGCCTGTAGCCGTCCGGCGTGATGTAGCCAGGCTCCCCCGAGGTATCCGGTCGTGTCCTGCGTCGCGTCATCGTGTGCCCCGCGCTATTGCCCAGGTACTCCGTCGATGTCCGGCTTGAAGCGGAAAATGTAGTACGGGGAATGGGCTTGGATATGCGTCTTCGATCGCAGCATCTGATCGGGAATCGCGCTGTCGGCGACATAGAGCCAGCCATCGGGGCCGTAGCTCAAGGCATCCGCCCAGCGAATCTTCTCGCTTCGAGCGAGCGTCGTCAGCTCACCGGCCGGCGTCATTCGGATGACCGCGCCGTGCTCGACGTCCGTGATCAGCAGGTTTCCTTGGTCGTCCGTGCTCAGCCCATCATTGAGTGGCTTTGCACCAAGCGCTTGAACCCTCGCTGCCAGTGCCCCATCGCTCAGCGTGTCGACGAGTAGGTCGGCGACCTTGATGCGATACATCGTGTCATGCGCCATTGCGCCGTAGTAGATCCACTTGTCGTCGCGGCTGATGGCGATCCCATCTACACCGGGCTTGAGCACCACTAGACCGCCGAAAAACTTCATGTCCTTGGTCGGGTTGCGAATGAGCCAATCCTGCGCGGACACCGAAGAGTCGCTGTCCAGAACGCGGCGCGCCTTGCCCCGCTCGATGTCGTAGACGATCAAGCCGGGGTTTTTCCGCCAGAAGCTCACGTCGGCGATGAAGACATGCGTGCCGGTAGAATCGACCTGTAGGTCCTGCAGAAACGAACCGAGTTGCGCAACCGAGGAATCGAACGCGTGCTCGTGGACAAGCCCCCCCGTCCCTAGGTCGAAGGCCAAGAGCTGAGCCTGCCCGGTGCCGTGGTTGCCGTGATCGATCGTCCAAAGCCGATCTTGCTGGTCGATGGCGACCCCGAGTGGCGTCTCGAATTGCGCCTGCGCTTCTTCGTTTGGAAAGGGCTTCGGCGCGCCGTCGACCCATTCGAGCAACTTGGCCCCGCTCGGGCGGCTCTCCGGGTGAATCGTGTAGAACACGCGCCCATCCGCGGACACAGCGACGTTGCCGATCGGCTCGGCGCTGGTCACCACGACTTCGAGCGCACCTTCATCGAATAGCGGCTCTCCGCTGAGGTCTGGATACGGTTCCCCTCCGCCGTACCGAAGATTGAGGACAATCGCCAACGCTGCCATCAAAATGGCGAGCCCTAAGAGCAGGCGAAGCAAGAAGAGCTTCATCGCGCGCCACCAGCGCTCATTTGGAGGGCGTTCATGGCGAAGCTGAAAGCGTGCTTCGGCTCGCCGCGCGGTCCCAACGCATACTTCGTGCGTGCGCGCGAGCTCAGGAGCCCAAGCAGCGCCGCAGCGAGGGGAATCGACATGCGCGGGGACAGAAAAAGCGATTTCGGCTTCACGCCGGTCATGGCCGCGCCGAAGTTGTCCATGAAGCTCGCCCCGTTGCGCTGGGCCGCAATCGCGGCGGTGTCCAACAGCAGCGGAAAGCGATGGATTGCCCGGCCGGCAGCGGCCGATATGGAGAAGTCCCGACCGAACTCCCTCATCCAGGCGCGATGGTACGCCGATAGCCGCCGCGCACTGAGGTCCCCTGCAGCGAAAGCCTCGTCGAGCAGTCGGGCCGCGATTTTCGCGGCGACCATCGCAGTGTGAATGCCCTCGCCCGTGAGTGGGTCGGTTTGTCCCGCCGCGTCGCCCACGACGAGGAGTCGTTCCCCATGGGTCCGGGGCTCACCGCCTAGTCGAAGCGGAGACAGGCCCGGAGGTTCCAGCGGCTCGGCCTGTTCGCCTAGCGCTGCGCGTACGTACGGGTCCGAGGCGACCTCGGTTTGGAGCAGAGACTTCAGCTTCGTCAGCGGAACCCGGCCTCCGGGAAGGAGGTAACAACCGAGATCGATATCTCCGTTCGAATGGCGAAAAAGCGCGACGTACCCCGGGAGCACATAGGGCGGATAGAGCAGGACGCCGTCGCTGCTGAAGCGATGCGTGCCCCCCTTGATGTACTGCCGGCTCGCAACGCTGTTGGCGCCCGTCGTCACGACGCCGAGCGCACGCGCGATCTTACTCTTGGCTCCATCGGCGGCGATCAGGCATCGAGCGGAAAACCTTCGCCCATCCGTGCAGCGCACCGTCCAGCGCCCGTCGACGAGCTTCGCATCGTGCACCGATGCGCCCTCGATCAGCTCGGCGCCGACACGTACGGCGGCCCGCGCAATGCGTTCGTCACAGACCATCCGTCGGATGGCGGCTACGCGCGGCGCACCTTCGCGTTCGCCCTCATCGGGGCTGGTGAAGCTCAGTCCGGACGGTGACACCAGGCCACCGGAGCGAACCCACTGCACCGCGCCCTCAGCGTCGAGCTCCTGGACGACCCCCATCTCCTCGAGAATGTCGAGCGCAGGCTCGCACCAGGCATCGCCGCAGCGCTTGTCCCGCGGAAAGGTCGCCTTCTCGAGAAGGGCGACTCGCTTTCCGCCCTCGGCGAGGAAGTACGCCGCGGTGGACCCTGCAGGGCCGGCGCCGGCGATGACGACATCGTAAATAGGCTGTTCTTCCATGGAAGGCGCAGTCTAGCGCACGCCGTCTAGTAGGCCTCCCAGACCACCTTCTGACCCACGCTGTACCATTCGTCCATCCTGGGGCCGTACGTGTCTTCCAGCATGCTTCGCTTCATCTTCATGGTTGGCGTGAGAAAGCCGTTTTCGATCAGCCAAGGATCTTTGACGACAGTCAGGAACTGCAGGCGCTCGAAGGCCTCGACCTCTTGGTTGACCTGCTTCAGCAGCGCGTCGAGCTCGGCTTGAACCTGCTCGCGCACACTTTGGTCGCTGAGTTTGGGGCGAAGCTCTTCCGCGAGGAGCACGAGCGCGAACGGCTGGGGATGACCGGACCCGGTGACGCAGCACATTTCGACGTGGACGTGGTTGTTGATGATGTTCTCGATCGGGACCGGGGCGACGTACTTGCCCTTACTCGTCTTGAAGAGCTCTTTCACGCGGCCGGTAATCTTGAGTCTGCCTTCTTCATCGCGCTCGCCGCGGTCGCCGGTACGGAAGTAGCCGTCCTCGATGTAGCACTCGGCCGTCATCTCGGGCTGCTTGTAGTAGCCCATCATGTTGCCCGGTGACTTGATCAGGATCTCGCCTTCGTCGCTGATTTTCACCTCGACTCCGGGCATCGGGCTGCCGACGTAGCCGACGCGGCCGTGGCCGGGGTAGGTTGCATGGGAGTACGCGAAATCCTCGCTCATCCCGTAGCCTTCGAGCAGCTCGAGACCGAGATTGCGGTACCATTGGATCAGATCTGGTGGAATCGGCGCCGACCCACTGGCCGCAATCCGTACGTGTTGCAGGCCAAGCCCGGTCAGAACCTTCTTTTTGATTACCCGATTGAGCAGCGGGATGCGAAGGAGCCGCGACAGCTTCTCTGGCGGGAGCTTGTGAAAGATCCCGAGCTGGAATTTCAACCACAAGCGTGGCACCGAAACGAAGATCGTCGGCTGTGCGCGATTGAGGTCGGCCACGAAGGTGTTTAGCGACTCCGCGAAGAAGAGCTGCATCCCGGTGTGCAGGCCCTGCGTCTCCACGCAAAATCGCTCGAAGACGTGTGCGAGCGGAAGATAAGACAACATTCGGTCCTGCGGGGTCGAGTGAAAGATCTCATCGGCTCCCTTCACCGACGCGGCGATTGCACCAAAGCTGTGCATCACGCCCTTGGGCCGCCCCGTGCTTCCGGAGGTGTAGACGATGATCGCGAGCTCGTCGGCTCTGCGCGAGGCGTTTCCTTGCAGCGGTTCGGTCTTCGCGATGATCGAATCCCAGGTCTCGTAATCGTTTGGGGGGGCGAGCGGAAACGAGATGCAGGGCATGTCGGCGGGGATGCCCTTCTTGATTTCGTCCCAGCCGTCGAGCTTGCCCACGAACAGAAGCTTCGACTCGCTGTGCTCGAGAATATACTGAATCGTGTCTGCATTGAGCGTGGGGTACAGCGCGACGCTCACATGCCCGGCCATCCAAATCGCCAGGTCCGTTAGGATGAAATGCGCGCAGTTCTTGGAGATGAGCCCGATGTGGGTCCCGGGGGGAAGGTTGAGCGACTTCAGGTGTGCCGCCATCCGCCTCACCTGATCCATCGCTTCGGCCCAGGTGTAGGTTTGTACTTCGCCATTGCCGATGGGCTGGGTCATCCATACCCGGTCAGGCGTCGAACTTTCCCAGTGGTAGGCGTCGTCGAGTACGAGTTGCTGTTCGGCCATTGGTCACTCCTCTATTCGGACGGGCCCAAGAGGATACACCGTATTGGGCCCAAAGTGGGGGCTTTCGGTGCGGAATGTGCTTTGGCCGCACTTGTGAGGGCGTGAGGGTCGCGCTAAAGGATTGGTCGATTCCGGGCGGAGGTTGGTCAAATGAAATGGATGGCGGGATTTGCTCTTCTGGCGCTTGGCATCGCGTCGTTTGGATGTTCGACTTCGACCGAAGCGCTCGAGCCAACAGGGTACGACCTTCGGGTCGACGCGTTCTTCGACGCCACGATCGAAGCGGCCCCTCGAAACACGTATTCCGAAGTCATGCGCGTGGCTCGAGGCGTCGCGCCCGACGAATCGAAGATCCAGTTCGACCTCGATCGCTTGACCAGGCGCGAGGACACCTCCGACTTCAAGCTTCCGGGGCTTCTCTGGATGCTCTACGAGCTCTCCGATTCGGATCTGCTCAGCGCGGAGATTCTCAGCAACGCCAAAGACGTGATCCTCGGGCACAAGCTCTGGCCGGATGAGCTCCTGACCGAGCCCGATCCGGTGGCCACCGACAGCATGGTCTACCTGACCGAGAACCACTTCATCCTGTACGCGAGCAGCGCATACCTCGCTGGGCAGCTCTATCCGGACGAAGTGTTCGCTGCGAGCGGCGAGACCGGCGCCGAAAAGATGGCGACATTTCGGCCGCGCGTCATGCGCTGGCTGGAGCTTCGCTACAAGTCCGGCTTCAGCGAGTGGCTCTCGAACGTCTACTACGACGAGGACATCCCCGGGCTCGTCGCGCTGGTCGAGCTAGCCGAAGACGAGGAGCTCAAGCAGCTCGCGGCGATGGTCCTAGACCTCATCTACGCCGATATGGCCCTGAACCAGTACGACGGAGCCTTCGGCAGCACCCACGGTCGCACCTACGAGGACAAGATGGGCGGTTCCCGGGACAACACCGGCTCCACCTTCAAGCTCCTGTTCGGCCTGAACGAGTTCGCCCCTGGTAACATGAGCTCTTCGACGCTGGCGCTCAGCACGAAGTATCGTTTGCCGCGCGTCATCTACGAGATCGCCCACGACGTCGATCGCAGGGAGTCCGAAAACCGTCAGCGAATGGGCATCAAGCTCGAAGAGGCGGCGAGCTGGGGGCTCGATACGTCACGGTTCGAGGACGGGATGACCTTCATGACGCTCGAGGCCTACACGCATCCGCTCACCATCGGCCTCTGGGTTGAGATGCTGAACGCCTACAAGTGGTGGGAGCACGACGACTACAAGCTCTTCAAGCCTTTCCGCGATGTTCTCGAGAACGACTTGGTGCGCAACGCGTTCGCTATCGAAGCCGAAAAAGACATCACTCGGAACATGCGCCCAGAGGTCAACATCTACACCTATCGAACCCCGAGCTACATGCTGAGCACCGCGCAGGACTGGCGCAAAGGTTTTGGCGGAGATCAGCAATCGATCTGGCAGGCGACACTTGCAAAGGACGCGGTTGCATTCACGACACACCCGGGCAACGAGAGCTGGGAGGGGGACACGCCGCGCTACTGGACCGGTTACGGCACGATGCCCCGTGCAATTCAGGTAAAGAACGTCGTCATCTCGCTGTACGACGTCGACACCACAGCGGTCCTCTACGTTGCGAATCAGCCGCTCTACACCCACGCTTTCCTCGACAAGAGCCGCTTCGATGAAGCCTACAAAGAAGGGGGCTGGTTCTTCGCGCGATACGGGGACGGGTATCTTGCACTGTGGGCTTCGGATCCGGACGCCGATTGGAGCGTCAACGACGACCCGGAGCACGATGACCTAGGTGACCACGAGATCATCGCCGACGGCGAAAAGACCATCTGGATTTGCGAGCTGGGGAGCGCGGCAGACTATGCGAGCTTCGACGCGTTCAAGGCGGCCATCTTGGACGCGCCGCTGAGCGCCGATGCCGAAGCGCTCACCGTCGACTACCAGTCTCCCTCCCAAGGGCGTCTGGTCATGGGCTGGGACGGTCCGCTCATGCAGGACGGAATCTCGCTCGATGTTGCCGATTACCCTCGGTACGACAATCCGTACGGCACGTCGGACTTTCCAGGCGAGGTCATCTCGCTTCGGCATCGCGGGCAGTCCCTGCGCCTCGACTTCACGAATCGGACACGTGAGGTCAACCGCTTCCTGGACTAAGCTCGACCCCATGCTGGATTTCTCGGGCCGCGAAGCGGTCGTCACGGGCGGAACCGGTGCGCTCGGCAGCGCCGTCGTTGGGCGTCTCATTGCGGCCGGCGCCACCGTTCACGTTCCTGTCTTCGCGTCCGCCGAGCTCGACGGTTTTGCCTATCGTGCCGATCCGGCTGTGAAGCTTCACGACGAGATGGACATGAGCGTCGAGGCGGACGTCGCTCGACTCTTCGCACAACCCCGCGCTCTCTACGCGAGCATTCACATTGCAGGCGGGTTTGCCATGGGGCCGATCGGTTCCACCGGCGTCGACGTTTGGGATCACTTGATGCGGATGAATGCGACGACCTGCTTCCTTTCATGCCGCGAAGCGGTCAAGGCGATGGACGGGGGTGAGGGGCGCATCGTCAACGTCGCGGCGCGTCCCGTTCTCATTCCCACCGGGCAAATGACGGCCTACTCGGCTTCCAAGGCCGCCGTTGCGGCACTGACGCTTTCGCTCGCGGAGGAGCTCTCGGCCTCTTCGATCTGGGTCAACGCCATCGTCCCCAGCATCATCGACACGAAGGCGAACCGCGCTGCGATGCCCGACGCGGACCACAGCGCCTGGCCCAAGCCCGCCGAAATCGCGGAAACCGTGGCGTTCCTAGCCTCGCCGCAGAATTCCGTCACGCGGGGCGCCCTCGTCCCGGTGTACGGCAAGAGCTGAACGGGCTGGTGCGCTGGCCGGTTCCGATGAGGTACTATCGGCCGGATGAAGTACACGCATCTTGGTCGAACGGGTGTGACCGTTTCGCGGATCTGTCTGGGTTGCATGAGCTACGGGACACCGGAATGGCGGCCCTGGGTCCACGATTCGAAGGCGTCGGCACCGTTCTTCAAGCGCGCGATCGAAGCGGGCATCAATTTCTTCGATACCGCCGACATGTATTCGCTCGGCGTGAGCGAGGAAGTGACCGGCAAGTGGCTTCGTGAGTACGGCAACCTCGATGAGCTCGTCATCGGCACGAAAGTCTTTTTTCCGATGAACGACCGCCCCAACATGGGCGGCCTTTCACGCAAGCACATCCAGCAGGCCTGCGAGGACAGCCTCCGCCGTCTAGGCGTCGACACCATCGACCTCTACCAAATTCACCGGCTGGATCCGGACACGCCGATGGATGAAATGCTGGCCGCGCTCGACCAGCTCGTAACGCAGGGCAAGGTTCGGTACATCGGCGCGAGCTCGATGTATGCCTGGCAGTTGCAGCGACTGCTCTCGATGTCCGAGCGCAACGGCTGGGCGCGCTTCGTCACGATGCAAAACCACTACAACCTCGTCTATCGGGAAGAGGAGCGCGAGATGATGCCGCTTTGCGAGGACGAGGGGATCGGGGTCATCCCCTGGTCGCCGCTCGCTCGCGGAATGCTTGCAGGGACACGCATCAAGCTCGGAGACAGCTCCACCACCCGCTCCTCGAGCGACGGCCTCGATCAGATTCTGTACGACCAGCCGTCCGACTGGGAAGTCGTCGACGCGGTCAAAAAGGTCGCGGCCGAACGGGGCGAGCCTGCTGCTCGCGTGGCCCTGGCCTGGCTTCTTTCGAAGCCAGCGGTGACCGCCCCGATCGTGGGCGCGACCAAGCTCAAGCACCTCGATGATGCGATCGCTGCCGCCGAGATCGAGCTCAGCCCGGAGGAGGTCGCGATGCTCGAAGCGCCGTATCGCGCGCACCCGGTCAAGGGCTTGGCGGCACCCAAGGGCTGAGCGAAGGCGCGTTTAGCCTTCATCGAGCTCGGAGCGCAGGCTTCGAATCATCAGACGCTCGTAGAGCCCTGGGGCGAGGCGCGAGAGAACCGCGCTCGTTTTTCCGACGGGCGTCAGCACGAGGCGCCTCCGCCCGGATTCGGCCGCCTTCAACACCTCCCGAGCGACATCGTCCGCGTTGCCTAGCTTTCCCACCTTGGACCGCGGCCGCGAAAGGCGCTTGCCGTCGCCCCCGAGCGTCGATCCTTCCAGGCCAGTTTCGACGAACGAAGGGCAGACCATCAGGACACCGACGCCTCGGTCGGCCAGCTCGGCGCCCAGGCTTTCGAATAGGCCATGCATGGCGTGCTTTGAGGCTGCGTATCCACTGCGCCCATAAAGCGGCGCCAATCCTGCGATGCTCGACACGGCGATAATCAAACCGCGGTTCTCGAGCAGGTCGTTCATGCAGGCTTGCGTGCAATGAATGGCACCGAAGAGATTGACTTCCATCACACGGCGAAAGACTTCGGGCCGGGTCTCGGCAAACGCGCTTCGGTGCACGATGCCGGCGTTGTTGATCAAGACGTCGATGCTTCCGAAGGCTTCGCGGACGGTGGTCATCGTCGAGGCCACTTGCGCCGGGTCGGTGATGTCGCAGGGAAGAACGACCGCTTCGATTCCGAGTGCGTCCAGCTCCTCACGGGTTTCGATCAAAGGGCTTTCGGACAGGTCGACGATGGCGATTTTCGCCTCTGCAGCGCCGAAGCTTCGGGCAAGCGCGCGCCCGATTCCGCCCGCGCCTCCGGTGATGACGACCGTGCGTCCTCGGAAATCACGCCGAGCCAAGAAGACCTCGTGCGCGGGCGTAGAGCTCGAACGCCTCGCGACTACTCAGCTTCGGGGTGTAGCCGTACTCCTCTTTGAGTCGCCGGTTCGAGAGCACCGGTCGATACCGCAGGAAGTTGACGCGCTCCGGCCCGTTCTCGGTCAAGCCGAGGCTCTTGAGCGTCCAGAGAATCGTCTTCACGAGCGATGCCGGCAGCGGGACGTATGGTTTTTTGAGCATCTTTGCAATCTCGCGCGGGGTAAGCGCGCCGTCGCCGGCCTGATTGTAGACACCGACCTTGTCGGAGAAGACCGCATCGATCAGGCAGGCGACCAAGTCCTGGTCCCAGATGAAGACGAATGGAGAATCCGAGCCCACGATGCCGAGGATCACAGGCTTCTCGAACAGATCGGTGACCGGACTGTGCACGTCCGGGCCCACGACGGTGCCGGGCCGGAATACGATCTGCCGTAGCTCGGGACGCTCTTCGCGCCAGCGCGCCAACATGTCTTCGACGATCCGCTTGTGCTTCGAGTACTCGAACTCGTCGTTGCCCCGGAGGGGATCGTTTTCGTCCAACCAATCGGGATTGTCCCGATGATATCCATATGCCGCGCCGCTCGAGGTGACGATCAGCCTCGTCGCCTGGGCCGCCTCGCAGGCCTCGAGGATGTTCTGGGTGCCGAGGACGTCGACCCGGTATGCCAAGTCCTCAGGTGCACCCTTGGGTGCACGAACGATCGAAGCGAGGTGGACGACGGTGTTGATCCCGTGCTCGCGAAACAGTTCCCCAAGCTCAGGGTCGCAGATGTCGCCATGCTCGTAGACGACTCCCGCGAGGCGTTCGGCTGG
>Ga0265306_10000640_pt1 | contig 16742 bp, 11 predicted proteins | sample Helome_3_FD_192493 | JGI IMG/M metagenome (GOLD analysis project Ga0265306, IMG submission 192493) | Marine sediment microbial communities from subtidal zone of North Sea - Hel_20160420 (Illumina Assembly) | ecosystem: Environmental > Aquatic > Marine > Subtidal zone > Sediment ...
ACCGCCACCAACTTCCAGGAGATCCTCGAACAGATCTGGTGGCGCCTCGACTCCGCCCTCGACCTCGAGATGCTCGAGTGGTCTGCAAAGCTCGGCGCCCTCGAAGCGCTCGAATCGGGAACCACGGCGATCATCGATCACAACGAGACGCCGAACGCGATCGAAGGCTCCCTGTCTGTGATTGCGGATGCCTGTGCAGAGGTTGGTGTTCGTGTGGTGCCGGCCTATGGCATCACCGATCGACACGGCGCGGACGGCGCTCAACGAGGACTCGAAGAGAACCGCCGGTTCCTGGCAGAGGGCGGGAATGGCCTGGTCGGTGTCCACGCATCGTTCACCTGCAGTGATGACAGCCTGCATGCGGCTGCTGGCCTCGCAGACGAGTTCGGCGTCGGCGTTCACATCCACGTGGCGGAAGGACCAGGGGACATGGACGCCCCCAAACTGCTCGCAGGCCTCACGAACGACAAGTGGCTGCTCAGTCACTGCGTCTACCTCCCGGATGATCATGGCCTGGACGGGACGATCCTGCACAACCCGAGATCCAACCTCAACAACGGTGTCGGATACGCCAATCCGGCGCGGTTCACGAACCCCGTCGCCCTGGGCACGGACGGCATCGGAGCCAACATGATCGAGTCGTTCCGCCTCGCCTACGTGATGCAGCGGTCCGTCGACGTCACGGCGGGACCGGATCCGGCGTGGGGTTGGCTCATGACCGGCCTCGATCTCGTCCCCGGAGCCGCCAACGACCAAGTCACATGGTCGTACGACCCGATGGACCCATGGCACATCGCCTTCACAGCAGGGATCCATCCCGTCGAGGTGAAGGTCGGAGGCGAGGTCGTCTACGCCGATGGTGCACCGACGAGGGTCGACGCACAAGAGATCAGAGCCAAGGCGCGCGAACAAGCAGCACGCCTCCACGCACGCCTGTAGCCGAGAGGAGACTCGATGTCCGACCGTTTCCAGCCCATCTCGATGGAACAGCTCACTACGTGGGTGTTCACCGAACTCGAGGAGAAGGACTCCATCTTCGGCATGCCGCGTCGATCCTTCTTCGAGCCATCCGACGACGACCGCTTCAAGCAGCCGAACTACGGCCAGATGCTGGAGACCCCATTCGGCGTCGCCGCGGGCCCGCACACACAGATGGCGCAGAACATCATCGTTTCGTGGCTCGTTGGGGCACGGTTCCTCGAACTCAAGACCGTCCAGACCCTCGACGAACTCGACGTGAACAAGCCGTGCATCGACCTCGAGGACGAGGGCTACAACGTCGAGTGGTCGCAGGAGCTGAAGGTGCATCAGTCGTTCGACGAGTACCTGCGCGCTTGGGTGCTGATCCACGCCCTGCACCACAAGCTCGGCTTCCCAGGCGACTCGCCAGGAATGATCTTCAATATGAGCGTGGGCTACAACCTCGAAGGAATTCAGAACCCGAACGTCCAGTGGTATCTCGACGTCATGGCTGATGCATCCGAGTACCTCAGCGGGTACATCGATGTCGTCGCCGATTGGTATCCTGCCGTGCGCGACATCGACATCCCGGCAAGGCTGTCCAACACGATCACGCTCTCGACCATGCACGGTTGCCCTCCCGATGAGATCGAGGCAATCACCAGCTACCTGATGCGCGATCGAGGCATCCACACCTCGGTCAAGGTCAACCCCACCCTCCTCGGTCCGGCCGAGGTTCGGTCGATCATCAACGATGAACTCGGGTACACGGACATCGTCATCCCGGACGAGGCGTTCGGCCATGACCTCAAGTACGAGGACGCCATTCCAATGTTCCGACGCCTTCAGGCGCTCGCGTACGAGAAGGGGCTGACGTTCGGGCTCAAACTGTCGAACACGCTCGAGGTCGAGAACCACCGCCCGACATTCCCTGACGACGAGATGATGTACATGTCTGGCCGAGCCCTCCATGCCGTCACGGTCAACCTGGCGTTGAAGCTGTCAAACGAGTTCGACGGCAAACTCCTCCTGTCCTTCGCAGGCGGAGCTGACGCTTTCAATGTTTCTGATCTCATGCGCTCTGGCATGGCCACGATCACGGTGTGTTCAGATCTGTTGAAGACCGGCGGCTATCTGCGCTTCCCGCAGTACATCGAGGAACTCGATGCCAACATGGAGAAGGTTCGCGCAGCCAACCTCGCCGAGTTCTCAGCCGATGCGCTCGATGATCTGCGCATCTACGCCACCGAGGTTCGCAAGGAGTGGAGGTACAAGAAGCACAGTTTCCGGACCCACCAGTCCAAGACCGACAGGAAGCTCGGTTTGTTCGACTGCATCGAGGCCCCGTGTGTGGACGAATGCCCGGTCGACCAGGACGTACCTGCATACATGCGGGCTGTACGCGAGGGTCGATTCGACGATGCGGTAGACATCACAAGGACAGACAACCCGGTCTCGGCGATCCTCGGCAGGGTGTGCGATCACCTCTGTGAGACGACGTGTATCCGCACGCATCTCGATCAGCCGCTCGCCATCCGCGAAATGAAGCGTTTCATCATGTCCCACGAATCGAACCCCACCCTCCCGAAGCTCAAGGAACGCACCACGGACAAGGTCGCCATCATCGGAGCAGGACCCGCTGGCATCGCAGCCGCACGGGACCTCGGAGCAGCAGGCATCGCGGTGACGATCTTCGAAGCACACCCGTATCCCGGAGGAATGGTCGGAGGAGCGATTCCGGAGTACCGGCTTCCCCAGCTGGAGATCGACAAGGACATGGCCGTCCTCGACGAACTCGGCGTCGAGGTTCGCTACAACCAGACGGCAGGTGAGGACTTCTCGCTCGAAGACCTCCGCAAGGAAGGGTTCGGACGCACATTCGTCGCCGTTGGTGCCCAGCTGCCCAAGTATCTCGGGGTCGAGGGTGAGGATGCAGATGGCGTGCTCGACGCCCTTACATTCCTCCGCAGCGTCCGGGAGCACGAACCGGTTCGCATCGGCTCACGGGTCGGTGTGATCGGTGCAGGTGACACTGCCATGGACTGCGCGCGATCTGCATGGCGCGTAGGTGCCGACGAGGTCTCCATCATCTACCGCCGAACGACGGACCAGATGCCAGCCGACCCGGAGGAGGTGCACGGATGCATCGAGGAGGGAGTCGCCATCGTGGAGATGACGACGCCCAAGGGCCTCCATGTCGAGGATGGCACGTTGCGCGGACTGATCGCGACCCGAACGGAGTACCGCGGTGAGCGCGACGCATCGGGTCGGAAGATCCCCTACGACGTTCCTGACTCTGAGTACGAGATCCCCCTCGACACCCTGATCCTCGCGATCAGCCAGCACTCGCTGCTCGACTTCTTCGGTGACGACACCCCTGAACTGACGAATAGGGGCTACATCGCCGTCGATCAGGTGACGCTCGAGTCCTCGGTTCGGGGTGTGTACGCCGGAGGCGATGTCGCCGCCGATGGACCGTCGAGCATCGTGAAGGCCGCAGCAGACGGCAAAGCAGTCGCCGAAGCCATCATCGAGTCATTCGGAGGCACGGCCGAAGCCACCGATGACGTGCTTGACACCGTGGACGACCTCCAGGAACTCGTCATGCGGCGGGCACGACGAGAATGGAGGGTTCCCACCCAGTTCACGCCGCTGGAGATCCGCGACAACTTCAACGAGACCGCGCTCGTCTACACGACCGAGGAAGCGCAGACGGAGGCGAGCCGATGCGTCGACTGCGACACCATCTGCAGCCTGTGCGTGGGTGTCTGTCCCAACATCGCGTTGATGACGTACCAAACGGATACGTTTGCGGCCGATCTCCCCGAGTACACCGTGTCGGCCGGCGAGTTGACGCCGTCGGGGACGACGAAGTTCAGGATCAATCAGCCGTACCAGATCGCCGTCCTCACCGACTTCTGCAACGAATGTGGGAACTGCGTGACCGCATGCCCGACGAGTGGCAGGCCATATGTCGACAAGCCGCGTCTCTACCTCGACCGCACTGAGTTCGAGGCCCAGACGGACAACGCGTTCATGATCAGCGACGGCGGCGGGGTCGCGACCGTGCTCGGGAAGTTCTCTGGCGCGACCCACGAACTGTCGATCAACGGCGCGATCGAGTATCGATCCCCAACTGTGTCTGCGACATTTGACGACACGTTCGCCGTGACTTCGTCAGAGGCCGGTGACGAGGCCGAGGGAACGGTTTCTCTTGATGCAGCCGCCACGATGTACACCCTGTGGCGCGGCCTCGCCCGATCGATGCCAGAGATCCCGACACAAGAAAGCGGCGGAACCTTCGTCAGCGCTCCGGTCCTCGGGGGCTGAGGGCCTCGATGCGGACACTGATCAGTGGAGGGACCGTCGTCACGGCGACGGATGTGACACGAGCCGATGTGGTGATCGGCGGATCGACCATCGAGGCTGTGATCGCCCAGGGAACAGCAGATGGACCGTTTGACCGGACCATCGATGCCACCGGGCGATTCGTGATCCCTGGTGGGGTCGATATGCACACCCATATGGAGCTGCCCGTTTCCGGGACTGCGTCTTCGGACACCTTCGAGACAGGAACGAGGGCGGCAGCGATCGGTGGAACCACCACGATCGTCGACTACGCGGGCCAGACGCGGGGATCGACGCTCGCCGAGGGTCTTGACCAGTGGAAAGCGAGGGCAGATGGCAACGCCTTCATCGACTACGGCTTCCACATGATGGTGACGGATGTGCACCAGGGAACGATCGATGAATTCGGTCTGATGGTCGCCCAGGGGGTGACGACGTTCAAGCTATTCACGGCATATCCAGGGGTGAACCTGTCAGACGATCGGCAGATCCTCGAGGCGATGCAGGCAGCGGCTGCTGTCGATGCGACCGTGATGATGCACGCCGAGAACGGCATCGCCATAGATGCGTTGCGGGATCAGGCAATTGCGCGAGGAGACACTGACCCCATCTACCACCTCCTCACGAGACCGGCATCGATGGAGGCCGAGGCGGTCCACAGGGTGTGCGCCCTCGCTGCGATCGCAGGTTGCCCGCTCGTTATCGTGCACATCTCGTCGCAGAACGCGTTCGCAGAGGCTGTTGTGGCCCGCGATCGGGGGCTCCCCGTGTTCACCGAGAGTTGTCCGCAGTACCTGTGGCTGGCCGAGGAGGACCTACCAGACGGATTCGAGGCCGCCAAGTTCGTGTGCTCTCCGCCACTCCGCAAGCGAGTGGAGGGCCACCAAGCGGCGCTGTGGTCCGGGATTGCGACGGGCCGGATGGACGCCGTTGCAACCGATCACTGTCCGTTCACGTTCGAACAGAAGGAAGCGGGACGTGGCGACTTCCGCAAGGTCCCGAACGGCCTGGGCGTCGTTGAGCACCGGATGGATCTCGTATACCAGGGCGTCGCCGAAGGATGGATCCCGCTCACCCGCTGGGTGGACGTGACATCGACCACCCCGGCAAAGCTGTCGGGGCTCCACCCGCGGAAGGGCACGATCGCCCCGGGGTCCGATGCCGACGTCGTGGTCTATGACCCCACGACATCACAGATACTGTCTGCAGCCACCCACCACATGAACCTCGACTACTCGGTGTTCGAGGGCGCCGAGATCTCCGGTCGGGTCGACACTGTCCTCCTCCGTGGCACAGTCATCGTCGACGGTGCCGAGTTCGCTGGGTCGAAGGGGGACGGTCAGTTCCTGGTGCGAGGACCGAACACGCTTGCGTGACAGCCACCGGAGCCATCCATCAGTACTCGGCTCTCCTGCTGGCACGCAGCGACCACACAGCAACGGAGACTTCGGGTGACAACTCCCTGAGTTCTGCCGCGACGGTCCTCGCTGCTGGAGCGGTTTCGGCGTTTGCCGTGATCAGATAGTGCACTCTTGCTTTGGCCGGCACCGACTTTCGGCCGCCGTCGCGGTGGAGCAACACCCTTGCGGCGATCGCAGGTGTCAGGGGGCGGAGGACATCCACCATGGCGAGCCCGGCAACGATTTCCGGTCGATGCGCCACATCGGCGATTGGCTCGCCGATCGCCGATGCTCCAGCGACCACGATCACGGTTGTCGAGCGTGACGGGATCACAGGCTCGTGGTCAGCTGGCGCCTTGAAGCGCTTGCGTCTGGCACCGTCCGCTTCCACGACCACCACATCCGCGGTCGAGTCCGTGAACAGCTGGTCGACAAATTCGGGCTCGATCCCGATCACCTTCGTGCCGTTGACGCCCGCCGCGACGAACAGGGGCTTTCCGGCAACCAGCCTCGCCTCGATCACGTTCAGATCTGTCGTGAGGCATTTCGGTTCGGTGAGCTGGTCCACACCCATCTTTGTGGTCGTGGTGAGCACCACCTTGTGGCCCGTTGTCGCGTACTCCGCAGCCAAGGTTGCCACCAGCGTCGACTTGCCTCCCGCACCGACGACGGAGATGAGCTCTTTGGAGTCCAGGCCCAGCCGCTCCACGAGCCCGTCGGTCATGCCGACTCGTTCATCCAGGTCAGCACTGCTTCGAGGACACCGCCACCCACCGACAGGGCCTTGTCCGAGATCGACTGAGTTGCGGCGACGTCGCCACGAGGGTCGATATCGGCGATCTTCACGCCAACGGTCACGGGTCCGTCGGCGATGAGACCACGCACCACTCCCCCGATCGCCGCCTCGACCGACGTTCCATCGATCGCTCCGAGTCGGTCGCCCGCTTGCACAAGGTCCCCGATCGCGACCGACCAGGCCACATCGCCACTCATGGATGCTCGGATCACCCGCTCGGCGGACGCTCCACCAATGACACCGGGCACGCCTGTGTTCGGGGCAGCGGGACCCGACCAGACCACGCGACCAAGGTCGTGACCACGCTTCGTTTCGATCACGGCATCGCAGTCCTCGCCCGCCGTGAAACCCGGGCCGAGCGCCACGACGAGAGGGGCATCGTTGATGGCGGTATCGATGTTTCGCTTGGCGATCCGAGCATCCACCACTACGGACGGCGTGGTGAGAAACGCCGGTACCTCGGGAGCGACCATCACAGGGACGATGCCGTCGCCAGCCATCGCCTCGGCCTCCAGCACCGACTCCGCCCGCTCCCCCGCGATGCCATCAATCTGGATTGAGCCATCCGTGACTGCCGTCGAGAATGCGACGGTGCGCCTCACCGTCAGTGGTAGCTCGAGTTCGAGGACAACAACGGGAAAGCCGACCCGACGAAGTCGCCATATGGCGCCAGAACCGATGTCGCCTCCGCCGCGCACGACGATGAGATGGTCGAAGACCATCCTCACAGGTCCTCGTTCACCGCAGCGATCACCTCGGACATGATCGATACAGCGATCTCCTCCACGGTCTCAGCAGCAATATCAATGCCGATCGGGTTGTGGATGCGGTCCATGTCGCCGGATGAGATTCCTTCACCGCCGAGCTGCTCACGCGTGGCCTCCCAGCGCCGCCGACTACCCATCACGCCGATATATCGAGCGGATGTGTCAAGCAGGATCGGGGTGATTCGAGCGTCGAGGTCGTGGCTCCTTGTCACCACGACGATCGACGTGGCTTCGGTTACGGGTATCGATACGAGTGCGTCCTCCACAGTGCCAGCAAAGCGTTCGTCGGCATTCGGCATCGCATCCTCGGAAACGAGTTCGGTACGGTCGTCGACCACGACGGTCCGATATCCGAGCCAATGGGCGAGGTCCACGACGGCACGGCCGACGTGGCCCGCTCCAATGATGTAGACGGTGTGCGGTGCCATGTAGGGCTCAAGGTAGACGCACATGGTTCCACCGCACACACCAACGTCACCGCGGGTCGGATCCTGGAGGACGTACTCCTTCATCGCCGGACGTCTCGATGCCAGGACAGCGAGGGCATCGATCCGAATGGTTGCCTCGACGGTCCCGCCCCCGATGGTCCCGATCGACGTGCCGTCGGCAGCCACGACCATCTTGGTACCCGCGTGACGCGGCACGGACCCCTCGGTGTCGATGATTGTCGCAAGGACAACGGGACCGCCGCCGCTCACCGCTCCGGCAAGGGCGTCGAGGATGTGACCCTCGCCGATCGTCCTCACGCGTCCTGCAGCGCCCGCCACACCCGCTCAGGTGTGAAGGGGATCGCATTGATGAACACTCCGGTCGCGTTGGCGATCGCGTTCCTCATGGCCGGAGCCACGCCGTCCTTCGGAATCTCTGCGACTGCCTTTGCGCCGAAGGGCCCACTCGCCTCCATTGTCTGGACAAGGATGGCCTCGATCTCAGGCATCTCGTCTGCTCGGTAGATCTTGTATGGACCGAAGGAAGCGTTGACCATGCGACCTTCCTCGTCGTACACCATCTCCTCGCAGTGGCCGTAGCCGAGTGCCTGGATCATGCCCCCCTCGACCTGACCCGATGCCGTGACGGGGTTGATGGCCACGCCGCAGTCGACAGCCATCACGAGCTTCGTCACCGTGACCTGACCGGTTTCGATGTCGACCTCGACCTCTGCAAACTGGGCCGCGTATGGAGGCGGTGACTCTGGCGACACATACGATGCCGTTGCCATGATCTGGTGCTGCGCCTCTTGATGCAGGCTCGAAAGAGCAATTGCCTCGAGGGTCACCGACTCGCCGTTCGAACCCCAGGCGGAGCCGTCGTACAGATCGATGTCATCCGCGGGAACGCCAAGCATCATCGCTGCCCTGGCCAGAATCTGAGCCCGCACATCCTCGGCGGCACGCTTGACCGCGGTTCCCGAGATGTACGTCGTGCTCGATGCGTAGGCACCGGTGTCGAACGGCGTCATGTCTGTGTCTGACGAGTACACGAGAATGTCCTCGGTCCGGACTCCGACGACCTCGGCAGCGATCTGGGCCAGAACCGTGTCGGATCCAGTACCCAGGTCGGTGGCGCCGACCAACAGGTTGAAGGAACCGTCGTCGTTGATCTTGAGGCTTGCACCGCCCATGTCGAGTCCTGGGATGGCTGTGCCGTGCATGGCCATGGCGAAACCGATGCCGCGCCGAATGTGCGGACGATCAGCAGGGGCTCGCCATGCGGGGCTGTCCCTGCGGTCCCACTCAGCCGCTCGTTTGCCCTGCAGCACGGCTTCGTCGAGGCCGCTCGACGTGATCACGGGCATCACGCTGTCGTCCTGATCGCCCTCCCCCAACTTCGGGGCGATGTCGAGTGGGTCACCAACCGTCGTCCAGTTCTGACGACGAAATGCGATCGGATCCTCGTCGAGCGCCGCAGCGATGTCCTCCATGTGGGCCTCGAGGGCGAAGAGCGCCTGCGGTGCCCCGTAGCCACGGTACGCACCGGGCACTGGGATGTTCGTGTACGCGACCTTGCAGTCGAAGTTCTTCACCGGCGCGTTGTACGAGCTGAGACCACGCAAGCCCGTGACCATCTGAACGGTCAGTCCATGGGTGCCGTATGCCCCGGTATTGGCAACGACACGCATGTCCTGCACCGTGAGCTTCCCGTTGGCGTCGACGCCAGAGCGGAAGGTGATCGTCTGCGGATGGCGCGTCCTCGACGATACGAACTCCTCCTCGCGGGTGAGTTCCAGCCTGACCCGTTTACCCGTCGCCATCGTCAGGTGACCGACGATGTCCTCGATAAGCATCTCCTGTTTGACGCCAAAACCGCCACCGATTCGAGGCTTGACGATCCTGATCTGCTTGACGGGGAGTCCGAGCAACGGGGCAACCATCCGCCGCACGTGGAACGGCACCTGGGTGGAAGTCGTGATGACCAGGCGCTCGTCGCTGTCCCACTCTGCGATGGCCACATGCGGCTCGATCGGTGTCTGTTGCACCTGGTGCACGCGATAGGTCGACTCGAAGACGTGCTCGGCTGCCGCGATTCCCGTGTCGACGTCGCCCGTGGCCGCTTCGAGGTGGTGGACGATGTTCCGCGAAGGGTCGTGGGCGCCTTCCATGTCCGGCTCGTCGTGGATGATGGGAGCACCTTCGAGGATGGCTTCGTTCTCGTCGAGCACATGAGGCAGCACCTCGTACTCGACGCTGATGAGTTCGATCGCTTCGATTGCGATCTCTTCGCTCTCCGCAGCGACGGCAGCCACCCGGTCGCCGACGTATCGGACCTTGTCGTCGAAGCTGACCTGGTCGTACGGCAGCGGGTTCGGATAGCTCTGACCTCCCGATGCGTATCGAACCCTGGCAACGTTTCCGTGATGGATCACCGCATGCACACCGTGGAGGGCGAGTGCCGCGGCATCGTCGATCGACACGATCCGGGCGTGAGCATGTGGGCTGTAGAGCACCTTGGCGATGAGCGCGCCTGTCAGGTCGGTGTCGTCCGTGAATGCAGCGTTGCCCTTGACAAGCTTGATCGCATCGGTCTTTGTTGCGGCGGTTCCGACCACTCGGGTCTCCGGAACGTCCTCGCTCGGGACGATGCGGGGCGCGATCTCGGACAAGCCGTCACGGTCGGTGTGGGACTCGTCCTCGGAACCAACAAGCTGGTCGAGATAGACGATGCCGATGGCGTCAGGCTCCTCCCCGAGCATCAGCGCAGATGCCCTTCGCACGGCATGCACCGGTCGCAGATACCCGGTCTCACGGTCCAGTACTCCCCCGAGGGCGTCCCGGATCTCTGAGTCCTCGGGATTTGCGTTCTTCTCGAGCAGCTCCTTCGTCGCCAGTATTGCTGCGGGCGTCGAATAGCCGGATTGGATCGCACCCGTGTCGATATACGCCTGCTGGATCGGGTGCATCTCGCCAGGTCCGGCGAGCCCTTCGACGGTCTCGATCTCGTGGCCATCGGCCTGGGCGGCCAACATGGTGTCCGCGGCGATGAGCCTGCCGTCGATGAGTACGGCGCTTGCCCCTGTCTCACCGGTGTCCGAGCCGTATCGCACGCTGTAGAACCCGGCTCGTCGAAGCACAGTTCTCAGCGACTCATGCGGCTGGCATTCGAGCGTGTGATCCTTACCGTTGATTGTCACGTCAATGGTCATCGCACGCCTCCCTCCACGGCGGCGACGACTCTGCCCACCAGTACGCCTGCGATCGCGTGTCGATATTCGGAGGAACCACGGAAGTCGTCAGGTGGCTCGAGGTCCTCGAGACTGGTCGGTTCGACCGCAACTGGGCGATCGGCGACCCCAGAAACGGCGACGGTGAGATCACCGCCACGATCACGGTGGGCAACGGCAAGCACGATCGGTGTGTCCAACGGAGTCCTTCCGGTCCTGCCCGCTGCGGCAGTGCCTCCGTCGGGGATGGTCACATGCGTGATCAGCGACCGGTCGAGCAGGCCTGGATCCTCAAGAAGCGCGCCAATCGGGTGATCTGCCGTTATCTCTGGGTGAACGACCGAGACCATCGCACCGAACGCAAGGAGTCCTGTCAGGAGCTGGCTCTCTGGATCCCTGGCACCGATCGTGCCACCGATCGTCGCTGCATTGCGCACGGTGTTGGGTGCTTCTCGATGAGCGAGGTCACTGATGATGCGGGGAATGAGATCGCTGTTGACCATCTCCCGAAGCGTCGTGATGGCACCGATGCGGACACCGCCGGGAACAGATTCGACACCGGAGATGTCAAGGGCCTGCAGGTCGATCACGGCGTCGTCGACCTCACGGGGATGTGCGTTCACAACGGTTCCTCCCGCGAGGATCACCGCATTCGGCTCCGAGGCGAGGCTCACGGCTTCGTCCACGGTGTGCGGTCGGTGGTACTTCACGATCACGAGCGTTCTCACCCTTTCCATGACCCGCCGCAAGGGGGCCAGCTTCTCAGCTCCGACAGGTCTGTCGAGCCGCTGACCAATGGTACATTGCCCTCATGGGCTCACTTCTCGTCAGAAACGCCACAGGCCTCGTGACGATGGACGATACATCTACCGAGATAGCCGACGGAGGCCTGTACGCCGTCGACGGGTTCATCGAGCAGGTCGGCAGGACCGCCGACCTTCCGGATACCGCAGACGAGGTCGTCGACCTGCGCAACCATGTGATCCTGCCAGGCCTCATCAACACGCACCATCACTTCTACCAAACCCTGACGCGCGCCATTCCAGGAGCCCAGGACGTCGGCCTGTTCGATTGGCTGCGGGTCCTCTACCCGATCTGGAACCGGCTCACACCTGACGCGGTGCGGGTTTCGACAAGGGTGGCTCTCGCAGAATTGGCCCTGTCCGGGTGCACGACGTCCTCGGACCACCAGTACCTCTTCCCGAACGGGTCGAGGCTCGACGACCAGATCGAGGGAGCTGCTCCCGTCGGCCTCCGCTTCCATGCCGCGCGGGGTTCGATGAGCCTGGGCGAAAGCGAAGGCGGACTGCCTCCGGATGGCTGTGTCGAGGATCACGACGCGATCTTGTCCGACACCCAGCGTGTTCTCGATGCGTACCACGACACGTCGCGCGGCTCGATGCTCCAGGTCGTCGTCGCTCCCTGTTCACCGTTCTCGGTGACACCCGAAATCATGCGTGATTCTGCCGCACTGGCACGAGCGCACGATGCCCATCTCCACACCCATGTCGCCGAGACGCTCGACGAAGAGGCCTTCTGCCTCGAGACCTTCGGCCTGCGTCCGGTGGCGCTCATGGAGGATCTCGGATGGGTCGGCCCAGACGTTTGGTACGCACATGGCGTCTTCATCGACGACAGTGAGATCGCCAGACTGGCATCGACCGGGACCGGTGTTGCCCACTGCCCATCGTCGAACATGCGCCTGGCCTCCGGTATCGCCCCGGTACGGCGCTATCTCGAGGCAGGTGTACGGCTCGGACTCGGGGTCGACGGATCTGCGAGCAACGACAGCAGCCACCTGATCGCAGAGGCGCGCCAAGCCATGCTGCTCTCGCGACTCGCTGCGGCGCCATCAATCGAAGGCGGTGAGCTTCTCACTGGCAGACAAGCCCTTCGCATCGCAACGAGGGGCTCTGCTGAGGTCCTCGGTCGCACCGACATCGGTTCACTCGAACCAGGCAAGGCGGCCGACCTCATCGCGATCTCCCTCGACCGACCCGAGTACGCAGGGGCGCTGCATGATCCGGTCGCAGCCGTTGTCTTCGCAGCCCCTGTCACCGTCGACCACTCGTGGGTCCACGGTCGACGTGTTGTCGAGGACGGCGAGCTGACGACGATCGACCGACCCGCGCTCATTGCCGAACACAACCGAGTGGCTTCGGCGCTCGCGGGTTGATACGGAGAATCAGGGTTGAACCCAAGGTTCTCCTTCGGTAGGTTCCACACCACCGAGGAGGGCACCATTCGTATACGTTCGGCAATCCTGTTCACCATCGCCGCCGCCATGGTCGTTGCCGCCTGCTCCAGTGAGGATGCCGGCCAGACGACAACCGAGGCGCCCACGGACGCGCCCAGCGTCGTCGGTTCCTGGGAGCGAGTCGGCGGAGATTTCAGCGAGCTCAGAGGCATGGTCGTGATGGTTTCTGGCGAGGGTTCTGACGGCCTGATCACGTCGACGCCTGACAACCAGTACGGGTTCGTCGTCGGCGACGTCAAGTGGACGACGATCACGGGGACCGGGCCGGGTGAGTATGCCTTCGATGATCTCCTCCGGGAGACAGCCAACGACTCCACCTCCTACGTCCCCGGAATGATGATCATTGGTGCCGATGGAACAACGCTCGAGATGAGCTTCGACAGCGGTATCACGCAGGATTGGGCCAAGGTCGACGGTTGACAATCGACGATCACGGAGTGCGGCGGACGTCCTCCTTCCGTCGCAATTGCGGTACACCGCTCCGCCCATGACTACCGTTTCCCTCATGGACTTCATCGCTGCACGAGACCTTGACGAAGCCCTCGAAGCGAAAGCCAACGACCCGTCGTCGGAGTTCCTCGCTGGGGGCACCGATCTGATGGTCGAGGTCAATCTCGCGCACCACCGGCCCCCATCTGTCATCTCCTTGCGACGGGTCGACGAACTCCGCGACATGCCATCGAACCGTATCGGTGCAGGCATGACCTGGGCCGAGCTGGAACGCGGATCACATGTCGGTCTGGCCCAGGCCGCTCGAACCGTGGGTTCACCGCAAATCCGCGCAACGGGAACCATCGGTGGAAACATCGCCACCGCAAGCCCTGCAGGCGATGGACTCCCATGGATTGCTGCCGCCAACGCAAGCATCGCTGTTCGGTCGAAGCCGAGGGGTGAGCGGCTCATCCCATGGGATGATTTCTTCACGGGCGTCAAGCGAACCGCACTCGAACCGGACGAGATCGTCACGTCCGTGGTGGTTCCCGATGACATTCCCTCCGCGCAGGCCTTCGCCAAGGTGGGCGCGAGGAACGCCATGGTCATCTCAACCGTGAGCTGTCTCGTCATGCGTGGCGACGATGGCTTCCGCATTGCCCTTGGTTCCGTCGCCCCGACACCCATCCGCATGCCGAGGGCGGAACAACTCCTCAACGCCGAGCGATCACCTTCTGAGGAATCGCTCAGGGAAGTCGCGCGCATCGTCTCGGAAGACGTCAGCCCGATCACCGATCACCGGTCGACCGAGGCGTATCGAAGGCACGCCGCCGGGGTACTTGCCATGCGACTCGTGGAAAGGTGCTTGCCATGAAGATCCGGTTCAACCTCAACGGCGATGAACGCGACGTCGAGATCGTCGGCCCTGAGAGCCTGCTGAGCCTGCTTCGCCGTGATCTCGACCTGCCAGGAACCAAGGACGCGTGCGAGCAGGGAGAGTGCGGATCGTGCACGGTCCAACTGGACGGCGACGTCGTGTGCTCCTGCCTCGTGATGGCCGCCGACGCACAGGGCTCAACGGTCATCACGATTGAGGGTCTCGGAACCGAGGACGACCTCCATCCTGTCCAGCAGGCCATGCTCGACAAGGGCGCCGTGCAGTGTGGGTTCTGCACACCGGGCATCGTGGTCGCCGGCGCCAACCTCCTCGAAGAGAACCCCCACCCGAACGAGCTCGAGATCCGCGAGGCCTTGTCCGGCAACATCTGCAGATGCACGGGCTACGGCGCCATCCTGCGAGCATTCACCGAACTTGCGGAGCAGGGCGAATGACCACCAAACAGGAGACCGGCATCCGCGGCGGCATAGGCACCAGCGCCCTTCGACCGGACGGCGAACCGAAAGTCACCGGCAATTTCGCGTACGCATCCGACCTGACTGCTCCTGACATGCTGTGGGGCGCAACTCGGCGAAGTCCCTTCGCCCACGCCAGACTCGTGAGCATCGACGTCGAACCTGCGCTGGCGATCGACGGTGTCCGCGCCGTTCTCACGCAGGACGATGTCCCGGGTGAGCCACTGTTCGGACAGGAGGATCAGGACCAGCCCGTGTTCTGTGACGGTGTGGCACGGTACTGGGGGGAACCGGTCGCTGTCGTCGCAGCCGAGGACGAGGAGACTGCACGCCTCGCTGCCGAAGCGATCCGCGTCGAATGGGAGGAACTACCACCGCTGGTCGATCCAGAGGTGGCCCTCGACGAGGGCGAGATCTTCAGGGACATGGAGATCCGTCGCGGCGATTCCACGGTAGCGGGAGAGGTCATTGTCGAGGGCTTCTACGAGACAGCTACCCAGGATCAGGCGCCGCTCGGTCCCGAGGCCGGGATTGCCATCCCGGACGGTGAAGGCGGGATCGATCTCTACGCGACCACACAATGGATCCACGTCGACCACCGCCAAATCGTCGCGTGCCTCGACATCGAACCCGGTCAGATCCGGTGCCATCCTGCAGGCATCGGCGGGGCGTTCGGCGCCAGGGAGGACATCTCTCTCCACATCCACGTGGCACTGCTCTCGCTGACGACCGGTCGGCCGGTCAAGATGGTGTACGACCGCTCCGAGTCCTTTGTCGGGCACGTGAAGCGTCACCCCTCGAAGCTCTGGTGCCGCCACGAGGCCGACACGGGAGGTCGTCTCGTGAAGGTCACGACGAAGCTCATCCTCGACGGTGGCGCATATGCCCACACCAGCCGAGCGGTCCTCGCCAACGGAGCCTTCTTCACGGTCGGCCCGTACCGATGTGACAACGTCTTCGTCGAGGCCGCTGCGGTACGCACGAACAATCCGCCAGCAGGCGCGATGCGAGGCTTCGGCGCGGTCCAGACCTGCTTTGCGTACGAGATGCAGATGGAACGCCTCGCGGACGCACTCGGCATGGATCCCTTGGAGCTGCGCCGAAAGAATGCACTCGAGGCTGGCGACCCGATGTCAACATCTGGCCAGATCATCGAGGGTTCGTTGCCATCTCTCCGCGTGCTCGAAGCGATCGAAGCGATTCCGCTCCCGGACGACAACACCGACGCCGACCCCAGACTGCTCCCAGGAGGAACGGGCCTGACGACGCCACCCTCCTCGGTGGTGCGAGGCGTCGGATACGCCCTCGGCCTCAAGAACCTCGCCTTCTCGGAAGGATTCGACGACTTCTCCGAGGCGCGGGTGATCCTCACGCCAGCAGGAGTCGAGGTGCATACGGCAGCAATCGAGGTTGGACAGGGACTCATCACGGTCTGCCAACAAATCGCCAGAACCGTGCTCGGCACCGAGAAGGTGGCCGTGATGTGGGACGACACGTCGAGCATCGGATCTGCGGGTTCGACATCGGCGTCCCGCCAGACGCAGATGACCGGCGGCGCAGTCCATGCCGCCTCGGTGGGGCTTCGCGATGCGATCCTCCTGGCTCACGACGCCGATGAGCTACGTGCCGACGGCGCCTACCGCACCGGTGCGCTGGTGGCATCCCTGGACGACATCTGCGCCGACGGCCCCGTCGCACATCACGTCACATTCCGACACCCGGAGACAGAACAGCCGGACGAGTACGGCCAGGGCGACGTCCATGCGGGATT
>Ga0265306_10000641_pt1 | contig 16738 bp, 12 predicted proteins | sample Helome_3_FD_192493 | JGI IMG/M metagenome (GOLD analysis project Ga0265306, IMG submission 192493) | Marine sediment microbial communities from subtidal zone of North Sea - Hel_20160420 (Illumina Assembly) | ecosystem: Environmental > Aquatic > Marine > Subtidal zone > Sediment ...
CCCGACGCGCGCACCAGGATGCGGCCTCGGTCAGCGAGCAAGCCCTCGGCGCGGGCCACCGCGGCCTGAATGGTTTCGGACTCAGCCACGTTGACCCGCTGGGCGGTCCGGATATTGATCAGGGTCTGCGGGAATCGCGGCATACCCGCCACCAGTTCTGCCAGGGTCCGGCCGCTCTGCACGACGACGCTCAACACCTGCAGGGCCGCCACCAGCCCGTCCCCCGTGGTGGTCTTGTCCAGGCACAGCAAGTGGCCGGAGGTTTCGCCGCCCAGCTCGCCGCCCGCTTCACGCAGCATTTCCAGCACGTAACGGTCGCCCACGGCGGCCCGCTGGAACGCAATGCCCAGGCCCTGCAAGGCTCGCTCCAGGCCGAGATTGCTCATCAGCGTGCCCACGACCGGGCCCTTCAGGGTGCTGTCGGCCTGGCGGGCCGCGGCCAGCAGGTACAGCAGCTGATCACCGTCAATGAGTTGACCGTCCTGATCCACCATCAGCAGGCGATCGCCGTCGCCGTCCAGGGCCACGCCGAGGTCGGCCCTGACCCCCTGCACCGTGAGCTTCAACAGTTCCGGGTCGGTCGCGCCGCAACCGGCGTTGATGTTGCGGCCATTGGGCGAGCAGCCAATGGGCACGATTTCCGCACCCAGTTCACTCAGCACCCGCGGCGCGACCTTATAGCCGGCGCCGTGGGAACAATCGAGAACCAGCTTCAGCTTGTCCAGGCGGGTGTCCGCGGCGACCGTGCCCAGGCAGAACTGCTGGTAGTCCTCTCTCGCTGACTCTACGCGCTTGGCGCGGCCCAGCTCGCTGGACTCGCGGGTGATGGCCGGTTCAGTGAGAAAGGCTTCGATGCGCTCTTCCACTGCGTCGGGCAACTTCGCGCCCTGCCGGTCGAAGAACTTGATGCCGTTGTCGTCAAAGGGGTTGTGAGAGGCGCTGATGACCACGCCGAGATCCGCCTTGTGGGCCTGCGTGGCCTGCGCGATGCCTGGTGTCGGCAAGGGTCCCAGCAGCAGCACGTCCATGCCCGCGGCGACAAAGCCGGCTTCCAGCGCCGACTCGAACATATAGCCGGACACCCGCGTGTCCTTGCCAATCACCACCCGCCCCCCGTTGGGGGCCAGCACCCGTGCCGCGGCGCTCGCCAGACGCAGCGAGAATTCCGCGGTCATTGGATGTGCGCCTACCCGGCCGCGGATCCCGTCCGTGCCGAAATATTCCCTGGCCATGCCTGATCCCTGGTCGATTAATCCCCGAAGGCTGTCAATACTCGCAGGGCATCCACGGTCGGTGCAACGTCGTGGACCCGCAAAATCGACGCTCCATGCTGAACTGCCAGGACCCCCAGCGAGATGCTGCCAGCCAGGCGCTGGCCCACGGGCCGGCCGGTGAGCTTGCCCAGCATGGATTTCCGCGACAGCCCAGCCAGCACCGGGTAACCGAGAGCCACAATCTCGCCCAGGCCACGCAGCAGCGCGAGATTGTGCGCCACGGTCTTACCGAAGCCGAAACCCGGATCCAGGATCACCGCGTCGCGGGACACCCCGGCTGCCACGGCCGCGTCGGCACGGGCCCGCAGAAACTCCAGCACTTCGGCCACTACATCGTCATAGCTGGGTTGCGCCTGCATGGTTCGCGGCTCGCCCTGCATGTGCATCAGGCATACGGGTGTGCCGAGCTCGGCCACCGCTTCCAGGGCCCCACCCTCACGCAGTGCGTAAACGTCATTGATCATCTTGGCGCCGGCTGACACTGCGGCCTGCATGACGCCCGGCTTGCTGGTATCGACAGATATGGGCACGTCCGTTTCCCGCCGCAAGCCTTCGATCACCGGTATGACACGGTCGAGTTCCTGCTGCTCTGAAACGGGGTCTGCACCGGGACGGGTCGACTCACCGCCAACGTCGAGAATGGCGGCGCCCTCTATCGCTAACCGACAACCGTGTTGAATGGCGGCCGCCACGGTGGAGTAGCGGCCGCCATCGGAGAAGGAATCGGGGGTCACGTTGACGACACCCATCACAATGGGGTCGCCACCGCGCAGCCAGGGGGGCCGGAACGACGCGTTCACGCCAGGCCCTCTTATCAATTCAGCGAACGACGCGCCTCAGTGCTGCCCGGCGGGCTCACCGATCTTCGGTCCGTCCTTCTTCGGCGGCTTCGGACCACCCGCCGGCTGTGACGTACCATCCTGGTCCCAGTCTTCCGGCTCGCGAGGCTCGCGACCTTCCATGATGTCCTTGATCTGATTCTCGTCGATCGTTTCGAACTTGATCAGTGCTTCCGACATCGCGTGCAACTTGTCCATGTTCTCCGCCAGGATCTGTTGCGAGCGCTCGTAATTCGTGTCGATGATCTTACGGACTTCCTCATCGATGGTGTGCGCGGTCTGATCAGACACCTGCTTGTGCTGGGTCACCGACCGACCGAGGAAGACCTCCCCGTCTTCTTCCGTATACGTCAGTGGCCCCAGCCGGTCCGACAGGCCCCACTTGGTCACCATGTTGCGGGCGATCTCGGTGGCGCGCTCGATGTCGTTCGCAGCGCCCGTGGTCACGGCATCGACGCCAAAGATCAGCTCCTCGGCGATCCGGCCGCCGAACAGGCTGGAAATCTGGCTATTCAGCCGGCGCTTGCTGTAGCTGTAGCGATCTTCTTCCGGCAGGAACATGGTCACGCCCAGCGCCCGACCACGCGGGATGATCGAGACCTTGTAGACGGGGTCATGATCCGGCACCGACAAACCGACGATGGCATGCCCTGCCTCGTGGTAAGCGGTGAGCTTTTTCTCGTCCTCGCTCATAACCATGGAGCGCCGCTCCGCGCCCATCATGATCTTGTCCTTGGCCTTCTCGAATTCTTCCATCGTCACGGTGCGCCGGTTCGCGCGCGCGGCGAACAGGGCGGCCTCGTTCACGAGGTTAGCCAGATCGGCGCCCGAAAATCCCGGCGTGCCGCGGGCAATGATCGAAGGCCGCACATCGTCACCGATAGGCACCTTGCGCATGTGCACCCGCAGAATCTGCTCCCGGCCACGCACGTCGGGCAGCGGCACGACGACCTGCCGGTCGAAACGTCCCGGCCGCAGCAGGGCCGGGTCGAGCACGTCAGGCCGGTTCGTGGCCGCAATGACGATAATGCCTTCGTTACCCTCGAAGCCGTCCATTTCCACCAGCAACTGGTTCAGGGTCTGCTCACGTTCATCATGACCGCCACCCAGGCCCGCACCGCGGTGCCGGCCAACGGCGTCGATTTCATCGATAAAGATGATGCACGGCGCGTGCTTCTTGGCCTGCTCGAACATGTCGCGGACGCGTGATGCGCCTACGCCCACGAACATCTCGACGAAGTCGGAACCGGAAATCGTGAAGAACGGCACCTTGGCTTCGCCGGCGATGGCACGAGCCAGCAGCGTTTTACCCGTGCCAGGCGAACCCACCATCAGCACGCCCTTGGGAATCTTGCCGCCCAGGCGCTGGAACTTGGCCGGATCACGCAGGAAGTCGACGATCTCGACAACCTCTTCCTTGGCCTCTTCCACACCTGCCACGTCGAGGAAGGTGACGTTGACCTGATCCTCACCCAGCAGGCGGGCCCGGCTCTTGCCGAAGGACATCGCGCCACGACCACCGGCGCCGCCCTGCATCTGGCGCATGAAGTAGACCCACACGGCGATCAGCAGCAGCACCGGGAAAGAATTTATGAACAGGCTGACCAGGATGTTCTGGCCCTTCGGCGCCATGGCCTTGATCTGGACATTATTTTCGCGCAGCTCGCCGATCAACACCGTGTTGTCCGTCTCCGGACTGTAGGTCACAAAGCGCTCGCCACTGACGAGCTCGCCGCGAACGGCCTCACCGTCGAACATCACGTTCTTGACCTGGCCGGTCTCTGTCAGCTCAAGAAAAGCTGAATAGTCCAGCGCTGTGGACTGGCGCGCGCCGGTGCCAAAACTCTGGAAAACCGTCAGCAATACGACGGCGATAACAATCCACAAAATGATGTTTTTTGCGAGGTCGTTCAATGTCTTGCCTCAGCCTGGCGGCCCTGTGGCCGGGGTTCATTGGACCCTACACCATCCGATAGGTTCTGGCTACCAGATAGGTCTCGCGGCTTCCGGGCCGCGAGGACGAGGGTTTGCGCACGGTTACGGTCTTGAAGTGCCGGCGAACCACACGCACAAATTCGTCGAAGCCTTCGCCGTGGAAGAGCTTGCAAACGAAGCTGCCGCCGGGCTTGAGCACTCGCGTCGCCAGGTCGAGGGCCAGTTCCGCGAGCGCCATGGCTCTTGGCTGATCCACAGACCGCACTCCACTGATATTGGGCGCCATGTCGGAAAGCACAAGGTCTGTTTTGCGCTCTCCCACTAACGCCAACACAGCGTTAAGTAAATTTTCGTCGTGGAAGTCGCCGTGGATGCACTCCACGCCTGCCAGCGGGTCCATCGGCAACAGGTCGAGCGCAATAACGCGACCGGAATCGCCAACGACGCTGGCGGCAAACTGGCTCCAGCCACCGGGAGCCGCCCCGAGATCCACCACCGTCATGCCAGAACGCAGCAAATGATCCCGATTGTGGATGTCCTGCAGCTTGAATACGGCCCGCGAACGCCAGCCTTCGGCACGAGCCTTTTGAACATAAGGGTCGCCGGCCTGACGGCTGAGCCATCGACGACTGGAAGATTTGCGGGCCATCGCAGACCTTGGGGCGCCGACCGGCCGCCTCAGACGTATCGCACTGCGACGATTTCGTAGCTTTTGCGGCCACCCGGCGCGGCCACTTCCACCACGTCGCCTGCTTCGCGGCCAATCAACGCGCGAGCGATGGGTGAAGACACCGATACCAGACCGGAAGCAATATCGGCTTCATCTTCACCCACAATCTGATAGGTCACCTCCCGGGCGTCGTCCTCGTCCACCAGGTCGATGGTGGCACCGAAGACCACGCGGCCGCTCACGTTCAGTTTGGTCACATCGATGACTTCGCAATTGGAGAGCTTGGCTTCCAACTCCTTAATCCGGCCTTCGAGAAAGCCCTGTTCTTCTTTCGCGGCGTGATACTCGGCGTTCTCTTTCAGGTCGCCGTGCTCGCGCGCCGCTGCTATTGCCTTGACAATGCGCGGCCGGTCTTCGCTCTTCAGCCGCTTGAGTTCCGAGCGCAGCTGCTCGGCACCGCGTGCGGTAATGGGCCACCGGGTCACGGAACGGCCCCCTTGTGCAGGTCCTGCAGCCGGTTCACGTCACCGTTGTCGAGATGGTCCAGCGCCATGCTCGTGGCGACCGCCGCCGCGAGTGTCGTGTAGTAGGTGACTTTGCGGTGCACCGCAGCCGCGCGAATGGCTCCAGACTCCCGGATGGCCTGCTTGCCTTCCGTCGTATTCACGATGAAATCAATTTCTTCGTTTTTGATCATGTCAACGATGTGCGGCCGACCTTCGCGAACCTTGTTGACCCGCCGGCAACGCACGCCCCCTTCGGCGAGAGCGATGGCGGTGCCATCCGTGGCCACGATATCGAAGCCGCGTTCCTGCAGCAGTTTCGCCAGCTTCACGCCCCCGGGCTTGTCGCGGTCACGGACAGACAGCAAGGCTGTGCCCCGGCGCGGCAAAATGACGCCGGAAGCCAGCTGCGCTTTCGCATAGGCCTCGGCGAAGGAACGGCCGGTGCCCATGACTTCCCCCGTCGAACGCATCTCCGGACCCAGGATTGGATCGGAATCCGGAAACTTGTTGAACGGGAAAACCGCTTCTTTGACGCTGTAATAAGCTGGCGTGTCTATTTTCGTAATGCCCTGCTCGGCCAGGCTGGTGCCCGCCATCGCAAGGGCCGCCACCTTGGCCAGCGGGATCCCGGTTGCCTTCGACACGAATGGCGCGGTTCGCGAGGCCCTGGGATTGACTTCAAGCACGTAAATCACGCCGTTCTGTATGGCGAACTGAACGTTCATTAGCCCGCACACATTCAACGCGCGCGCCATTTGCACAGTTTGAATGCGGAGCGCTTCCTGCACTTCTGCGCCCAATGTCGCCGGTGGCAACGAACAACCGGAGTCACCGGAGTGCACACCGGCCTGCTCCACGTGCTCCATGATGCCGCCGAGGATGACCTGGTGACCGTCAGACACGCAGTCGACGTCTACTTCTACGGCCTGATCGAGAAAGCGATCAAGCAACACCGGACTGTCATTAGATACCTTCACCGCGTGCGTCATGTACGCCCGCAGGTCGTCGTCGGTGTGCACCACTTCCATCGCCCGCCCGCCCAGCACGTACGACGGCCTGACTACCAGCGGGAACCCTACCTCGCCCGCCATCTGCACGGCCTCATCTTCAGTCCGCGCCGTGCAGTTCGGCGGCTGCTTCAGCTCCAGCCGCTGCAACAGCTGCTGAAACCGCTCGCGGTCTTCGGCCAGGTCTATGCTGTCCGGGCTGGTACCGATAATCGGTGCACCGGCGCGTTCCAGCGCCCGCGCCAGCTTCAGCGGCGTCTGACCACCGTACTGCACGATCACGCCTTTCGGCTGTTCGACGGCGATAACCTCGAGCACATCTTCCAGCGTCAGCGGCTCGAAGTAGAGGCGGTCGGACGTGTCGTAGTCGGTGGACACGGTCTCCGGGTTGCAGTTGACCATGATGGTCTCAAATCCTGCGTCGCGCAGCGCCAGCGCGGCATGCACGCAGCAGTAATCGAACTCGATGCCCTGGCCGATTCGATTCGGGCCGCCGCCAAGAATCATGATCTTGTCGCGCTCCGACGGCTCGGCCTCGCACTCCTCTTCGTAGGTGGAGTACAGGTAGGCCGTGGACGTGGCGAACTCGGCGGCGCAGGTGTCCACTCGCTTGAACACCGGCCGCACGCCGGCGTCGTGACGATGCTGGCGCACCACGCTCTCTTCGGTCCGCAGCAGGTGCGCCAGGCGACTGTCTGAAAAACCGCTGCGCTTCAATTCGCGCAGACTGGCCGGTGACAGCGCCGACAGACCGCCCGCCTGCACCGCCTCCTCCCGCCGCACCAGGTCGGCAATCTGCGCGACGAACCACGGGTCGATGTGGCTGTGACCGGATAGCTCCTCGACGGACATCCCCACCCTGATCGCATCCGCCGCGTACAGCAGCCGCTCACCGCCCGGCATCTGCAGCTCCTCGCGCAGCGCGTCCAGCTCGTCGTCGGAGGGTTCTGCCGGCAGGCGCTCGACCAGTCCGTCGATACCGGTTTCCAGTCCGCGCAGCGCCTTTTGCAGCGATTCCTGGAACGTCCGGCCAATGGCCATGACTTCGCCGACAGATTTCATTTGCGTGGTCAGGCGGTCGTTGGCACCCGGAAACTTCTCGAAGGTGAATCGCGGGATCTTCGTCACGACATAGTCGATAGTCGGCTCGAAAGATGCCGGCGTAGCGCCGCCGGTAATGTCGTTGCGCAGTTCGTCGAGCGTGTAGCCAACGGCAAGCTTGGCGGCGATCTTGGCGATTGGAAAACCGGTGGCCTTGGAAGCCAGGGCCGAAGACCGCGACACGCGAGGGTTCATTTCGATGACCAGGATCCGCCCATCCCGGGGGCTGACGGCGAACTGCACATTGGACCCACCCGTCTCGACCCCGATCCGGCGCAGCACCGCGATGGAGGCATTGCGCAGCTCCTGGTATTCCTTGTCGGTGAGTGTCAGTGCCGGCGCCACAGTAATGGAATCGCCAGTGTGGACGCCCATCGCATCAACGTTCTCGATGGAACACACGATGATGCAATTGTCGTTGCAATCACGCACCACCTCCATCTCGAACTCTTTCCAGCCGATCACCGACTCTTCCAGCAGCACTTCCGTCGTCGGCGACAGGTCGAGTCCGCGCGCGATGATGGTTTCGAATTCTTCCCGGTTGTAGGCAATGCCGCCGCCACTGCCACCGAGCGTAAACGATGGCCGAATGATGGTCGGGAACCCGATACCCGGCTGCTTTTCCAGTGCCTCCGCCATGGAATGCGCAATTTCCGCCCTGGGAACTTCCAGGCCGATGTCGGCCATGGCCTTGCGGAACAGATCACGATCTTCCGCCGTGTCGATGGCCTCGCGCGATGCGCCGATCAGCTCGACATCGTGCTGCTTCAGCACCCCTTCACGCACCAGGTCCAGCGCGCAGTTCAGTCCGGTCTGGCCACCCATGGTGGGCAGCAGCGCATCGGGCTGCTCTTTCTCGATCACCTTGGCAACGGCCTGCCAGATGACCGGCTCGATATAGATCGCATCGGCCATCTCCGGGTCGGTCATGATCGTGGCCGGGTTCGAGTTGACCAGGATCACCCGGTAGCCCTCCTCGCGGAGCGCCTTGCAGGCCTGGGCACCGGAATAATCGAACTCGCAGGCCTGGCCGATCACGATGGGCCCGGCGCCAATAATCAGGATGCTCTCGATGTCTGTGCGCTTGGGCATCTTCAGCGGGCCTCAGCCGGCCCTGGACCGCAGACGCTGAGTCTGCCGCTCGCGCATCGCGGCACTGAACCGACCGAACAATTGCCCGGCGTCGTGGGGCCCGGGACTTGCCTCTGGATGGCCCTGAAATCCATAAGCAAAACAATCAGTTCTTTCAATTCCCTGCAGTGAATTATCAAATAGTGAACGGTGGGTCGGCCGCAGGTTCGACGGCAAGCTGGACTCATCGACGGCGAAACCGTGGTTCTGACTGGTGATGAGCACCCGGCCGGTTTCGAGGTCCAGCACCGGGTGATTCGCGCCGTGATGGCCAAATTTCATCTTCAGGGTGCGGGCGCCGCTCGCCAGTGCCAGCAACTGATGGCCGAGGCAAATTCCAAACACCGGAACCTCCGCGGCGAGAATGTCGCGAATCGCGTCGATGGCGTAATCGCAAGGCTCCGGATCGCCCGGGCCATTGGACAGGAAGACCCCGTCCGGCTCCAGCGCCAGTACCTCGGCGGCCGGCGTCGCTGCCGGGACCACGACGATCTGGCAGTTTTCTTCCACCAGCAGGCGCAAAATATTCCGCTTGATACCAAAGTCATAGGCCACGACATTGCATGGATTAATGCGCTTGACGGGGATCTGGTCTGCCGGCGGCCAGGCCGTCCCCATACTCCACTGATAGCCCTGCTCTGCCGTTACGACCCGGGCGAGGTCCATGCCTGCGAGGCCCGGAAAGCGCCGGGCGTGCGCCACCGCCGTATGCTCATCGGCGTCGCCGGTCATGATGCAGCCCGACATTGCACCCTTGTCGCGCAGCACCCGGGTCAGGCGGCGGGTATCGATGCCGGCAATAGCCACGGTGCCCGCCCGCCGCAGAAATTCGCCCAGCGGCACTTCGTTGCGCCAGCTGCTGGCCACCAGGGGCAGATCGCGAATCACCAGGCCGGACGCATGCACGGACCCGCTCTCATGGTCAAAACTGTTGGTGCCGGTATTCCCGATATGGGGAAAGGTCAGGGTGACGATCTGCCGGCAGTAGGAAGGGTCGGTGAGGATTTCCTGGTAGCCCGTCATGGCGGTGTTGAAGACCACTTCGCCAATAGTCTTGCCCGCAGCGCCGACGGAAATGCCGCGAAAAATGGTGCCATCTGCAAGGGCCAGCAGGGCCGGCTCTGTCGCCACAATCACCTCGAGTCTGCGTTTTGCGCAGGTACAGCCAACGGGAGGGCCCTTCGCGGCTCCCTCCCGCTCACGAATGAATAAGCTGGAACCCGAGCTATTCTAGCTGCGGCGGCGCACAGGGCCAACCGTCCAGAGCAAAATTTGTGGCCGCGAATGCCGTTGGGGCCTCAGGTTTTTTCGAGGCCCAGGACTTCGCGCATGGAATACAGGCCCGCCGGTTGCCCGGCCAGCCAGCGCGCGGCCTGCAGCGCCCCGCGGGCGAAGACGTCGCGATTCACGGCGTGGTGGCCCAGTTCCAGGATTTCCTCGTTGGCCGCGAGCAGCACCCGATGATCGCCGGCGATGCTGCCGGCACGCAGCGACACGAAACCAATGGAACCCGGTGGCCGCGTACCCGTCTGTCCGTGGCGGGTGAAGACCGCCACATCGTCCAGCGCTCGATCCCGGGCCGCAGCAGCCGCTTCACCCAGCTGCAGCGCGGTGCCCGAAGGGGCATCCACCTTGTGCCGGTGGTGCGCCTCGATGATCTCAATGTCGTATTCAGGCCCGAGAGTGCCCGCGGCCAGCCGCACGAGTTCAGTCAGCAGGTTTATGCCAAGACTCATATTGCGCGCATACAGCACGGGTATCTGCCCGGCGGCGGCTTCCAGAGCCGACTGGCCGTCTGCCGTCAGCCCGGTGGTGCCCATCACCAGCGGCACACCGGCCGCCGCGCAGGCACGTGCGTTGCCGGGAGCGGCTGCGGGCAGGGTGAAGTCGATGGCCACGTCGCAGCCGGCCAGTGCAGCGGCCGTATCATCGGTCAGCAGGACATCGGCGGGCGCCAGGCCAAGGGACGCGTGGGCATCATGCCCCAGGGCCGGGTCCCCCGGCTCGGTTGCAGCCCCGCCGGTTTCCAGATCTGCTGCCGCGGCGGTCAACCGCAGCAGCGCCTGTCCCATGCGCCCGGTGGCCCCCAGAATCGCAATTCGCAACATGTTGTACCCCTGGTTTCAGGAGGTCATGTTATCGAAGAACCGGCGCACGCCGTCGGTCCACGAGGCCCACTTTGGCCGATGCCGGGCACCATTGTTGTCCAGGGTCTGCTCCAGTTCACGCAGCAACTCCTTCTGGCGGGCGTTCAGATGCACCGGCGTCTCCAGCTCTACCCGGCAATATAGATCGCCGGTGGACTGGCTGCGCACGGGTTTCACGCCCTTGCCCCGCAGCCGGAACAACTTGCCCGACTGCGTTTCTGCCGGGATTTTCAGAGTCACTTCGCCGTTTAGCGTGGGCACCTGTACGGTGCCTCCCAGCGCCGCGGTGGTGAAACTGATGGGCACGGAACAGGCCAGGTCGGCGCCGTCGCGCTCGAAGAGCTCATGGGGCCTGATGCGAATGTCGACATACAGGTCACCGGGCGGACCGCCGTTCTGCCCCGCTTCGCCCTCGCCACCCAGGCGAATACGGTCGCCGTTGTCGACCCCGGGCGGCACCTTGACTGCCAGCGTCTTCTCCGACCGGACCCGGCCCTCGCCACGACAAGTCTTGCAGGGATCTTCAATGATCGTGCCCGCGCCGCGGCATTTCGGGCAGGTTTGCTGCACGGAGAAGAAGCCCTGCTGCATGCGAACCTGGCCGCTGCCGCCACAGGTGGAGCAGCTGGTTTTCCCGGTGCCGGGTTTGGCCCCGGACCCATCGCAGGTTTCGCAGCGGTTCAGGGTGGGAATCTTGATGTTGACGGTGTCGCCGAACACTGCGGTTTCGAGATCGAGGTCCAGTTCGTAACGCAGGTCGGCGCCACGGAACACGCTGCGCCGGCCACGCCGGCTGCCGCCGCCAAAGATATCGCCGAACACATCGCCGAAAATATCCCCAAAGGCATCGCCAGGACCAAAACCGCCGCCGGCGCCACTGGCGGCGTCGACGCCGGCATGTCCGAAACGGTCGTAGGCGGCACGCTTGTCTGCGTTGCTGAGGACCTCGTAGGCCTCTTTGGCTTCTTTGAACTGCGCTTCTGATTCCGCATCGCCCGGATTGCGATCCGGGTGGTGCTTCATGGCCAGGCGCCGGTACGCTTTTTTCAGCGTGGCCTCGTCGGCCGACCGTTCGACGCCGAGCACCTCGTAGTAATCACGCTTGGCCATTCGGCCTCCTGTGCAGACAAATGCGTCAGCCCGGACGGCTGCTCGCCGCCCGGGCTGGTGTAGCTGCCGTCACGACGGGTCAGGCCGTACCGGACTTGCCTTCCTTATCATCGACCTCCTCGAACTCAGCGTCTACGACACCAGAGTCGTCGGCCGGGCCACCACCCGGCGCAGCCGTCTCATCACCGGCAGCCTGCGCCTGTTCGTAAGCCTGCTGGGCCAGCCCGGCCGAAGCCGTGCTCAGGGCCTGCACCTTGGCCTCGATGGCAGCCTTGTCCTCGCCTTTAAGGGCCTCTTTCAGGTCATTCGCAGCCGACTCGACGTTGGCGCGGTCTTCCGCACTGACCTTCTCACCCAGGTCCGCCAGGGATTTCTCTGCCGCGTGGACCAGCCCGTCGGCCTGGTTGCGCACGTCCACCAGCTCGCGGAACTTGCGATCTTCCTCGGCGTGCGCCTCGGCATCGTTGACCATGCGGCTGATCTCGTCGTCATTCAGCCCGCTGGAGGCCTTGATCACGATTTTCTGCTCCTTGCCCGTGGCCTTGTCTTTGGCGGACACGTTCAGAATGCCGTTCGCATCGATGTCGAATACCACCTCGATCTGCGGCAGGCCGCGCGGCGACGGCGGGATGTCCGACAGGTCGAAGCGGCCCAGGGACTTGTTGTCGGCCGAGCGCTCGCGTTCACCCTGCAGTACATGAATGGTGACCGCCGTCTGGTTGTCGTCCGCCGTGGAAAACACCTGCTCTGCCTTGGTCGGGATCGTGGTGTTCTTTTCGATCAGTCGCGTCATCACACCACCCAGGGTTTCGATACCCAGGGACAGCGGCGTGACGTCGAGCAGCAGCACGTCCTTCACATCGCCGGACAACACGCCCGCCTGAATCGCAGCACCAACGGCCACCGCCTCGTCCGGGTTCACGTCGCGGCGCGGCTCACTGCCGAAAAAGTCCTTCACGGCGTCCTGCACCTTGGGCATGCGGGTCTGACCGCCAACCAGGATAACGTCATCAACGTCACCCACTTTCAGGCCCGCATCTGCCAGGGCGGTCTTGCACGGGCCGATCGTGCGCGTGACGAGATCGTCCACCAGGGATTCGAGTTTTGCCCGCGTGAGCTTGATATTCAGGTGCTTGGGTCCGCTGGCATCGGCCGTGATATACGGCAGGTTCACATCGGTCTGCTGGCCGGAAGACAGCTCGATCTTGGCCTTCTCGGCGGCCTCTTTCAGACGCTGCATGGCCAGCGGGTCCTGACGCACGTTCACGCCGCTTTCTTTCTCGAAGTCACCAGCGAGATACTCGATGATGCGCAGGTCAAAATCTTCGCCGCCTAGGAAAGTGTCACCGTTGGTGGCCAGCACTTCGAACTGGTGCTCACCGTCGATTTCGGCAATCTCAATGATCGAGATATCAAAGGTACCGCCACCGAGATCGTAAACGGCAATCTTGCGGTCGCCGCGGCGCTTGTCCATGCCGTAGGCCAGCGCAGCTGCCGTGGGCTCGTTAATAATGCGCTTGACCTCGAGCCCGGCAATCCTGCCGGCATCTTTCGTGGCCTGCCGCTGAGAGTCGTTGAAATACGCCGGCACGGTGATGACCGCTTCTGTCACGGGCTCGCCCAAGTAGTCTTCGGCGGTCTTCTTCATTTTCATCAGCACGCGCGCAGAAATTTCCGGCGGCGCCATCTTGTTACCGTTAACGTCGACCCACGCGTCGCCGTTGTCGGCCTTGACGATGTTGTAGGGAACCATTTCCATGTCGCGGGCAACTACTTCGTCGTCGAAGCGCCGGCCGATGAGTCGCTTCACGGCAAACAGCGTATTGGCCGGGTTGGTCACCGCCTGGCGTTTGGCCGGCTGGCCCACCAGGACTTCGTCGTCTTTCGTGAACGCGACGACGGAAGGCGTCGTGCGATCGCCCTCGCTGTTCTCAATTACCTTCGCCTGATCACCTTCCATGACCGCGACGCAGGAATTGGTGGTACCCAGATCAATTCCGATCACTTTGCCCATTTCTGTCTCCGTTAGCGCTAGCGCCGTACTAAATAAATTCCGTCTTGATGTCCGTCAGTTCTGTATGTGGGGGAATTCGTGGCGGTTTCAAGCACCGTCGGCCTCGCCGCTGCCGGCGGGCGGCTCAGCGGCGACGATGACCCGCGCCGGGCGCAGCAAGCGGCCGTTCAACGTATAGCCTTTCTGCACTACGATCAGCACCGAGCCCGGTTCCGCCGTCGCTGACGGCTGCGTGGCCATGGCCTCATGCAGCTGTGGATCGAAGGGCTCGCCAACGGGTTCCACCGGCGCCACGCCGAACTTCTCCAGCGTGGTCAGCAGCAGCCGCAGGGTCGCTTCCCCACCCTCCAGCAGTGCCTCCACCGTTGCAGCCTCACCGGCCGACACGCCCATCTCCATGCTGTCCACCACGGCCAGCAGCTCGCCTGCGAATCGCTCGATTCCATACTGCCGCGTGTTCTCGAGCTCCCGGGCCGACCGCTTGCGCAGATTGTCGAGTTCCGCCGCGGTACGCAGGTACCGTTCGCGAGCCGCTTCGACCTCGGATTGCAGGCGTTCCAGCTCTTCTGCAGCGGGCACCGCTTCGGCACCGGGCCCAGGGTCTGCAACCGTGGCCTTGTCGCCCGAATTCTCGGTCATGCTGGGTCTCTCCGATGTAATGGACGCGGCCAAGCGCGCCGGGAACGGCGTCTGCAACAAGTCTGGGGACTAGCGCGACGAATTCAAGGCCGCGCCAACGAGCTTGGCCGTAATGTCGACGATGGGTATCACGCGCTCGTAGGCCATGCGCTGCGGGCCGATCACGCCGAGTACGCCGACTACCTTGCCATCCACGGAGTACGACGAGGTCACCAGGCTGCAGTCGCCCAGCAGCTGGTAGCCGGACTCCTGGCCGATGAAGATGTGCACGCCGTCGCCCACGATGCTGCGATCCAGCAAACGCAGCAAATCACGCTGCTCGTTAAAGGCCTGGAACAGCTGCTTCAGCGTTTCGACATCGGACAGCTCGTGGCAGTCCATCAGCCTGGTCTCGCCGGAAACTACGAACCCGGACTGCTCGGGTTCGATGTCGAGGGCTTTCTGCGCGATCGTGACCGCATCGATCAGCAGATTGTTCATGGTCTCGCGCATGCCATGGAGCTGCTGCACCATGTCTGTGCGGATGTCCCGCAGTTCCCGCTCCTGGTAGTGCTCGTTCAGGAAATTGGCCGCGCGCTGCAGCTCGTCGGCGGAATAATCTCGTTCCATTTGCAGAATGCGGTTCTGCACTTCCTTGTCGTTGACCACCAGGATTGCCAGCACCCGGCGATCGGACAGCGGGAGAAATTCGATCTGCCGCAGCTTCATCTGGCTTTGTCGCGGCAGCGTAACCACCGACGCCAGGCTGGTGATGGCCGACAGCGCGCCCGAGGCCCGCGTGGCCAAAGACTGGGAATCCGCTGTCGTTTCCTCGTCGAGCTGCGCCTGGAGCTGCTGGAGTTCGCGGCTCCGCAGGGGCTGCAGCTTGACAAGCGTATCGACGAAAAATCGATATCCCTTGGCCGTCGGCACGCGACCTGCCGAGGTGTGCGGCGCAGATACGAAACCCAGTTCTTCCAGGTCCGCCATCACGTTACGAATGCTGGCCGGACTCAGGGACAGGCCGGAATGGCGAGCCAGCGTCCGCGAACCTACCGGCTGGCCCTCGCGGATGTAGTGCTCGACCAGCGCCCGCAGGATCTGCCTCGCGCGGTCTGTCGGTTCCGGGGTTTCGTGGTCGGGATGCATGCCAATATCGCCAGCGGAAATCCACCCAGATGATGCCTGATTACAAGCTAGCAACGGCGCCGAAAATCTGTCAAGGAGAACTCCCGTCGCCAGGCCCCCTTGCCGCGCTGCAGACGGCAGGGCTAATGTTGCCCGGCGGGAGACAGGATGCGGGCCACCAGCCCGACAGGACATAAGCTGCTCATGGCCAATCCATTCATCAACATTGCGCTGACCGGCAACTGGCGCGACCCGAAAGCGGGCGAATCCATCGCGGCCCTGTCGGGGCACCTGCTCGAGCGCGGCTGCGCGGTGGCCGTGGGCGGCGCCTATCGGGGCCCCGACCTGCCTGATGGCGTGCGTCGCGCCGATGACGACTCGTTGATGGACGGCGCCGATCTCATGATCGCCGTGGGCGGTGATGGCACGATGCTATATGCCGCGCGCTTCGCCGTATCGGCGGCCGTGCCGCTGCTGGGCATCAACCGCGGCCGACTGGGGTTCCTGGCTGATATTAGCCCCGCCGATATGCTGGCCGCCGTCGACCGCGTGCTGGCAGGCGACTGCGAACGCGAGCAGCGCCGCCTGTTGCACGCGCAAATCGTCTCCGCGCGGGGCGCAGCGGCGGGCGCGGCGCTGAACGACGTGGTTGTAAAGCGCCTGGACTCCGGCCGCATGTTCGAGTTCGAAACCCTGGTGGACGACGTTTACGTGAATACCCACAGCGGTGATGGCTTGATCGTTGCCACGCCCACCGGCTCCACGGCTTACGCGCTGAGCTGCGGCGGGCCGATCCTGACGCCCCAGCTGGACGCGCTGGTGCTGGCGCCGATTTGTCCCCATACCCTGAGCGACCGGCCCATCGTGATTCCGGGCAGCAGCCGGGCGGAGATTCGTCTGCGCGAGCAGGATGAAGACGCGGCCGCCGTGTGCTGCGATGGTGACGTCATCGGTCAGATCGGTGCGGGCGATCGCCTCCTGATCAGCGCCAGCGAGCAAACCCTGGAACTGATCCATCCGCCCGGTTACGACTTCTACGAGATTCTGCGCGGCAAACTCCACTGGGGGCGCAGCAACCGGCAATCGCAGCGGCCGGGCTGAGCGTCGGTGCTGAGCAGCCTGCACATCCGCAACCTGGCCGTGGTGGCCGCGGCCGACCTGGAATTTGCTGACGGGCTCAGCGTGATGACCGGTGAAACGGGCGCGGGAAAATCTATCCTGGTCGACGCGCTGGCGCTGGCACTCGGCGCCCGCGGCG
>Ga0265306_10000642_pt1 | contig 16711 bp, 14 predicted proteins | sample Helome_3_FD_192493 | JGI IMG/M metagenome (GOLD analysis project Ga0265306, IMG submission 192493) | Marine sediment microbial communities from subtidal zone of North Sea - Hel_20160420 (Illumina Assembly) | ecosystem: Environmental > Aquatic > Marine > Subtidal zone > Sediment ...
GACCAGGTTCTTGCCCTTTTGATGGTTGATGGCGGTTTTGCCTCCTACCGAGGAATCGACCTGTGCCAGCAGCGTTGTCGGCGCCTGGAGAAGTCGAATCCCCCGCATGTAGCAGGCAGCGGCAAATCCAGTGATGTCACCGACCACGCCCCCGCCGAGTGCGATTATATTTGCGTCGCGGCGGGCCTGCATCCCAACCAGCGTGTCAATGATGCCGAACCATGTTTCGGTTGTTTTGAACGGTTCGCCATCGGGAATGATGTGCACTTCGAAGTCCCGGCCGGACAGCGCGGATGTCAGCGCCTCCAGGTACAGTGGCGCCACCACGTCGTTACTGACGATCAGGGTTTTTCCCTGGCCCAGGTGCCGGGTCCACAGTGACGGTTCTGTCAGCAGTCCGTGGCCCAGGTAAACGGGGTAGGCGTTGCTCGCCAGTTCAACGTTGATGATGTTCATGGTTTTGATTCAATCTTTCCCGGTATGACTGTATGGATTGATATAAGACCTGGGTTGCCGCTTCAAGGCCGCGGTTCCGCGAAGGATAGGTAATGTCCGCCAGCTCTTGGTACAGCGCGTTACGCTCTTTCGCAAGGCGGGTCAGTTTCTCCTCGCGGTCGCCAGATTGCAATAGCGGCCGGCTTTTGTCCCTGCTCAGTCGCCGAATTTGCTGGCCAATTGAGGTCCTGAGATAAACCACAAGCCCGCTTTGTTTCAGCAACTCACGGTTTTCCGGCATGATGATGGAACCGCCGCCGGTGGCGAGCAGAATATTCTCCCTGGCGGTGAGATTCTTCAGCATGGCGGTTTCCCTTTTGCGGAATCCTTCCTCACCCTCCAGGTCAAAAATCAGGTTCACGCTGGCCCCGGTCTGCTTTTGAAGTTCGTAGTCGTTATCAAGGAACTCCAGGCCGAGCTTTTTTGCCAGGCGTTGCCCGATTGTTGTTTTGCCGGAACCCATTGGCCCGATTAAGTAAACATTGGTAAAAAGATCATTCATGGCGTTAATGGCAACGTGCAACCGTTCGTGACATTGGGTAACATTGGCCGGATTCCTGACGGGTTCCCGGGCTGTAGTTTTATGATCCGCTTTTTTATTCTGTTCACAGTTCTTCTGGTTGGACTCTTCACGCTGGAGATTCTACAGCCGGCGGAAAAGCACGTCATCCTGCCATTTACTTCTTTCATTGCTGACATCAGTGTCTGGATCATCCAATTGTTCGACGATAACGTGATGTCCATTTCCAATGTGATCCGCGATAAGACCACGGGATTTGGCGTTCGAATTGAGCGTGGCTGCAATGGAGTCGAGGCCGTCATCATCCTGTTTGCTGCCATTTTCGCATTTCCCGCACCCATCAGGAGCAAGGTGATCGGCTTCACCATCGGCTTCTTCGCGATCCAGGGCCTGAACCTGGTGAGGATTGTCAGCCTGTTTTACATGGGCCAGTGGAACCAGGTCGCGTTCGAGTGGTTCCACCTCTATCTCTGGCAGGCGCTGATTATCCTGGATGCACTGGTGGTCTGGCTGATCTGGTTGAGAACATTGCCGCAAGCCAGGGCGCGAAGGGCGGAGCGGGCTGCTGCCAGGGGTGAATGATCTTGCTGAGTCTTTCCGGCGAAATCATCGAAGAATTCAACAAGGCCTTTAAATACGCGCGTGTGTGCGGCGAGCCTGAGCCTACTGCGATGGTGTTGGCCACCAGTGACGGTAAGGGCCGCGTGACTTCACGTACGGTGTTACTCAAAGCCCTGGATGAAGACGGATTTGTTTTTTTCACCAATACACAGAGCCAGAAAGGACAGCAACTGGCGCTGTGTCCGCGTGCCGCCGCAACTTTCCTGTGGAAAGCCAGCGGGGTACAGGTGCAACTGGTTGGGCCGGTCAGGCAGGTCAGTGACGAAGCTGCAGATGCCTATTTTTCCACCCGCGACCGGGGCAGCCAGATCGGCGCCTGGGCCTCGCAACAATCCAGCCCACTGGAGAGCCGCGAAGCCCTGATGCAGCGGGTCAGCGAGCTGGAGCTTCAGTACGATGGCGGTGAAGTGCCGCGGCCAGCGTTCTGGACCGGCTTTGTCCTCAGCCCTGAAACCGTTGAGTTCTGGACCCAGCGTGAATTCCGGCTCCACGATCGCTTCCTGTATTCTCAGCTGAACGGGGAGTGGTCCAGGCAGAGGCTGAACCCCTGATTACTACGCTGGAAATATCGACGCCCGGACGCGGGTTTCAGGACATCAGTGGAGAGGTGCAGGGCTGGCTACGCCAATGCAGGGTACAAACCGGGATTTGCCATCTTTTTCTCCGCCACACCAGCGCCTCCCTTCTGATCACAGAAAATGCCGATCCGGATGTGCGGCGGGATCTCGAGTCTTTTATGACCCGCCTGGTGCCGGACGGTGATCCAGCGTACCTGCACAGCATGGAGGGCCCGGATGACATGCCTGCTCACATCCGCTCCGTTTTGACTTGTTCAGAACTGAGCATTCCGATACGGGCGGGCAAACTGGGGTTGGGTACATGGCAGGGAATTTACCTGTGGGAGCACCGCTCACGACCACATCGCAGACGGATCGACATCACGGTGATTCCAGGTCCACAGTGAGCGCCGCGGACCGATCAGAAATAGTCACAAAAGTTCACAAAAGTTCACAATTATATGTTTAGAAAACAACGTATTGCGTGACGTTGCTTGTTGCTTTTCATAGATCGGTCGCGTATAACCACTCACAATCATTTAAAAATGTGCAAAATCCACAAAAGATAGGGAAATTTCATGAATTCAGTAAGGATGCTCGCATTCATTTTCGCCATTGCGTTCGCAAGCAATAGTTACGCCGTTGTTGATGTTCTGGTCTCGAGCCTGCTCGATGTGCCGGATCCTGCTGTGCGCGGGGGGGAGATTACCTACAGTATTGAAGTTGCGAACCTGGGTCTGGATACGGCTGACGATGTCGTGATGACTTTTCCTCTTCCCGCAACAACCGAATTTTCCGACCTGATAGACAGTCCGGCTTGCGTATGGGCCGGGCCGGCGCCTGGCACGGTCACCTGCACATACCCGGCGTTGATCGGTTCAGACGACGATCCGCCTGGAGTGCCGGAAACGGCCAACGTCGTCATTCGGACGACCCAGGCTACACCGGTGTCCATTGACGTCGAAGCCACGGTGACCACCACTTCCGATGAAGTAAATACGGGAAACAACACCCTGGATCAAAACACCACCATCGATGACGGCGCAGACTTGATTACCGAATTTACATCGGTGTCACCCGACCCGGTGATTGCAGGGGGAGAGGTCACCTACACCAATGTAGTGACCAACCAGGGCCCAAACAATGCCCAGGCTGTTCGGGTGGTTTTTCAGATTTCCATAAACATGACCTACGTCGCAGGCTCGGCCAGTGGTTCGGGTTGGTCGTGCAGTTATAACGCGCCGGCGCGGGAGCTGACCTGTACACGCCCAGGCCTTGATACATCTGTTTCGGCGCCAGCCATCACATGGCGGGGCAAAGTAACAGGTGCACAGACGGGTACGCTCACCAACAGTGCTCAAGTGGCCGCAGATACAGGCGATCCGCTGCCAAATAACAATTCCGACACGATCGATGTGACCGTGACCGAGGGTACGGACCTGACCATCAGTGTTTCGGCTTCTCCGATGACGGTACTGTCCGAGGGCAGCACAAGCCTGACGCTTCGGCCACGTAACCTCGGGCCGTTCGATGCCAGCAATGTCGTAGTCACTTATACCGCGCCGGACGGCCTGGTGATCGGGACGCCGACAGGGAGTGGCTGGGCCTGCGGTGTTGTTCTGCAGGTCGTTACTTGTACTCGTGGAACCTACGTGGTCGGTGCCACTGACGACATCACGATTCCGTTAACCGTTCCGCTTGTGCTGGTTCCGACGGTATATGGCAACCCTGTCAGCATCGCCACCGATACGGCAGAGGCGAACCTGGCTAACAATAATGACAGCGTGAATATTTCGGTCACCCCCGATGGCGTCGATCTGAGCATCACCAAGTCGAAAGCCCCAAACCCGGTGGCGCAGGGATCTACATTGATCAGCAGCATCCGGGTAAGCAACAGTGGTCCGCGGGATGCTGCGGCTTCCACGATCACCGTCACAGACACGCTGGGTCCTTACGAAGTATACGAAGGTGTTTATTCCGGAACGAACTGGACCTGCTCCGGTTCGCCTTCTGTTATCACCTGTACCTACGGAGCCATCCTTCTGAATGGAGCGACCACGCCCGTGCTCAGCCTGACCACCCGGGCTATCGCCGATAGCGTGGATCGTGATCTGACCAACAGGGCATCAGTTGGCTATAGTGGTGATCCTGGAGACTACAACAATGGTAATAACGAGACGGGAGACGTCACGGTTACCTCAACCATAGCTATTGCTGACCTCGCACTCGCGAAGAGCGCCGAAGCCGGCGTGGCGGCGCTGGGTGACAATAACGATGGCGACCCTGCCAGGCTCAACGCCGATCCGGGTCCGCCGGAGTTGCTCGAAAACACCGTTCGATACACGTTGACCATCACGAACAACGGTCCGAATGACGCCGGCGGCATCACATTGACCGACCCGATTCCCGGTTACATCGCCGGTACCGGTGTATCCGTTATCAGCCAGCCAGCAAATTACACCTGTACGACCGGTTCATCGGTCGGCTGCGTTCAGGACGGTGGCACGGTGCTGGCTAACGGCGCTTCAGACACATTCGTAATTGATGTTACACGGCCGTTGGGTGCCGGCTCGCGTACAAATAACGCAAGCGCATTTTCAAGCGAAGTGGGCGATAACAATCGGGATAACAACCGTGCTTCTTCGACGGTCTTCGTGGAGGCAGTAGCGGACGTCCAGGTGCAGAGCAAAGTCATCATCAACGAAAACGACGAGGTGAAGTCGGGTGTTGATGCAACCTATATCATCTCGATAAGAAACAACGGGCCTTCAGCAGCGGCCGATGTAGAGGTGATCGACACGTTCAGCCTGACCCCGGGCGATACAGGTTTCACCTTCATCTCGGTTACGGACACGGGCAACGGAGCGGGCTGCAGCGGCATGACTGCAGGCAGCAGTTATCCGGACGACGGCGTACCGGTTCTGACTTGTGACATGGGCAGCATGAACAGCGGCAACGCACAGACCATTACTGTGAAAATCCGCCCGAACTTCATGGCCTCCCCGCCCACACCGAGGACCATGGACAACAGCGTGTCGGTCAGTACCACCACCTATGATGACGATCACAGCAATGACCAGCTGGGCCCGGTCACACTGACGATTATCGAAGACGAGATCGACCTGCTGATCAACAACTCGGACGAGCCGGACCCGGTCGCCTGGGATCCCGCCTCAGGTGGCGACAACGCCAACAATGACGTTGTCTATAACGTGACATACACCAATCGCGGCCCGTCGTATGCGACCGGCGTCAGATACCTCTATACGATGACACCGAAGGCCGGGAAAACGGTACGATTTGATTGTGACGAAGCCAATTCGGGTGATGCCTGCGGCACCAGCGCCGACACTTGTGTTATCGACAGTGGCAGTAACCCGGTGACGGGTGGGGCCTCCCTGGTTCTCTCCTGCGATGCCAATACCGTACCGGGCAAGACCAACGAAATGACGGCCGGCAGCAGCGGTAGCCGCTACCTGCATTTCCGGATTCTGAGTGAGCCGGATAGCACCGGTGATACGCATCAAACTGTTGCGGACATCAGCGCTAATGAATTCGAACCGGTAACCGGTAACAATTCGGAGAACGAGAGCACCTCCGTTCGCGCCCGCGTGGACCTGGAGATTGTCGATAAAGTGCCCAGCGAAGGCAATGTACAGCTGGATCAGCCTTTCAACTGGACCATCACCCTGGTCAACAACGGACCGCTGGCCAGCGATCAGACCGACTTGACCGATGTGCTGCCTGCAGGAATGAGTTTCCATGGCCCGCAGCCGTCGTGGGTTAATGCGGTTGATGCAACCGCTGACCTGTGTGCAACGACCGACCAGACCATGGAGTGTGATTTGGGCTCCATGAGCGTCGGCGCTACGGCCGTAATTACCGTACCGGTGATGGTCGATGAGTTTTCCGTGGCCTCGTTGGAAAACTGCGCGACCGCGACCACCATTGGCATTGATGTCATCCCGGACAACAACGAGGATGTCTGTGGCCAGGTGTCCGTAGAAAATACTTACTTCCCCAGTGACTACGGCGATGCGCCGGATACCACCCCCGGCATGGGTGTGGGCGATTACGCCACCACGCTGGATCACGGTGGTCCGCGCCACATGCTGCCTGGCGGCACCTGGTTAGGTGCTTGTGTGGATTCCGACGGTGAGGGCAGTCAGCAGGACGCCAGTGCCCTTGCCGACGATACCAATGCCGGGCCGGTGGAGGCGGGCAGCTGCGAGGGTGGTGACGACGAGGACGGAATACTGCTTCCCCCCGCCTTGATCGCCAGCCAGCCTGGAGATGTTGAGATTATTATTTCTGGCGGCACCTGTGCGCTGGATGGATGGATCGATTACAACGCCGATGGCGACTTCACCGATCCGGGCGAGCAGGTCTTTGCGGCGCTTGCACTGGACGCTGGGGGGCATACCCAGGTGGTTACACCGCCCGCTGATATCGCTGTGGGCACGACGTATTCCCGCTTCCGCTGCAGCGACTCGGGCGGCCTCGACTCTGTAGAGGAGACTACCGGCGGTGAAGTAGAAGACTACCTGGTATTCCTGCAGCCCGATGGAAACGCTCCCGGCACACCAACCGATTACGGTGATGCTCCGGACAGCGATCCTGGCACAGCTGTCCGTGATTACCAGACCGTGTCGCTGGACAATGGCGCCAGCCATATTCTCGGCCGGCCGGCTGCGCCATACCTGGGCCTTTGTGTGGATTCAGATCCGCAGGACCAGGAGAGCCTCGACGCACTGGCGGATGACTCCGGTGTTGCAGGTGGTGCGGGAGTGACCACGGGAAGTTGTGAAACGGCCGATGATGACGAGGACGGCGTGCTGTTCACCGCTCCTCTGCAACAGGGTGCAACGGTGGCTGCAATTGATGTCACTGCAAGCAGCGGAACCAATGCCTGTATCCTCAATGCCTGGATTGATTTTAATGACGACGGTGACTTTACCGACCCGGGCGAGCAGATCGCCAGCGACCAGACCATTGCGTCAGGCGCTACGGCTGCATTGAGTCCGGCGGTTCCTGTTGATGCGGCAATCGGTGTGAGCTATGCCCGGTTCCGTTGCGACAGCAACGGCGGGCTGAATCCGGTCGGCGCGGCGAACGATGGCGAGGTAGAGGACTACCTGGTTGAAATACGTCCGAGCCTGGCGATTGAGGCTGTGGATTTTGGAGACGCTCCGGATACATCCGACGCGCAGGGTACCGGCGACTACACAACCATCGAGGCCAATAACGGCCCCAGCCATGTTCTGGTGAGTGGCGAGTCTCCCTATCTCGGCGCTTGTGTGGATTCAGACGCCGGCCTGGCCCAGAATGTGGCCGCTGATGCCGATGATACGACACCTGCCGAGGGCGCAGCCCTGGTGCTCGGCACCTGTGCTGTGCCGAACCAGGATGAAGACGGTATAGTGCTGCCGTCGGTGATTTATCAGGGCGGTACGCTTGCCTTCGACCTGGTCGTTGGACCGGTGGCTGACTGTGTGCTTAACGGCTGGATCGACTTTAACCAGGACGGAGATTTCACCGGCCCCGGTGAGCAAGTTTTGTCGGATCAACCACAAGGCACCGGTACGACTCAGTCTTATCCGTTCACCGTGCCGGTCGACGCTGAGCTTGGTGACAGCTACGCCCGCTTCCGCTGCAGTTCCATCGACGGACTGGGCCCGCAGGGGCCGGGCCGGGATGGCGAGGTAGAGGATTACCTGCTGAATATCGTGGCCGGTGTTGCACGCTTCCGAGTGACCAAGGACTTCAGCGATCGCAACCCGGTGCCGGTTGATGTACAACTGAGCTGTAATACGGGCCTGCCACTGCAGCAGCAGTTCACTATTTCCGATTCAGATGACCCGGCTACTGACGTGGTGTTCGTGGTGGCCAGCTTTGAGTCCGGCACGATGGATTGCGAAGTCACCGAAACGCCGATAGCGGGTTATACCGTTGAATACGACAACCTGATCGACCCGGTTTCTGAGATTGCCTGTTTCTATACCAACGTGGAACGGGGCGCGGAACACGTCTGTGCGATTACCAACACGCTGCAACCGGTGCCGGTGACCATCGACAAGAAATGGGAAACCATGGGTGGTGAACTGACGGACATTCCGCAGCAGGCTGAAATCAAACTGGTCTGTCTTAACGTTGCCGGCGGTGAGAGTGAGTGGCAGTGGATCTTTGAAGGAGACCAGGCAAACACGGCCCTGGTCCTGCCTCACTTTGACGGCACGACCGAATGCTATGTGAGCGAATCGGTGCTCAGCGACTCGGTCGAAGTCAGCGGTTGTGAAGAGCCGATCGTGGTGAATCCCGGAGATGAAGCTGCCGGCTGTACGCTGACCAACACGGTCTTTTACGAGGGCATCCCGACATTGAATCAGTATGGCCTGGCCATGCTGGTCATGCTGATGCTTGGTGCCGGACTGGTTGGGGTCCGGCGCTCGGCTTACTCGGTGTAGAACTGTTGCCTGAACTTCACGACCAGCGGTTCGTCCTCACCGGGGATGGCGACCTGGATCGTGAAGTTGTAGGTTTCCATGTTGTGGACCGGTAGTTCACCAATGTAATAAATGGCGCCTTCGGGATCGGCAATCTGGCGGATTTCGATATCCCGGTGCTGCCCGGTCAGGTTCTTGCCGCCCGCGGTTACGGTGGCTTTAACGGGCGTTCCCGGTGTGTCCATGACTTTCTTCAGCACGGTCACGTTGAGCAGTGCCCGGCTGGATGAACGCTTGATGCCATAGCCCTGGGCCACCTGGGGTGGAATCAGGCTGGTGTTGAGTGCGTTGTAGTGAACAACGTAATGGCCGAAGTCCTGCGCTTGCTGCGCTTCACTGTTAGTTGTGAATGAAAGGACTCCAAGCAAAAGCAGTGAGATCAGCAGCTGTTTCATGGATTCGAATCCTTTTTCCGCGGGAAAGGGGTTTACCATCCTATCAGAAGAAGCAGAAACCGTATCGTGATCAGCGCGAACAGCGGTGACAGGTCTATGCCGGCGATCGGGGGAATGATTTTCCGGAAAGGCGCCAGCACCGGTTCGGTCAGCTTGTAAACCAACGGCACGACCGGGTGCTGCATTCGCGCGCTCACCCAACTCAGAATCACGCTCGCGATGATCAGGAAAAAGTAGGTCATCAACACTGTAGCGGCCAGTTTCATCAGGCTGAACAACACAATCTGTTCCGCTGCCAGCGGTGAAGAACTGATTCGGCTGGCGATCCAGACACTAAAAAATTCAAGCACCAGGATCAGCACAACGGACGCAGTGTCCATCTTGCCTATGGATGGAATGATCCGCCGCAACGGGACGATGACGGGGTTGGTGATCTTCACCAGGAATTGGCAGACCGGGTTGTAGAAGTCGGCCCGAACCCATTGCAACAACAGGCGCAGCAGGATTGCTGTGATGTACAGGTCGAGCAAAGTGCCGACCAGGTAGGTGAATGCATTGGCGCCTGAACCGTTCACATCAGAACCTCGGGGTGGTTGTTCATTGGAGTGCGAGTTCCCGGCTACGGTCCCTGGCAGCTTTAGCCGCCCTGAACACCAGGTCCCGGAAGTGTCCGTCATCCATCACTACCATCGCAGCCTGCGTCGTTCCGCCCGGAGACGTCACCCTGTGACGGAGTTCGCGTGCGTCCCCGGGGCTGGCCGCGAGCATGGCGCCGGCGCCAAAACAGGTGATGGAGGCCAACCGGTCTGCAACATCAGCGGGCAAGCCAAACTCTCGGGCTGCACCCGCCAGCGTTTCGGCCAGCAGAAAAAAGTAAGCCGGACCGGTACCCGATATCGCGGTCACCGCGTCCATCAGGGATTCATCCTCCAGCCAAACGACTTCACCCGCCGCCATGAGAATTTCAGTCGCCTGCTCTTTTTGCAGCGCACTGCATGGGTCACCTGCGACGACCCCGGTAATTCCATGACCCACCAGGGCCGGCGTATTGGGCATCGAGCGAATCACCGGCTGGCCGGCACCCAGGGCTTCGTGGATGGTGTCGATAGTAATTCCGGCGGCGATGGACAGCACCAGCTGCTCACGCCTGACCCGCCCTTTCAGATCAGCCAGCACCAGGGGCATTATTTGAGGCTTGACCGCCAGCACGATCACATCTGCATCTTCGATCGCTGTACGCGCATCGGTGTAGACAGGGACCCCGAAGGTCTTGTCGAGGTGGTGACGTGCTGCTTCGTTGGGATCGCAAACACGGATTTGCAAGTGGGCCCGGGGCGGGTTGACGAGTCCGCTGACCAGGGCGGTTGCCATGTTTCCGCCGCCAATAAAAGTAATCAACATAGGTTTCGAGTGCCTTTTCTGGATCAGGTTATGCCGCTGGCCGGTCTCGGACCGAACAGGTCGGTGCCGATGCGCACCATTGTGCTGCCGTGCATTATGGCTGCTTCGAGGTCCGCCGACATCCCCATGGACAAAGTGTCCAGTTTGAGTCCGCCTTCAATCAACTGCCGGAACAACTGCTGCATCTGCTGATAACTGTCGGCGGGATCATGTTCCGCGCAAGCGGCACGCGGGATAGCCATCAGGCCGCGTAAGTGGAGGTTTGGCAGTGAACAAACGTCGCCTGCCAACTGCTTCACCTGTTCGGGCATGACGCCGCCTTTCTGTGGTTCGCGGTCGATATTTACCTGGATGCAAATATTCAGTGGCGGCTTGCCTTCCGGCCGTTGATCCGACAGGCGGCGCGCTATTTTCAGCCGGTCGATACTCTGCACCCAGTGGAAATTTTCAGCGACTTCGCGGGTTTTATTCGACTGCAGGGGACCGATGTAATGCCACTCCAGGTTCTCAAGCGACAATTGCTTCATTTTTTCCAGTGCTTCGCGCACGTAATTTTCACCGAAACAGGGTTGCCCGAGGCGGTGAAGTTCGCGTATCCGGTCGCTCGAATGTTTTTTACTCACCGCCAGAAGGGTGACTTCGGCCGGGTCTCGCCCCGCCGATTTGCATGCACTGGATAGCCGTGAACGGACATTGTGAAGTTTTTGTTTTAAATGATTCATCTTGCAGGAAGATTGGGCTTGATCTATGGTTATATCTGGTACCTGTAAGGCATGGACTGATAACATGCAGTCTGCAATGCATTGTGCAGGGGTTACTGTGCTGTGCATTGTAGCGCGACTGGGGGTTCTCAAGGAGGGAATATGGATATTGCTGAGCTGCTTGCTTTTGCAGTCAAGAATAATGCTTCTGATTTGCACTTGTCTTCCGGGCTTCCGCCCATGATTCGCGTCGATGGCGACATCCGGCGGCTAACATTGCCCGCACTGGATACGGCCCAACTTCAGGAACTGGTTTACAGCACGATGAGTGATAAACACAGGCGCGATTTCGAAGCGAACCTGGAGGTTGATTATTCATATGCTGTCCAGGGGTTGGCCAGATTTCGTGTTAACTGTTTCCACCATGACCGCGGAGTCGGTGGTGCGTTCAGAACAATTCCTGATTCGGTCTGGACACTGGAGGACATTGGGTCTCCACCCATATTCCGAGATATCATTGATGCTCCACGCGGCCTGATCCTGATGACCGGCCCAACCGGGTCGGGTAAGTCGACCACGCTGGCCGCCATGATCGATCACCTGAACAACCACGTTGAGGGTCACGTGCTGACGATCGAAGATCCGATCGAGTTTGTACACCGCAGCAAGCGATGCGTGATCAACCAGCGGGAAATTCACCGCGATACACATGGTTTTAACCAGGCGCTCAGGGCTGCTCTGCGTGAGGATCCGGATATTATCCTGGTGGGTGAGATGCGTGATATTGAAACCATTCGTCTCGCGCTGACCGCAGCTGAAACCGGTCACCTTGTTTTCTCCACGCTGCATACCAGTTCAGCACCAAAGACCATTGACCGAATCATCGATGTTTTCCCGGCTGGCGAAAAATCCATGGTCCGCTCGATGTTGTCTGAATCCCTGCGGGCGGTGATTACCCAAACGCTGATGAAGCGTGTCGGCGGCGGTCGTGTTGCCGCCTGGGAAATCATGGTTGCAACACCGGCAATCAGAAACCTTATCAGGGAAGATAAGGTCGCCCAGATGTACTCTGCGATTCAAACCGGGCAGAACGTCGGGATGCAAACACTGGATCAGGCCATGGAAAGCCTGGTTCAACGCGGCATCGTCACCAACGTCGAAGCGGCCAGAAGGGCAGTCGACAAGAAGATGTTCCGCTAGGAGGAAGTAATATGAAGGTTATTGATACCTGGTTGAAGCAACTGCATGATGAAGTGGGTTCCGATCTCTTTATTACGGTAGATGCTCCACCCTGCATCAAGGTTCACGGCAAGATCAAACCCATCTCGACGGATTTGCTGACTGCGGACAAGTGTCGTGAGATTGTCCTCAGTCTGATGCGTGAACGGCAGAAAGAAGAATTTCGAAATACCCAGGAGTTACAGTTTGCCTATTCGCTTGGACCGGATGTGCGCTACAGGATCAGCGCGTTCGTCCAGCAGGGTATGACCGGCATGGTCTGCCGCCGAATCGAAACCCGTATTCCGAATTTCGAGGAACTGGGGTGTCCGGAAGCGATGTCCGAGCTGGCACTGGAAAAGCGGGGAATCGTATTGTTCGTCGGCGCCACCGGAACGGGTAAATCAACCTCGATGGCGGCGATGGTCGGGTTTCGCAACCAGCGGGTGACGGGCCACATTATTACCATTGAAGACCCGATTGAGTATGTGCACCAGCATGGCAAGAGCCTGGTCACGCAGCGTGAAGTGGGTATTGACACGGAGTCGTTCGAGGTTGCACTGAGGAACACGCTGAGACAGGCCCCGGACGTCATTCTGATCGGTGAGATACGGACCCGCGAAACGATGGAGCATGCGATTACGTTCTCCGAGACCGGTCACCTGGTGCTGGCCACCCTACACGCCAACAACGCAAACCAGGCGATGGACCGAATCCTCCACTTTTTCCCGGAAGAGCAGCGCGAGCAAATCCTGCTGGACCTGTCTTTCAACCTCAAGGCCACCATTGCGCAGCAACTGATTCCATCATTAGACGGGTCACGCCGCTGGGCGGCGTTTGAAGTCCTGCTGGCGACACCGCTGATCAAGGATCTCATTCGCAAGGGTGAAATCGACGAATTGAAATTGGTGATGAGGGATTCTGGCCACCACGGTATGATCACGTTTGACCAGTGCATGTTCGCCATGTACAAGGAAGGCAAGATCTCCTACGATGACGCCCTGCGCCACGCTGATTCCGCCAACGAAGTCAGGTTGATGATCAAGCTGGATGAAGGGGGAGACGCTGAAACGCTGGCCAAAGGCCTTGAAGGCGTCGAAGTGCTTGGGGACGAATACTAATTCATGCGCGTTCTGATAATTGAAGACAATCCGGATATCGCCGCCAACATCGGCGATTACCTGGAGGACCATGGTCACACCGTTGATTTTGCCGGCGATGGCATAACCGGGTTGCACCTGGCAGTGGTGAATGATTTTGATTCGATCGTGCTGGATCTTGCATTACCCGGCATGGACGGGCTTGAGGTCTGCCGCAAGTTGCGTTCGGAGGCCGGAAAGGAAACACCGGTCCTGATGCTCACCGCCCGTGACCGGCTGGAAGACAAACTGGCAGGATTTGAAACCGGGGCGGATGACTACCTGGTGAAGCCCTTCGAGTTGCAGGAGGTTGAAGCCCGCCTGAACGTACTGGCCGGGCGCGGCCGCCGCAGGAACCGCAGGGAACTCAAAGTGGGTGATCTCAAGTTCAACCTCGACACGCTCAGTGTCAACCGGGATGGTGAGGAGATCTACCTGAACCCGATTGGCCTGAAGTTGCTCCAGTGCCTGATGGACTCATCGCCCAATGTGGTTTCCCGGGCAGAACTCGAAATGGAGGTTTGGGGTGAGGAGATGCCCGATAGCGACAGCCTGCGTGTGCACATCCATTCGCTGCGCAGTGCTATCGACAAGCCTTTCAGCGGCAACATGATCCAGACGCGGCACGGAATCGGTTACCGCCTGGTAGAGCCGGATGCTGTATCGTCGTAGGCTTCGCAGCCGAATTGTTCTTTCCTTTCTTTTGCTGGGCACTTTGCTAAGCGCCCTTTTTGCCATCAGTACCCTGGCACTGCAAAACTACCTTGAAGATCAGCTTATTGGTGAAACTCTCGCTCAAGAGCTGGATGATTACGTCGGTCAGCTACGCCTTGATTCCTCCGTCGTGGAACCGTTTTATACACGAATCCAGGGGTACATCACGCGACCGGGTGACCCCAACAGTACCGTGAGCGCTGAGGTCAGGGATCTCCCTTCGGGGGTTCACGACGTGAAAATTGCGGGCGGGGTGTTCAAAGTTGCGATCCTCAAGGAAGATGATCTATGGGCCTTCCTTATTTACGATGTCAGTGACAATCAGCGGATCAAGAAACAGTTGATTTTCGCGTTGGTCGGCGTAGTGCTGGTATTTTCCATTTTCTCATTCATGCTCGGCGCCTGGTCTTCGCGACGGGTCATGAAGCCGGTGACGGATCTTGCCGCACGCCTGGACACGCTGAGTGAGGAAACCAAGCCCGAAAGGTTGTCAGAGCATTTTGCCGATGACGAGGTTGGACAACTGGCTGCGGCACTCGACAGTTATGCTGACCGCCTGCATCACCTGGTCGAGCGTGACCGGGAGTTCAATGCGGATGTAAGCCATGAATTGCGTTCGCCGCTTACGGTGATCACCGGCGCCACGGAGCTGCTTCTGGCTCAGCCCGACCTCGAGCCCAAGGTTCGGACGCGGCTGTTGCGAATCGCTCGTGCCGCCAGGCAATCAGCCGATATAACGACTGCACTGTTGCACATCGTGCGGGCCGAGCAGGGTACCGACAAAGACACTGCTGCTCATAACATCGGCAAGATTATCAGCGAAGTTGTACACCTCTACGAGCCACTGGTGGGGAACAAACCATTGGTATTGCGCGTGGTAGAGGAAGACAGGGTCAGCGTGATTGCACCGGAGTCTGTAGTGGCGGTGACCGTCGGAAACCTGATTGGGAACGCGATGCGGTATACGCCTGAGGGTGAGGTTGTGATCACCATAGGCAGCGGGCGTGTCAAGGTCGAGGATACCGGCCCGGGAATTCCCGAAGACGATCTTGAACACGTGTTCGATAGGCATTATCGTGGGGAGAATATTACCGGTAAGGGCGCAGGCCTGGGTCTGGCCATCGTCAAACGGTTGTGTGACCTCTACGGCTGGTCGATACATTTCACGAATCGCGAAGTCGGTGGCCTGTGCGCGGAGTTGAGGTTTTTCGGAGAGTAGCTATGGCGATAGTCGCCTGTCCTGAATGCGGCAAGAAAATTTCCAGCCAGAGGCCAATCTGCAGTTACTGCGGATTTGAGCAGGGCGAAGTGAGTGAAGCGGACCTCGAAGTCTTTCGAGCCCGCAAATTGCGTGACCAGATCTACCGGCTGAACATGATCAGCTATGTGGTGATCACTGTGTTTGTTGCGGGTTTCGGCTGGTACTGGTGGGATTCAGCCGGATTCAGCCAGGCATCATCCAAAGGGCCGTTTCTCCTGATGGGGTTCGCCGCCCTGGCCTACCTGGTGGTGCGGGCACTTTTATTCCGAAGCCGTCAGCAGCGCAAATCAATGCGCCAGAAAAGAAATATGAGCAGTGAGCTGAGAAGGAACCTCTGAGAGCGTCTCCTGCCCGAACGGCCGTATTACTGGATACGCTTCACACGGCAAACTTCGTCCTGGCCTTCAATGTGCAGTCTCCACTTGCCGAACATGGCGGGTTCAATCACCACCACCGGATTCTCCACTTCCTTCATATAGAACTTGTCCTTGTCGTCCTGTGACCAGATCATGCCATTGGCCAGTTTGAACGTCGTTTGGCCGTCCCAGCCGCTGAATTTCCCGATCAGGGTGCTGGTAATCGTGGTGCGTTCGTTGTCGTCGTCATCGCTCTTATCTTCGGTGCTGTCGTCTTCTGCAGGTTTACCCTTGGGGCCGGTCGATGCTGCAGCCAGCGTGGCAACGGAATGCACTCGAATCCAGTTATTCAGGGACTCCAGTTCCTGTTGTGAGAGCTTGGCCAATCCTGCGGAATTGAACTCCTTACCGGTCATCTGTTCTTCCAGCGACGAGAAACCGTCAGCAGCTAACAGTGAGAAGCTGGCAGACAGGGACAGGAGAGCAATCAAAATCTTATTCATTTTTTAACCTTTAAGGCGCGAAACCGCGCAAGTTTAACATGATGGTTCAGGAATCAGCCGGGTGCGGCAGAAAAATCAGAGATCCTGTTTGTACCTGACGTAAGGAATTCGGCCGTAAATGGACTCGAAAGGATCTACCGGCTGGCTGTCGGTACTGGCCGGCTGGTCCGCGCCAGCGTTCAATATGTTGGATGCACCGACGCTGAGGTTTGCATTCCAGGGTGTACGCCAGGTGAAATGCACGTCAAAAGTTGTCAGGCCGTCCACGCTGTTTCTGTCCAGGAAGTCGACCGACTCCCGGTAAAACCCCTGGATGTTGGTGCTGAA
>Ga0265306_10000643_pt1 | contig 16710 bp, 11 predicted proteins | sample Helome_3_FD_192493 | JGI IMG/M metagenome (GOLD analysis project Ga0265306, IMG submission 192493) | Marine sediment microbial communities from subtidal zone of North Sea - Hel_20160420 (Illumina Assembly) | ecosystem: Environmental > Aquatic > Marine > Subtidal zone > Sediment ...
GGAAGACAGTCACGCTCTTCAACGGCCCGAGGGGAGCCATTGAAATCGAAGTCGGCTTCTGAATCTCGATGATTGCGGTCCCCCGCTGAATCGACATCGAGCTCGTCGTTGGAGCCACGCCGGGCGGGCACTTGAACGCCGTGCCCATGATCTCCACGTTGGAGCCAGTTCCGTAGCCGTGCGCCAACGCGGGCTCCGTGTCTTTTTCATCCGGCCCACGGCCATCTCCCTGTGCGACTTCCTCAGTACGCAACAGGAGATGGGTTGCGCCTCTCTCGGCGGCCTGGTTACGCACGTCGTTCTCGGCGGACTCTTCATTGATTGATGGCTTGGAGTAGGCGCCCGTCAGCCCGCCTCCTCGACCGATCACCTCGCCGAGGTTCTCACAGTCTAGCGGCTCGTCGTAGAGCAGCACGATCTCGGCGCCGCGGCCGCTGAGCTGGTCGGCCTTGCAGGCCATGAGCGACAATCCAAGAGCCAAGATGACAGGGAATGCGAAGATGTGCGCGCAATAAGGAATTCTAGACTTCATCCACGAGTCTCCTGCCGAAACACTGCCTAGCTGACGCACGAAGTCAACCCCCGTGGGCGCTCCTCTCGTTCGAAGACACTCGCATTCGACCGGACGCCACGGTATTGTGGCGCGCCGGAGAACTTCAACATGTCGGCAACTCTGGAAATGCGGCGCCGCTCGCTCGAGGACCCCGAAGGCTTTTGGGCCGAGCAAGCAGACGGAATTGACTGGATTCGGCGCTGGGACAAGGTCCTCGATAGCTCGAACCCCCCGTTCTATCACTGGTTCACCGGAGGGCAGCTCAACACCTGTTTCAACGCCCTAGACAGGCACGTCGAAACGCGCGGGAACCAAGCTGCGCTCATCTACGACAGCGCGGTCACGCGCCAACGAAGAACGTACACCTATCGACAGCTCCGCCGGGAGGTCGCCATCTTCGCTGGCGCTTTGGCATCGCAGGGCGTCGCCAAAGGCGACCGGGTCTTGCTCTACATGCCGATGATCCCCGAGGCGGTCATTGCGATGCTTGCTTGCGCCCGGCTCGGCGCGGTGCACTCGGTGGTGTTCGGCGGCTTTGCTCCGCAGGAGCTCGCAACGCGCATCGACGATGCAGAACCAAAGATCATCGTTTCCGCGTCTTGCGGCATCGAGGGCGTGCGTGTGATCGAGTACAAGCCCCTGCTCGATCAGGCGATCGAGCTGTCAAAGCACAAACCGGAGACATGCATCATCCGGCAACGCGAGAGTTGCGAGTGTGAGTTGACCGAGGGCCGTGACGTTTCGTGGCAAGACGCGATGGCCGCAGCCAAGCCACACGACTGTGTGCCGGTGGCCGCTACCGATCCGCTGTACATCCTATACACCTCGGGAACCACTGGCGTCCCCAAAGGGGTAGTTCGCGACAACGGAGGTCACGCTGTCGCGCTTCACTGGTCGATGCGGAATGTGTATGGCGTAAAGCCTGGCGAGGTGTATTGGGCTGCCTCCGACGTCGGTTGGGTCGTTGGTCACTCCTACATCGTTTACGGACCGCTTCTGAACGGAAACACCACGATCCTCTACGAGGGGAAGCCGGTCGGCACGCCGGACGCCGGTGCGTTCTGGCGAGTCATCGAGGACCATGGGGTGAACTGCCTCTTCACTGCGCCAACCGCGTTTCGTGCAATCAAGAAGGAAGACCCGACCGGCGAGCTGCTCGGGGACTACGACACCAGCACGTTGCGCTCGTTGTTCTTGGCCGGCGAGAGATCCGACCCCGATACCTTGAAGTGGGCGGAAGCAAAGCTCGGCGTACCGGTCATCGATCATTGGTGGCAAACCGAAACCGGCTGGGCGATCTGTTCGAATTGCCTCGGAATCGAGCAACTTCCGATCAAGCACGGTTCACCAACCGTGGCCGTGCCAGGCTGGGACGTTCAGGTCGTCGACGAAGGTTGCCATCCACTTCCGGCCGGCAAGTCCGGTGCGCTGGTGGTCAAGCTCCCTCTGCCGCCTGGCTCTCTACCGACGCTTTGGAACGACGCAGACCGCTTCGTCAGCTCGTACCTGACGGAGTTTCCTGGCTACTACAAGACGGCGGATGCAGGTTTCATCGACGCCGACGGCTACGTGTACGTCATGTCGCGGACAGACGACATCATCAACGTCGCAGGGCACCGGCTCTCGACGGGCGGGATGGAAGAAGTGGTTGCCGCACACAAAGACGTCGCCGAATGCGCGGTCATCGGCGTTGCGGACCAACTCAAGGGCGAAATTCCACTCGGCTTTTTGGTGCTCAACGCGGGTGTCGATCGACCGCAGCATGACATCGTCTCGGAAGTCATCCAGATGATCCGCGAAGCAATTGGCCCGGTTGCAGCATTCAAGACCGCCATCGTCGTCCAGCGCCTGCCGAAAACCCGCTCGGGGAAGATCTTGCGCGGCACCATGAAGAAGATCGCGGATCGAACCGAGTGGAAGATGCCCGCGACGATCGACGATCCCGTCATCCTCGACGAAGTCACCGAACGCCTTCAAGCGATCGGGTACGCGTAAATGAACAGGGAGCAAGAGCGCGCGCTGCTTTTGTTCGCGGTTGCGATCGTGCTCATCGCGACCCCGGTGCGGGCCGTGTGGCTTCAAACCTGGTGGTCTCCCTTTGCATTTTGGCTGGGGATGATTGCGGTCGTGGCGCTGATTCATCGCACCGACCATGCAGCTTAACCACTTCATTCTCTTCTTCCTCGCGGTCACGCTGCTCGGGCTCTACATCCTGGGTTCGGAGGTCGTCGAGCGCTCGCCGCGCTGGGGCCGGCTCGGGCGAAACCGATTCAGCTACGCGCTCGCCCTCGGGGTCTATGCAACGACGTGGACGCTCTTCGGAAGCGTAGGATTCGCAGCGACGGAGGGTTACGACTTCCTCGCTATCTACTTCGGCGTCACTCTGTCCTGCATTGCGATCCCGTTTCTCTGGGCGCCGGTCGCGGAGCTCGTCGACAGGTATCGGCTCGGGAGCATCGCCGACGTCTTCGCCTTTCGATACCAAAGCCGCACCCTGGGTGCTGCGGTTTCGCTTTTCATGGTCGCAGGCCTGCTGCCTTACATCGCGTTGCAGCTCCGTGCGGTCGCGGACGGCGCCGCCATCCTGGTTGGTGAGGAACCAAGCGAAGAGCTCGGTTCCGTCTACGCTCTGTTGCTGAGCGCGTTCGCCGTGACGCTCGGCGTGCGCTACGCGGACGGTCGCGCCCATCGACCCGGGCTGATCGCGACACTCGCGTTCGAGAGCCTGTTCAAGCTGATCGCTTTGTTGGTGGTTGGCGGCGCAGTCTTGTTCGCCGTCTTTGGAGGTTTTCGCGACCTCAACGAGTATCTCCAGGCGCGACCTGATCTCGTCGAGAACATCGTGAACCCGGTGATGGGCGACTCCTGGATCGCACTGGTGTTCGTCACGTTCTGCGCAGCGTTTCTGCTTCCCAGGCAGTTCTTCGTGGCGTTTGTCCAGCGACCTGGCCCCCGCAGCCTCAAGACCGCTCGCTGGGCACTGCCCCTGTACCTATTTGCGATCAACTTGCCCGTACCGATCCTCTACTGGGCCGGCCGCGACCTGGCAGCTCCGGGCGTTCGACCCGACGTCTATGTTCTCGTCGCCGTGCAAAGCTCGCCGGCACTTCAAACACTCGCGTTCCTAGGAGCCGTGTCAGCCGCAAGTGCGATGATATTGGTGTCGTCGATCGCACTGAGTGGCATGGTGGCCAACTATCTCGTACCGCGCTTCGGGCCGAGTCCGGAGTCGCTGCTGACGCGCTGGGCGGTCTTTCGCCGCTCGACGATCGTCGGTGTCGTCGTCGCCGGTTTGCTCATCCATTTCACCCTTCCGCGGACGCGCTCACTCGTCGATCTCGGGCTTGCTTCGTTCGTCGCGGTCACGCATCTGCTGCCGGGATTGCTCGGTGCGCTTTTTTGGCGGCGCGCGACGCGTGCCGGAGTGCTCGCGGGTTTAGTCGTGGGCGCGAGCTCCTGGGCGCTGCTGACCGCATCCCCTTTGTTTGGCGTCGAGCTCGACGTCTCTCGCCTCTACGCGCTCTTTGGTTTCACCGACCCGGCCGCGCGAGGGCCGGCCATCTGGCTGAGCTTCACGGCGCACGCGTTTGTCTTCATGGGCGTCTCCCTACTCACCGAGCGGTCCCCCGAAGAACGAAACGCCGCGGAGGCCTGTCGTGAACCGCGCGTGACTCGGCTCCTGCAGGTTCCCGATTCAGCCGAGTCGCTTCAGGAACGCTTGACCTCGTACGTCGGAAAGCGAATTGCAATCGAGGAGATCTACCAGGCAGCAACCGCAGCCGACGTGTATTGGCCGCCACGAGACCGGCCGGAGCTGCTGCGATTGATCACCGAGCTCGAAGGACGGCTGAGCGAGCGAATCGGTCCCCTGGCGGCCCGCACCTACGTCCAAGGGGGCCGACCGGTCCGTGCAGACGCGCTCGCGGAACGGCTGCGCGCTTTTCGAGAGCTCGACTCACGTTACGCCACGGGGTCCCAGCGCAACTCACCGGCACAGGCGGCACGCCGCTACCTTTCTCAGCTGATGTCCGAGCTGCCCATGGGGGTCTGCACGGTCGATGACCACGAGGAGGTGGTCATCTGGAACGCCCAGCTCGAGCGCATGTCGGGCCTGGATGAAGACGACATTTGTGGTCACCCGATGCATGACATTCCAGACCCCTGGTGGCCGTTGTTCGACGAGCTCGCCCATCAGCCGACCGGCTCGGTCATCGAGCGTGAATACGACCTCGGTGACGGAAAGATCGAGCTTCGTGCGCAAACCGCGACGATCCCAGGCCAGTCCGAAGAGGGCCGAGTTTTCGTCGTCGAAGACGTGACGGCGCTACGACAGCTCGAACGGCACGTTGCACACAAAGATCGCCTCTCTTCGATTGGCACTCTGGCCTCTGGCGTGGCGCACGAAGTCGGTAACCCGCTGACCGGAATCTTGATGGTTGCAAAGAACCTGGCAACCGACCCAGGCGCGGCCGACGCCGCGGAACGGCTGGGGATCATCGTGGATGAAGCGCAGCGCATTCACGGGATCGTCCAGAGCCTGCTCACCTTCAGCCGGCGCGATGAAACCCCAGTCGGGCTGCAAGCGATCCCCGTAGCCGGAGTGGTCCGCAACGCTGCCGAGCTCGCCAAGCTCGAGACCGATGGCTGTCGAATCGACCTGGATCTCTCTGTCGACGCACCCGCCATGGCAAGCCCTGATGGGTTAACTCAGGTCCTCGTGAACCTGCTCAACAACGCAACGCAAGCCTGCTCATCCGGCGCAACCGTCTACGTGCGGACGCGAGTTGAGAACGGCTCGGTCCTGATCGACGTCGACGACGAGGGCCCAGGTATTCCTGAAGAGCTTTCCGCCCGCGTATTCGAGCCTTTTTTCACGACCAAGGCCCACGGCCAGGGCACCGGGCTCGGCCTATCGGTGTCTCGACAGATTGTAGAGCGCTTTGGAGGCTCGCTCCGCTATGAGCCACGTCAATCCGGTGGGAGCCGGTTCACAATCACCCTCCAAGCCTATGAAAACTGAGTGATTGAAGGACGCTACCCTCCTTTGGTACTAATCACCGGTGGCGAAGATCCTTTTGGTCGAGGATGAGCGGGTCATCCGCGCGGAGATCGAGCGAATCCTCAAGCGGGATGGGCACGCGCTCATCGCCGTCGCGAGTGTTGCTGCCGCCGAAAAAGAGCGACCGGAGTGCTTCGACCTGGTGATCACGGACGTTAGGCTGGCCGGTGAGGCGGGTGACGTCTTGCTCGAACGCGTAGGTCACGTCCCGGTCATCGTGATGACGGCCTACGGTTCGGTGAGCGCTGCGGTGGACGCAATGAAACGGGGCGCGGCCGACTATCTGTCGAAACCCTTCGAGCCAGAAGAGTTGAGCGCCGCCGTCGAGCGGGTGCTTCGTCATCGCGCTGCGATGGCCTTGGGTGACGAGAGCTCCAACGCCGTTCCGTACGACATCGTCGCAACCGAATCGAGCCCGATGCAGGAAACCTTGCGCTGGGCGCGCAAAGTCGCGCCGACCGAAGCAACCGTGTTGATCCTGGGCGAGTCGGGTACGGGGAAGGAGCTGATCGCGCGCGCGGTGCACAACCAGAGCGCCCGCACGGGTGCATTCGTCCCGGTGAACTGTGCGTCGATTCCAGAAACACTTCTCGAGTCCGAGCTGTTCGGACACGAGAAGGGCGCCTTCACGGGGGCGCTCAGCCGGCAGGAAGGTCTGGTGCACGCCGCCGATGGCGGGACGCTTTTCCTCGACGAGATCGGGGAGCTCTCTCAGGCCGCACAGGCGCGCCTGTTGCGAATCCTTCAACAGCGCGAGGTTCGGCGCGTCGGCGCTCGCAAGGCCGAGTCGGTTGACATCCGGCTCGTTGCCGCGACTCATCGGAACCTTCCAATGCTCATAGAGGAGGGGGAATTCCGGGCGGATCTGTATTTTCGCCTCAAGGTAGTGGAGATCGAGCTCCCACCGCTTTGCGAACGCGGGGACGATATCCCGGCGCTCGCCGACGTGTTCATCGCACGGGCCACGACGAAGCTCGGCCGCCAACCACTCGAGCTCGACAGGGGCGCGGTTGCCGCGATGCGAGCCCACAAATGGCCGGGGAACGTGCGCGAGCTTCAACACGCCGTCGAACGCGCGGTGATTCTGCACGAGTCCGGGCCGATCACCGCAGAGCTGCTCGGGCTGCCTTCGTCCCGTCCCTCGGATGGCATCGCGGGCGACGTCAATGGCGACGACGCGTCGCTGGAAGGATACCTCAAGCGATTTGTCCTTTCGCATCAGGACGAGCTGAGCGAAACCGAGTTGGCAAAGCGACTTGGCATCAGCCGCAAGACTCTGTGGGAACGCCGACAACGCATGGGCATTCCTCGGCGCGAGTCCCGCCCGCCCGAACAGTGAACGCCCGTTCCAAAGCGTTTCGATCTGTAGCGCGCTGCTACGAATCGTAACGCTTGCTGCGCCGCGTTAGACGAAGATCCGATGTGGTTTCGCGATCGTGATGCTTGGTACGAGTATTGCGTATAAATCGGTGCAGCCAGGTGTAAGGTTTACCGATGTCACTCTCACAACCCCCCCTGAAGTACAGAAGACGCATCACCGATCTGGATGAGTACCAGAGCCTTTACGAAGACAGCGTCGCCGACCCCGCTGAGTACTGGAAACGACAAAGCGAAGAGCTGCATTGGTTCTACCCTTCACACAGCGTGTTCGAAGAACATGGGCCAGGCGAGTTCGTTTGGTTTGGCGGTGGCCGGCTCAATGCGGCCGTGAACTGCGTGGACCGTCACGTCGCCAAAGACCCCAACAAAACCGCGATCATTTTCGTCGCGGACGAGCCTGGGGAATACCAGCACATCTCCTTTGGCGACCTGAAGACCTACGTGGGTCGAGTCGCCAACACGCTGAAATCATTGGGGGTCCGCAAGGGCGACAGGGTGTGTATCTACCTTCCGATGATTCCCGAGCTTGCCTACACGATGCTCGCATGCGCCCGTATCGGGGCGGTCCACTCGATCGTGTTCGGTGGGTTCAGCGCCGACGCACTGCGTGACCGCATCATCGACGCCGACGCCAAGGTCGTGGTCACCGCAAACGAGGGGCTACGCGGCGGCAAGCGCATCCCGTTGAAGAAGATCACGGACGATGCCGTCGAGGGCCTCGCCATCGTCGAGAGTGTTTTGGTCGTGAAGCGCACCGACGCCGAAGTGACGATGGAGCAAGGTCGGGACATCTGGATGCACGAGGCGATGGCCGAGCAGCGCATCACCTGCCCCAGCGAATGGATGGCGTCGGAAGATCCGCTCTTCATTCTCTACACATCCGGCTCGACCGGAAAGCCCAAAGGCTTGGTTCACACGACCGCCGGATACCTCACGTACGCGGCATCGACGTTCAAGTACGTCTTCGACATTCGACCTGGTGACATTCACTTCTGCGCAGCGGACATTGGTTGGATCACGGGCCACAGCTACATCATTTATGGACCGCTCGCGAACGGCGTCACCACCGTCATGTTTGAATCGGTCCCCACGTATCCCAACGCGAGTAGGTACTGGAACGTCATCGATGACATCGGCGCGACGACGCTCTATACCTCGCCCACCGCGCTCCGAGCCCTCATGCGCGAGGGCTCGGAGCCGGTAAAGGGCTCGAGCCGCAAGACCCTGCGCGTCTTGGGTACCGTCGGTGAGCCAATCAACCCCGAGGTCTGGCGCTGGTACAGCGATGTCGTGGGCAACGGAAAGGTGCCGATCGTCGACACCTGGTGGCAGACCGAAACCGGCGGGATTCTGATCAGCCCGCTTCCGAATGCGACTCCCACCAAACCCGGCTCGGCGACCCTGCCGCTGTTCGGCATCGAGCCGGTGATCGTGGACCAAGAAGGCAAGGAGGTCGTGGGCAACGACGTCAGTGGTTTGCTTTGCATCAAGCACCCGTGGCCGGGTCAGGCACGCACGATTCACGGCAACCACAAGCGCTTCCTCGAGACCTACTTTTCTCAGTACCCGCCGTACTACTTCACCGGAGACGGCTGCAAGCGCGACGAGGACGGCTACTACTGGATTACCGGGCGAGTCGATGACGTGATCAATGTCTCTGGCCACCGCCTCGGGACGGCCGAAGTGGAGAGCGCGCTCGTGGCACACCAGGCGGTCGCGGAAGCAGCGGTGGTTCCCTGCCCACACGAGATCAAGGGTCAGGGCATTTTCGCCTTCGTCGTCCCAATCACGGGGGGCGAATGGGAGCCGCACGAGCTTCAAGGCGCGCTCAAAGAGCAGGTGCGCCAGGCGATCGGTCCGATCGCTACGCCGGACGAGATCCGAGTCGTGCCGGGCCTTCCAAAGACCCGATCCGGAAAGATCATGCGGCGCATCCTCCGCAAGATCGCTGCCGGTGAAGGAGACCAACTCGGAGATCTGTCGACCCTCGCCGACCCAGGCGTGGTCGAGGCGTTGTTGAAGAAGGGCTGACCACCGCCGCTGGCGGAGAAACGGAACACACGATGACGACCGAATCGAAAAACGGGGACGACCGCGCACCACACAGCTCGGAACACGCGACGCGATATTGGAAAAGGAACCTTCGCCTCTTGTTCGCATTCCTCGCCGTCTGGTGGGTCGTCTCCTACGGAGCGGGGATCCTCTGGGTGGATGCGCTCGACAAGATCACCATCCCAGGAACCGGGTTCCCACTGGGTTTCTGGTTCGCGCAGCAGGGATCGATCTACGTGTTTGTGGCGCTGATCTTCCTCTACACCTGGACGATGAACAGACTCGATAAAGAGTTTGACGTGCACGAGGACTAATCGTTCGAGTCATCGAAGGAGAGAACAATGGACGTACAGACTTGGACATTCCTCATCGTCGGCGCCACCTTCGCGCTCTACATCGGCATCGCGATCTGGTCCCGAGCGAGCACCACAGGTGACTTCTACATCGCCGGCCGAGGGATCCATCCGGTGGTCAACGGCATGGCGACCGGCGCCGACTGGATGAGCGCAGCCTCGTTCATCAGCATGGCGGGCTTAATCTCGTTCATGGGATACGACGGCGCCGTCTACCTGATGGGTTGGACTGGTGGCTATGTCTTGCTGGCACTGTTGTTGGCACCGTATCTGCGCAAGTTCGGCAAGTTCACGGTCCCTGACTTCGTCGGAGACAGGTACTACTCGACTGGAGCCCGTATCGTCGCAGTCGTCTGCGCGGTGTTCGTTTCGTTCACCTATGTTGCGGGGCAGATGCGGGGCGTGGGCGTCGTCTTCAGCCGGTTCCTCGAGGTCGACATCAACGTCGGCGTCGCGATCGGTATGGCTATCGTCTTCTTCTACGCTGTTCTCGGCGGCATGAAAGGCATCACCTACACGCAGGCCGCACAGTACTGCGTTTTGATTTTCGCATATCTCGTGCCGGCGATTTTCATCAGCATCCTGCTCACCGACCACCTGATTCCGCAGATCGGGTTCGGCGGCGCGCTCGGCGGTGCGGTCGGCTCTCAAGTCGCGGACGGATCGACGATAAAGCTGCTCGACAAGCTCAATCAGTTGAATACGGAGCTCGGCTTTGCCGAGTACACGTCGGGCAAGAAGTCGACGTTGGATGTCTTGTGCATCACTGGCGCACTCATGGCAGGGACGGCCGGTCTGCCCCACGTCATCGTGCGTTTCTACACGGTGCCGAAAGTACGCGATGCGCGCCTGAGCGCTGGCTGGGCACTCTTCTTCATCGCGATCCTCTACACCACCGCGCCCGCGGTGGCTGCCTTCGCGCGTACGAACCTGATCGAGACGGTCAGCGAGGCCAACTACGCGCAGGTCGAGGGCGAGAAGTCGATTCCGCAGTGGTTCAAGACCTGGGAGGACACCGGTCTTCTCGCCTGGGTCGACAAGAACAACGACGGCAAGGTTCAATACGTCGCCGGGGCTGCGCTCGCTGGTAAGCCTAGCTTCACGGATCAACGAGGCTCGCATGGCGAACGGCTCGTCAGCAACGGCAATCCGGACACCAAGAACGAGCTCTATGTCGACCGGGACATCATCGTCCTCGCCAACCCGGAGATCGCGGACCTCCCAGCCTGGGTCATTGCACTCGTTGCCGCGGGCGGCCTGGCTGCTGCTCTTTCCACCGCTGCCGGCTTGTTGCTCGTCGTGAGCACCTCGATCAGCCACGATCTGCTCAAGCGCGTGTTCGTTCCATCGATCACCGAAAAGCAAGAGCTGCTTGCCGCGCGTGTTGCAGCCGGCTTTGCGGTTATGATCGCCGGCTACTTTGGCATCAACCCACCGGGCTTCGTCGCACAAGTCGTGGCGTTTGCGTTTGGTTTGGCGGCCTCGTCATTCTTCCCCGCGATCATCCTCGGCGTCTTTGCCAAGAAGGCGAATCGTGAAGGCGTGATCAGCGGCATGCTCGTGGGAATCACGTTCACCGCCGCCTATATCATCTACTTCAAGTTCATGGGCGGCACGCCTGACCAATACTGGTTCGGGATCTCACCCGAGGGCATTGGCGCGCTCGGCATGGTGCTCAACTTCTTGGTGGCATTCGCCGTCGGCCGATTCACTCCGCCGCCGCCCCAAGAGGTACAGGAAATGGTCGAGCACATCCGCATTCCCGCGGGGTCGTCCGCACCAACCGCGATGCACTAAGGTCTGACTCAAGGCAGAGAGGAAGGTTGTGATGAGGCAAGTATTGGAATATCGCGAGCCGCTGCAGCCCAGCAGCGCCTGGATGGTGCTTTGGACGTGCATCGCACTGACCGCGGGGGCTCCCGCCCTGACCCATGCCCAACCGTCCTCCGAGGACTCGGCCATCGACGATGCGGACGACGCGGCGACGGTGACCCAAGCGGACATCGATGAGGCGCAGAAGGCGCTCGACGAGGCCCAACGACAACTGGACGAAGCCAAACGTCGCATGCCGCCATCCCCCGAGGATACGGCCATCGATGATGCGGATGAGGCCGATGAGGCAGCACCGCCCGCTGCCGATGTCGGGCTAGGTCTCGTGTCTTCGGACGGGCTCGCCAAGAAGCTCCAGGTCAGCCTGAACAAAGACGGAAGTCTCTATTTTCGATTTGCGATGTGGCTCCAGGTCTGGACACGCGCCATGCAGCTCAACCCCGGCACCGAGGTGCTCGGAAAACAGGAAGCTTGGTACGGCGACGTCGGACTCCGCCGTGCTCGATTTCTGGTGTTCGGCAAGATCGCCCCACGGACGTTCATGCTGATGCACATCGGCATCAACAATCAGAGCTTCCGGAGGGACGGAGCGAGAGGATTTAAACCTGGGGTGTACTTCCACGATGCCTGGGTCGAGTTCGAGGCCTCCAAGAAAGGGTATTTCTCTCTCGGTGGGGGGCTCATCTACTGGAACGGCATTTCTCGAATGACCAACGCCAGCACGATCACCTTAATGAGCCTCGATGCGCCCATCGTGAACTGGCCTACCATCGAGGTGACGGACCAGTTCGCACGTAACCTGGGGCTCTATGCCAAGGGTAAGGCAGGATTGTTCGACTATCGCGTTGCGGTTGTCCGACCGTTCGCAGCGCCGTTCGACCCCACTGCGCCAGGCCCTCCGGCCACCGGCAACGGAACCTACAACCCCTCCGCCAACACCTGGGGATTCGCGGGCTACTTCCAGTTTCAATTCTTGGATATCGAGTCCAACGTGCTTCCGTACACGGTGTCGACTTACATAGGTGGCAAGAAAGTCTTCAATTGGGGCTTTGGTGGCTATGCGCAGCCCATTGGCGTTTGGTACCTCGCCGATCCGCTAGACCCGGCTTCGATCCGAAAGCGAGCGCTGTACATCGCTTCGACCGACTTGTTCCTCGACATTCCCTTCAAGACCGAACATGGCGGAGCCGCCACCTGGTACGGCGTGTACTACCGCCAGGACTTCGGCCCGAACAACATCCGCAACGTCGGTATCATGAACCCCGGCGACCTGGGTTCCGGCAACTCGGCCAGCGGGCGCGGCAACCAGTATGCGCTTCTCGGAACAGGACACACGGGTTACTCCGAGCTTGGCTTCCTGATGCCGGGTTCGGTGGGTGACGTGGGGGCGCAGTTCCAACTCTATGTCAACACCCAGCTCTCGAAGTGGGACGGGTATCAGGACATCATGGCCCATTTCGGTGTTGGTCTGAACGCGTTCATCCACAAGCACAATGCCAAGGTCACCCTCGAATATAGGAACCGCCCGATTTTCGACGTGAGCGGAAACGTGCTGAACCGAAAGGGCAATTCGTTCGTTTTGCAGATGCACCTGTTCATCTAGCAGCCAGCTTGGGGCTGGTGGCGCGGGAGAATCCGCCCCGGCCGCCCGCCCTCTGCGAGCTAGCGCACGAAGGCCCGGAGGGGACAGTTCCAGAACAGGGGACTGTCCCCTTTTTTTGTGAGGGGGCGTACGATTGGGGTGAACACTGAATGTGCGTCACGACCCTTTAGGAGGTACGATGGAAGGCTCTCGCTGAAGGAGCGTCCAGAATGCCGCCCCAAGGGACTAAATTCCATCTAGTGCTCGCTGCCGCCTTGCTCGCGGGCTGTACCGGTTCGATCGGTGGCGACGGCGAACGCGCCATCAACGATACCGTCGCCAAGAGTCTTTGCGTCGTCGACACACCGATCCGGCGTCTGACTGGGTTCGAGTACAACCGCACCGTCCGCGACCTGCTTGGCGATACCAGCAATCCAGCCGATGTGCTTCCGCCCGAAGAGGAAGTCGCCGGCTTCAACAACCAGGCCGCGGCCCTCACGAGCAGTGACCTCCTGATCGAGCAGTACATGAAGGTTGCCGAGGACGTGAGCGAGCGGGCCGTCGGCAACATGGGTGCGCTGGTCCCGGACTGCGACCCGGACCTCGACGGTAACGACGCCTGCGCCTCGTCCTTCATCGAGGATTTCGGAAAGCGCGCGTTCCGCAGACCGTTGTCGCAGACTGAAATCGAGCGTTTTAAGAGCGTGTTCGACTGGGCAATCGCCGATGCCGACCTCGGGCGATTCGAAGACGGCATCGAAGTCGTCCTGCAGGCCATGCTTCAGTCTCCTTCCTTCCTCTATCGCCCTGAGCTTGGCGACGGGACTCCAATCGAGGGCGACGTCGTGCCGTTCACCAGCTGGGAAATGGCAACCAAGCTCTCGTACATGCTTTGGAACACGATGCCGGACGATGCGCTTTTCGTCGCGGCTGAGGCCGACGAGCTTCGGACGAAAGAGCAAGTCGCCGCCCAGGCTACCCGCATGCTCGAGGACGAGAAGGCGCGTGACCTCGTCCGAAACTTTCATACCCAGTGGTTGCAGCTGACCCATCTCGACAGCGTGACCAAAGACACGGCTGTCTACCCTGCCTACCAGAGCTCACTCCGCGGGCTGTGGAAGGAGGAGATTCAAACCTTCGTCGAGCAGGTGATTCTCGAAGGTGACGGCTCGCTCGAAAGCCTCCTGACCGCGAACTACAGCTTCATGAATGAGGAGCTCGCAGGCTTTTACGGGGACGACGTGCTCGATTCCGTGTCGGGATCCGAATTTCGGCAGGTGCAGGTCGACCCGGAACGCCGGGCGGGCTTCCTCACGAGCGCAGGCCTCATGGCTACGCATGCGAACGCCAACCAGAGCTCGCCGGTCTTTCGTGGGAAGTTCGTGCGTGAGCAGCTCATGTGCAACACGCTGCCGCTCCCTCCAAACGACTTGGTGATCGAGCCTCCGCAGCTGGACCCAACCAAGACCACCAAAGAGCAGTTTGAGGAGATCGGCGCCAACCCAGCCTGCGCCGGCTGCCATACCCTGATGAACCCGATCGGCTTCATCTTCGAGCACTACGACGGGATTGGCCAGTGGCGTGACCAGCAGAATGGCAAGAGCATCGATGCGACCGGTGAGGTCGTTCAGACCGACGACATTGATGGAGACTACGACGGTGCGGTCGAGCTTGCGAGCGCGCTTGCCGGGAGCACTCAGGTACGAGAATGCGTCTCGTCGCAGTGGTTCCGTTTCGCATACAACCGAACGGTCACGGCCGAAGACAGTTGCAGCGTCGAGCAGCTCAATGACGTGTTTCGCTCCTCGGGCTTTAACATCAAGGCGCTCCTGGTCGCCCTGACGCAGACCAACGCTTTCCTCTACCGCCGGGCGGTCGAGCTCGAACCGGACCCAAACGGAGGTGCGCAGTGAAACGGATCAAACGTCGCGCCATGCTCAAGGGCACGCTCTATGGGGGCACGGTCGCAATTGGCTTGCCCATGCTCGATGCGATGCTGCCGCGCACAGGCTCGGCTCAAACCGGCACGGCGCCGAAGCGCATCGTCTTCTGGTTCACTGCGAACGGCACCCGACAAGACATCTGGAGCCCGCCGGCAAACATGGACTTGAACGGGCACCCGCTTCACGCAGCGATGGCGCCCTTCTCGAACAAGCTGATCTTCCTCGATGGCGTCGACCAGTCGGTGACCTACGACTCGATTGGTGACGGACATCAGACGGGGATGGCCTGCATGCTCACCAACGCCGAGATTCTTCCGGGCAGCTTGTTCTGCGAGGGGAACTGCGACGCGGGCAACGAGCAGTACGTCGGCTGGGGCGGCGGCCAGTCGGTCGATCAGTACATTGCGGACGAGGTCGCAAACGACGTGGTCACGAAGTTCAAATCGCTCGAGCTCGGCGTTCAGGTGAAGAGCTCGTCGATCTGGTCGCGGATGTCGTACTCGGCGCCCGACCAGCCCGTGCCGCCTCGCGAAGACCCGAACGAGAACTTCACCGACTTCTTTAGTGACATCGACTCCGATCCGTTCGCACTCAGGCTCATCCAGAAGCGGCGAAAGAGCGTTCTCGACGCGGTCATGGAGGACCACGCGGCGTTCCAGAGCCGCCTCGGCTACGAGGACAAGCAGAAGCTCGACAAGCACCTTCAGTCGATTCGGGACCTCGAGCAGCGGTTGGAAATCACGACGACCTTCGGTGAAGCGTGCACTTCGCCCGAGCTGAGTCTGCCTGGGGGCAGCTATGAGCAAAACGACATGTACCCCGTCACGGGCAAGGCACAGATGGACATGCTCGTGATGGCCCTCGCCTGCGACCTGACGCGAGTCGCCTCGCTGCAATGGTCGCGCTCGGTGAGTGGCGTCCGCTTCAACTGGGTTCCGCAGGTCCTGGGTGAAGGTCACCACGGCCTCTCGCACTACGACGACGGCGACGGCAGCGCGAGAGCGGACCTCCGCGAGATCAACAAGTGGTATTCGGAGCAGTTCGCGTACTTGCTCGGCTTGATGGACGGCATCCAGGAAGGCGACAACACCTTGCTCGACAACACCGTGGTGGTTTGGGTCAATGAGCTCGGCAAAGGCAACAACCACACCCGCCGCGACATGCCGTTCATCTTGGCAGGCGGCTGTCAGGGCTATTTCAATACGGGCCAGCACATCGATTTCGGGGGCGAGCCCCACGGCAAGCTCTTGGTCTCGCTGACACACGCGATGGACAAACCGGTCAACACCTTCGGCGTACCACAGTACAGCCAGGGCCCGTTGAGCGGCTTGGCTGTCTAGCGACGAGCGCCGATCGGCCAGTAGGGGTCACGCGCGTTGGCGCTGGTGAGCGCGCTGTTCGCTCGGGTCGGTGCGCCGATCGGCCAGTACGGACCGTGGCTGCTCCGTGACCGATTTTTGGGCATGCCGCTGAAATAGTAGCGGTTGAAGTGGCTGCGCACGTAGACACCGTACGGAACGTAGAAGCCAGAGAAGTAGAAGTACTGCTCTTCGAACGAAGCCCAACGTGGCGGCACGAAGACGTGACCAGCTCTGGGCGAGACATAACGGCCGGCGACCCAAGAGAAGCCCGTGGGACCGTAGACCCAGTGCGCTGCGACCCATATCGCGCCGGCATACGGTGCGTCGGCCCTCTCGGCTTCGAGTGCCTGTGGCGCGGGCGGGGCCTCGGCGACTTTTGCAACGGGAAGCGGCTCCTGCGTGACGACCAGGCGCTGTGCGTTGATGAACATCACCTGGCCCCGGGTGAGGACGGGGTATTCGGCTGCGGCGGGCGCAGCGCCCATCAGGAACAGCAGAGTCGCGGCTAGGGCTTGAGCGAGGGTTCGCATCGGCTCTCCACGGTGAATGTACGCCTCTCAGGGCCTGGCGTCACGCCTTCACAGCCAGAAAAAGGCG
>Ga0265306_10000644_pt1 | contig 16709 bp, 13 predicted proteins | sample Helome_3_FD_192493 | JGI IMG/M metagenome (GOLD analysis project Ga0265306, IMG submission 192493) | Marine sediment microbial communities from subtidal zone of North Sea - Hel_20160420 (Illumina Assembly) | ecosystem: Environmental > Aquatic > Marine > Subtidal zone > Sediment ...
CTTGCATCCGCATCCCCGTCGCCGAGCATGCGCTGGACCTCCTCTGGGTCGTTCATCGCACCGAGCTTGCCGAGCAGGTCGGACGTATCGATCTGGACCGAGTCATAGAAGGCTTCGATGAGCGATACGAACCGTCCGCGGATCCATTCGATTGCCATGATCCTGTGGAACGCGACCTCGTGAAGCGCTCCCCAGAGACGAATCTGGCGATGGTCGATGCCGTTGTCGATTGCGAAGTCGTCGAGGTTGGGAACGATGACATACGGTCTGTCGTGGTCCATCGCCGGAATGCCGGTGTCGAACTGTCCCAGGGCCCTGTGCGACATGAAGCCGACCATCGTGCCGGCTTGGATTCCGAGGAGAGCAGGTCCGAGCGGAGCAAGCATTGCCTCCATGCCGCCGGCGTCTGGAATACCAGGGATCGAGCCTCCCGCTGTCATGCCGGAGAGTTTGTCAGCAAGGGGCTCCACGAGGATACGGAACGACTGCTGGTTCTCGGCGGCCCAGGTCGCGCGGTCGGTTGGGTTCAGCTCGCCAGGTGATGGTGACGGAAGATCCGCTGCCGTGCTGATTCGCACGTCGGCAACATGAGCGAGCTCTCGGTATTCCTCGGCTACTGCGGGCTCGATCGGGGTCGGAGTACCCGCAAGGCTCTTCGTGACCTCGCGAGCGAGCTTCCAATTGACAGGGCCTGAGGATTGCAGGAGTTTGAACAGTTGCTCGAACAGCCCTTCGTCATCCATGCCGTACATCGATCAGCCTCCGAATTCGGCGGGGCGTTGTCCCATGACGACGGTGAAGGACTCTTCCGCTCCGTCGCGGACAACGACGAACTCGACCTCATCGCCGACGCGGTACAAGCGTACCGCCAGGATCAGGTCGTTCTGCGAGACGATGTCCTTGCTGCCAATGCGAACAATCACATCGTCCGCCTGGAGTCCTGCGGTGCCTGCCGCCGAGTCGGTTCCCTCGATGGTTGCAACGGCTGCGCCGGCCGGAATGATTCCTCCGTCCGCCAGCACCACCTCATGTGTGGCGATCGTTACGCCGAGGAAGGGATGGTTGACATCGCCTACCTCGATGATCTCATCGGTGATTCGCCGCACAACCTCGACCGGGATGGCGTAGCCGATGCCTTCCGGACCGGCGTTGGAGACTCCGATGGCTGACGTGATGCCGATCAGCTCGCCCTCGGAATTCACGAGCGCTCCGCCAGAGGAACCGCTGTTGATGGCGGCGTCGGTCTGAAGCATTCCTACGAGCGAAGACGCGTCTCCAAAGTCGACCCTTCTGTCAAACGCCGAGACAATGCCGACGGAGATGGACGATCCTCCCTCTTGACCGAGTGGATTACCGATAGCGACAGCTGGATCGCCGAGTGCAAGCGCTTCGGAAGATCCGAAGTCGATCGGTACAAGGTCGTCAGCTTCGATCTTGAGGACAGCGAGGTCGGTGAGTGGGTCGGCACCGATGAGCTGAGCTGAGTACACCCGGCCGTCCTCGAAGGTCACGCTCCAGGCTCCAGCTCCCTCAACAACGTGCTCGTTCGTTGCGATGTAGCCGTCGCTGGAGATGACGACACCGGAGCCCGAACCGAATGGGCTTCCTTCGGCGTCAGAGGTGGTCACCGTGACGATGGACGGAACGGTCTTGAGGGCGACGGCGGTCGGATTCACCGCAGCGCCGAGCTCGTTCACGATCGTGTTCTCGATCACCGGTGCAGGGGTGGTGGCGGTCACAACGGCGGGTGCGGCGGTGGCCTCTGGTGTCTCGGTGACGGTGTCAGTGGTCAGCGTGCCTGTTGCGGCCAGCAAGCCAACGGTGAGTGCGGCTCCGAGCAGTGCTGCAGCAAGTGCACCGACGAAGAACATGACGCCATCTCGGTTCTTCTTGGGGGCGACAGTCGTCGCGGTGGCGACCTGTGCTGGGGTGGCCCATGCAGACTCGTCGGCGTAGTAGTCGTCGTAGTCGAACGGAACAGGCTCAATCGCAGAGGGCATTTCGTCTGGGACTGTCGCCCGAGCAACCGGCGCGGTCGCAACGGGTTCCATCTCTCCCGTGTCGTCGGGCCGTGCCGTGCTGGCTTGGGTGCTGTCATCGGGCCGACCCTCCGGTGCCACTGCGGAGTTGGCCATGTCGGAAGTCAAGTCTTGACCCGGCGCCAGTGGCGCCTCGGGCGGTGCTGGAGTGTTGGTGATATCGCTCATAGTGGATGCAACGCTTCCTTCGGCGGCTTCGTTCCCCTGCTGGATGAAGGGAACGTGAGAATCGTCGCTGCCGGGATCGGTATGGTTGTTCATTGTGGTGATTGTATGAATGGTCCTCAAGTACACAGCAGAAACCCATCGTGGATCAGCGTTGGTGCCGATCCGCTCGACGCGTCTGATGCCACCGACTTCGTTGCCGATCCCGCTGCCGGATGCAGCGTCGTGTTCACGGGCACGGTCAGAGATCATTCACCGGGTCGGACGGGGGTCACCGAACTCGAGTACGAAGCATACGCAGGTGTAGTCGAAGAAAGGATTGCCGACATCGTCGCTGAAGCACGCCAGACATGGAACCTCATTGGCGTGGCAGCGCTGCATCGCATTGGCTCGCTCACCATCGGCGATGCTGCCGTTCTCGTTGCGGTGTCGTCCTCCCATCGCAGGGATGCGTTCCCTGCCGCACGGTTCATCATCGACGAACTCAAGGCACGTGCTCCGATCTGGAAGAAGGAGCATTGGCCAGGTGGGGCTCAGTGGGTGGAAGGCCCCTAGCGCGGTTGCCCGTCAGCCCAACTGGCGGCCCACGACCATTTCGGCCGCTTCCCTGACTCCGGGATTTCGGTCGAGGGCAGCCCGTTGAAGCGCGGGCTCGACGCGGGGATCGTCAAACACAGTGATCGCCGCAACTGCGCGGCGCCTCACCTGGGGCGGGCCTTCTGTGACGAGGAGGAGGAGGGCATCCACCGCCATGGGGTCACCGATTGCTCCCATTGCCGCGACTGCAGCCTCTCTGACTCCCCGATCCGGATCCTCGCTTGCTGCCTGGCTGAGCCATGCGAGGGCTCGCGCGTCTCCGATCTCTCCATACGCCGTCGCCGCTGCCTCTCGAACGGTCGACTCTGCATCGAATCGTGCTTTGTCGATCAATGCGAATGCCGGAGGCCCAACCACTCCCAACTTCTCAACGGCAGCGGTCCGCACAGCCGGATCGTCCTCGGTTGCGAGTGCGCTGACCACGCCGAGCGCGGCCGAGGCCTGTGACTCGTTGAGACTGGTGACTGCCATCCTGCGCAGGATCGGATCGGCATCGGCGAGGAACGCGGCTGGATCAGTGATCAGTTGGGTCAGCTGTTCTCGTGTCGAATCCACGGTCGGTCACCTACTTGCTTGGCACTGTGCGAACTCATGTGGTTCACGCCGTACGTTCGAGGAGCATGGCGATCCCCTGTCCCACGCCAATGCACATCGTCGCCAGCCCGTAGCGGCCATCGCGGCGTGCGGTTTCGCGAGCGACGGTACCAACGAGTCTCGTCCCACTCATGCCAAGCGGGTGACCGATCGAGATCGCTCCGCCGTTCGGGTTGACGTTCTCGGCATCGTCCGGGAGGCCAAGCTCGCGGAGGCATGCGAGTGATTGCGAAGCGAACGCTTCGTTGAGCTCGATCGCAGTGATGTCACCGAGCGAAACTCCTGTCCGTTCGAGGAGCTTGCGTGTGGCTGGCACCGGACCAATACCCATGATCCGTGGCGGAACACCGGCTGTTGCCATGCCCACAACCCGTGCGAGCGGGTTCAGGTTGAACTCCTCAACGATTGCCTCGCTCACCACAACCGTTGCGGCCGCACCATCGTTGATACCGGAAGCGTTGCCTGCGGTCACCGTGCCGCCCTCGAAGATCGGCCGCAGGCGTTCGAGCTTCTCCATCGTCGTATCCGGCCTCGGGTGTTCGTCCTTGCTGACGATGATCGGGTCCCCTCGCCGTTGGCGCACCTCGACCTCGACGAGTTCGCCGTCGAAGTATCCCGCTGCTGTGGCTGCAGCTGTTCGCTGCTGGCTCCGCAGTGCAAAGGCGTCCTGGTCTTCGCGGGAGATGTCGAACTCCGTCGCGACGTTCTCCGCTGTGCCTGGCATCTCATCGGTGCCGAATCGTTTCTTCAGGCGCGGGTTGACGAAACGCCAGCCGATGGTGGAGTCGTGGACGTCCACTGAGCGGTCGAACGCGGTTGCTGCCTTCGACATCACTTTGGGGGCACGGCTCATGGACTCAACGCCGCCGGCCACGACGACGTCCGCTGCGCCGACTGCGATTGCCCTGGCCCCAAGGCCGATCGCCTCCATGCCAGAACCGCACAACCTGTTGACCGTGCTGCCCGGCACGCCAACGGGCAATCCTGCGATCAGTGAGGCCATCCGAGCAACATTGCGGTTGTCCTCTCCTGCTTGGTTCGCATCACCGAGGTAGACGTCGTCGATCCGGCTGGGGTCGATACCGACATGCTCGACAATGGTCGAGATGGTCAGCGCGGCGAGATCATCAGACCGGACTCCTGAGAGTGCGCCGGCGAACCTGCCGATTGGAGTACGTACGTAGTCAACGAGATATGCATCCATGCACCCAGCCTACGTCCAGCGCGGCGTGCCGTCAGGTCAGCGGACCTCGGTGGTCCATTCGACGACGAGATCGCTCGACTCGGCCGCGGTGATCCATGCCTGAGCGGTGTAGGTGCCTGGCGGCAGATCGACCGGAGTGGTAACCAACGTCCGGCCGAACGTCTCGCCAGCAGGGAGCACCGCCTCTTCGATCGACTGAATGAATGATGCCGTTGCGGACCATCGGTACTTCTCCTCGCCATTGCGGGACAGCGTCAACTCGACTCGTTGGCCAGAGGTGAAGGTGAGGGCTACGTCTTCGTCGGTCGTGTTTTGAACGTCGATGGGGAGGACGATGGGTGCACCGCTGATGATTCCGAGATCGGCGATGCGGAGGACGAATCCTTCGGCCGTGTTGGCAATGACGGGATCCGTCAGGACAACACTCGTGAGAACACCGTCCTCCTCATCTCCTCCGACACCAGCGACATAGTCGGTCCACGACGTTGCATCTGCAGACTGCAGAGCGACGACGTCATCAAGCCGCAGATCCCCGAGTTCGATGATCGGTTCCCCGCATTGTGGCGGAAACGACTCGGCGAGGGCTCCGCACAATTGAGATCCGTTGCTGTTGTTGAGGATGATTCCCGTGAACTCGGTTTGGGAACCAGAGTCCGTTGTCTGGCCACAGGCGGCAAGGATCAGACCGAGTGAGATGGCCGTAGCGGTGCAGATTGGAAGTACTCGTCGCATGGCTCTGAGGCTATCGGGCGCTCAGAGGGGGCGACCGTCTCGGCGCAGCCATGGGTGATTCGGGTGAGACGAGCCAGCCTGCTTGCGTTCCTCGGCAGCGAGGAATCTGAGCGAATAGCCTGTGGTCAGTCGATGAAGGGATCATCTTGTCGGATCTGTTCGCTGCCCATGCCGAGAAGCTTGACCGAGCGGTTGAGGCGATTGGCGCCCGCACGTACTGGAGCGCATACCCCGAGCACCCGAAAGCATATGGCGAGGACGCTCCTGTCACGGGCCAGACGAGCTTCGACGGCCTTCTCGGTACGCCCTTCGCAACCGATCAGGTCCACGACGGCTACCTCGAGGTTGCTGAAGGCTCACCGTACGGAATCGATCTCGGAATCGAGTATCCGGCAACATCGGTTGCTGCGACGGTGGCCGCCGCCGTTTCGGCGCAGCGGGATTGGGGGAAGGCATCGCCGGAGGATCGGGCTGGCGTCTGCCTTGAGATCCTCCGCAGGCTGGCGGATGACCCCTTCACGATGGCGCATGCCGTGATGCACACGACGGGCCAGAGCTTCCTGATGGCGTTCCAGGCCGGCGGTCCCCACGCCCTCGATCGAGCTCTCGAGGCCGTGGCCTACGCATACCGCGAACAGAAACGACTGCCCGATCCCCTCAGGTGGGAGAAGCCACAGGGGTCGCGTGATCCGCTCGTCATCGACAAGCGTTGGATCATTCGGCCACGCGGTGTCGCCGTGGCCATCGGTGTGTCGACGTTCCCAACATGGAATGGGTACCCGGGCATCTTCGCATCATTGGCAACAGGCAATCCGGTCATTGTGAAGCCTCACCCCGAGACCATCCTGCCGTTGGCCCTCCTGGTGAGGACGGCGAGGGGAGTCCTCGCTGACGCAGGCTTCGATCCGAACGTCACGCAGTTGCTGGTCGACACGCCTCAGGCTCTTGTTGGGAAGGATCTCGTGACCAGGCCCGAGGTGGCGATCGTTGACTACACCGGTGGATCGGCCTTTGGCACCTGGCTCGAACAGAACGCAACCCAGGCCGAGGTGTATACGGAAAAGGCCGGCGTGAATTCGGTTGTCCTCGACTCGGCGCCGGATCTCACATCGGTGTTCCGCAACCTGTCGGTTTCGATGACGATGTATTCGGGCCAAATGTGCACGACACCTCAGAATCTGTTCGTTCCGGAGTCCGGAGTGCGGGTCGGTGGCGAAACCATGTCGTATGACGATGTGGTTGCAGCATTCGTCGCCGCCATTGATGGTCTCCTGGGAGATGACGCCAGGGCTGTGGCGATCCTCGGTGCTCTCAAGGGAGCGGCAACGCTGAGCCGGATCGAGGAGGCTGCTTCCACAGGGACGGTGCTCAGCGAATCGCGAGCGGTTGGATCTCCCGACTTCCCAGACGCCGTGATCCGGACTCCTGTCATTGTGGAGGTTGATGGAACTGACACAGCCTTCGCGTCCGAGATGTTTGGACCGGTGATCTATGTGGTGAAGACGTCGTCTACCTCTGAGTCCGTGGCGTTGGCGAAGAAGGCTGCCCTCGAGTCGGGAGCGATCACCTGGCTTGCGTACACGACTGACGACGACGTGATGGACCAAGTGGTGGATGCCGCAGTTGACAGCGGCGTCTCTGTTGCGTTCAACCTCACAGGGGCATTGTTCGTGAACCAGTCCGCTGCCTACTCCGACTTCCACGTGACAGGAGCGAACGCGGCAGGCAACGCGTCTCTCACCGATGGTGCGTTTGTGGCCAATCGTTTCCGTGTTGTCGGTGTCAGGGTTGAACCGGCCGCGTGAGTCCGATTGCACCCCAACAGTGGGGTGGAGAGAGGTTGTCCGGTTTTTCTGCAGGCGAAGCTTGATTCGTCTACATTCCTCATAACTCGTCTAGTCAGAGGGCCCAACACATGACGACGACGCTCGAGAACACGCAGATGCCGGACTTGTCGGGTGCGTTTCCCACCGTTGCATGGAAGATGCGCGAATGGGCGCAAACGACACCGGACCGCGTTGCGATGCGCCACAAGGATTTCGGGATCTGGCAGGAACGCTCCAGCGCAGACGTGTGGGATGAAGCGCTCACGGTGGCACACGGACTGCTTGCGCTCGGCGTTGAACCTGGCGAGGTCACGTCGATCCATGCCGAGGACCGTCCCGAGTGGGTGATCTTTGACCTTGCGACTGTTGCAGTCCGTGGGATCACAACCGGCATGTACCCGACCAACCCAATGGCCGAAGTGCAGTACTTGCTGAACGATGCCGGTGCGCGTATCCACTTCGCAGAGGATCAGGAGCAGGTCGACAAGGTCGTTGATGCGCCTTCCGGTGCCTATCCAGCAGTCGAGAAAATCATCTATGTGGAGCCGCGCGGTGTCACAACGATGGACGATCCACGCCTCATATTCTGGGACGATTTCGTAGCGCTCGGCGAGGAGCATCGCTCAGCCAACCCCGGAGCGGTGGAGCAGCTGATGGCCGAGGTCGACGGTGACGAGGTCATGACGCTCATCTACACCTCAGGAACGACGGGCCCTCCCAAGGGAGCCATGCTCACGCACGCCAATGTGCGGTTCGCGGTCGAGAACATCCTCAATGATCCGAAGCGCATGCCGCCAGGGAAGCCAGAGGGCGTCAACGACGAGAAGCTCACCTATCTGCCGTTGTGCCATGTCGCGGAAAGGGCCTTCTCCACCTGGGCCATGGCCTATGACGGGCCGGTCCTGAACTTCGCCGAATCGATCGAAACCGTTCAGATGAATCTGCGAGAGGTGCAGCCGACGATCTTCTTCGCGGTTCCTCGCATCTGGGAGCGCATCCACGCCGGTGTCCTGATTCGACTCCAGGACGCAACGCGGCTCAAGAGGGTGTTTTCTGCGACAGGGTTGAGGTTGGCTGCATACATTGGTCGTGAGCGGGTCAAGAATCGCGGCGATTTCACATTTCCGGCGCGAATCGCATACTGGATCGCCTACCCGATCTTCCTTCGATCACTGCGCGAACGAATTGGGCTCCGCTATTGCCGACATGCGTCCTCCGGGGCGGCTCCCATCGCTCCTGAGGTGCTGGAGTTCTTCATGGGGCTCGGTATTCCTGTCTACGAGCTGTACGGAATGACCGAGAACACGGCTGTCGCGACAAACAACTTCTACGGGCGCGTGAAGCTGGGGACCGTCGGGGAGCCCTACGACTCCATCGAGCTGCGCATCGACGAGGACACCGGTGAGATCCAGACTCGTCATCCCGCCAACTTCGCAGGCTACTGGAAGAAGCCCGAAGCGACGGCCGAGACCTTCACGGAGGACGGATGGCTGAAGACAGGCGACGTCGGTGTTTGGGTCGACGGGACCCATCTCAAGATCGTTGACCGTATCAAGCACATCATCATCACCTCCGGCGGCAAGAACATCTCACCCTCCGAGATCGAGAACAGCCTCAAGACATCGCCGTATATCAAGGAGGCGATGGTCATCGGCGATGGCCGCAAGTACCTCACTGCCCTGATCGGTATCGAACTCGATGTTGTTGGTGACTGGGCCCTTCGAAGGCAGATCACCTACACGACGTACCGAGACCTCTCCGAAAAGCCTGAAGTGCTCGACCTGATCCAGGGAGTGGTGAATCAGACCAATGAGAAGTTCGCCAGGGTGGAGCAGATCAAGAAGTACCGGATGATTCCCAAGGAACTCGATCATGAGGACGGAGAGTTGACCGCCACACAGAAACTGAAGCGGTCAGCGATGGACGACATGTTCGGTCAACTCATCGAGGAGATGTATTCGTAATGTCCACGGGGGCTGGGCCAGGTAGGGAAGGCAGGTACTCGGGGTGATTTTCATCCTCGCCCAAGAGGCACCTACCGCGCTGGAGAAGTTCTTCAACGCCACCTACAGCGGTCTTGCGCTCGGTGCCATCTATGCCCTCCTTGCCCTGGGTCTCGTCTTGATCTACAAGGCGACCCAAATCCTCAACTTCGCACACGGAGCGCTTGCCGCGATGGGCGCGTACTTCGCTGCGTATTTCGCCGTCACGCTCAACTTCCCTGGCAGGTACATCTCTGGTGCGCCGGAGACGCTTCAGTGGGTCCTTTCGGCGCTTGTCGCCGTACTGCTCGCCGCAGCGGTTGGATGGGTTGTGGAACGGCTCGCCATACGTCCGATGATCGGCGAACCGTTGTTCGCGGTTGTCCTGATCACGATTGCGCTCGACATCATCATCAGGGCGATCACCGACGACTTCATCGGCAACAACCCTCGCCCGCTTGGTACGCCATGGGGTTCCGACGTGGTGCAACTCGGCCCCGGACTGATCGCGAAGGCCGAGATCGCAACCATCGTTGTTGCAATTCTGTGTCTGCTCGGGATCGCGTGGTTCTTCCGCACTCGTATCGGCGTGGCGATGCGAGCGACCGCCTTTGATCAAGAGGCTGCGATGGCCCAGGGCATCAGCGCCGGTCAGATCTTCTCGCTCGCCTGGATGATTGGCGCCGGTTTGGCCGCTATCGCCGGCATATTTTCATCAGTCTTCCCGCGGTCGGTCGGCGTGAGCGCAGCTACGGCGTTCTTTGCCTTCCGAGCCCTGCCCGCCGTTGTCATCGGCGGGCTCGATTCGATCATCGGCGCAGTCGCTGGTGGGTTCATCATCGGACTCGCTGAGGTCTACACCGGTGCATATCTCAACTTCTCCTTCCTTGGGACGGGCTTCGCCGGAATCATGCCCTACATCGTCATGATGGCAGTGCTGCTGGTCAGGCCATATGGCCTCTTCGGAACAGAGGAGGTGCGGCGGGTATGAGGGGTCGACCTCTTCTCTACACCAAGTACGCGTCCGAGATGGCGTTGGTGCCAACGTGGACAAAGCGGATCTTCCTGGGGCTGTTCCTCGCCCTCCTCATACTGATTCCCCTTCAGGTCATCCCCGGTCTGGGGTTCCTCGGGGACTCCGATTGGATGCGCATCCTGAGCGAGGTGCTGATCTTTGCCGTTGGCGCGCTTGGACTGCACATCCTCTCAGGCCTCACCGGCCAGGTGTCGCTCGGTCATGCGTTCTTCATGGGAGTTGGTGCGTATACGGCTGCCGTACTCGGAGGAGAGGTGGGCAAGGCAACGATCGGCTTGGGTCTTCCGATGTGGATCTGGCTGCCAGCTGCTGGCATTGTTGCTGCGCTCATCGGCGCACTGGTGGCGCCGACGGCCGTGCGTGTGCGCGGCATCTACCTTGCGATTGTCACTGTCGGCCTGGTGTTCATCGGTGAGTGGATGTGGCGGAGCCTCCCGGATGTGACGGGTGGTTCACAGTCCGGGCGCAAGTTCCCAGGATTGGAGTTGCGGGTCTGGAAAGAGCCAGAGCCCCTGATCTCGTTCGATACCGATGGTCCGTGGTTTGGTATCGAGTTCTCTGGAGAGGCGAAGACCTACTTCTTCCTGCTTGTCGTCGTCATCGTTCTTGCCGTGGTGACGAAGAACATCCAGCGAACGCGAACCGGCCGGTCCTTCATGGCAATCCGTGACCGCGACGTTGCCGCCGAGGTGATGGGGGTTCCTGAGGCCAAGAGCAAGGCGATCTCGTTCGCACTCAGCTCGTTCTATGCGGGGGTTGCAGGTGCATTGCTCGGTGCGTTCGTGTCGCGACTGATACCCGAGAGTTTCGGCCTGTTCCTCTCTGTTCAGTTCCTTGCCATCCTGTTGGTTGGGGGGCTTGGAACCATCACAGGAACGCTGCTCGGATCCGTGTTTGTGATCACCCTCCCACGATTCGTCCAGGACTTCACGTCGTTGTTGTCCGACACGGCAGAGTCAGGATCTGGGTTCATGTCGAGCGTCGCGAACATTTTCGTCTCGACCGGTCAAGGCGACGTAGGGCTCGTCTCCACAGCTGCGGGCAACTCGCCTGGCCTCAACGTATCGCAGCTGAACCTCGTGCTGTACGGCGTGTTGTTGATCGTCTTCCTCATCTTTGAACCGCTGGGTCTGTACGGGATCTGGATCCGCATCCGCAACTACTGGAAGGGCTGGCCCTTCACCTACTAGGGATCTCCCGGAGCAACAACGCTCCGGGCGTAAATGAAGAAGATAACGAGAGGAGACCGAGATGAGAAAGCGATACGGCTTACTCGTCATGATGCTGGTGCTGGCACTGGTCGCCGCTGCCTGCAGCAGCGACAGCGACGGTGACACCACAACCACCACGGCAGCCAGTGGAGGCGAAGAGACGACCACCACGGCAGCCAGTGGAGGCGAAGAGACGACCACAACGGCAGGGACGGAGCCAATGGCACCGCCAACGACCGATGTCGGTGTTGACCTCGAGGCCGGGACGATCCAGGTTGGACTGCTGTCCGACCTGAGCGGACCGTTCGCCGGTTTGGTCAGCGCAATCGTTGCTGGTCAGGAAGGCTATTGGGCTTACGTCAACGCAAACGGTGGCATCGAGGGGCTGCAGGTTGAGCTCGTCGTCGAGGACACCGGCTACGACGTGCCACAGCACGTGACGCTCTACGAACAGTTGAAGGACCAGGTTGTCGCAATCGGTCACTCAACGGGATCGCCACACACCGTTGCGATCTATGAGGACCTGGTGGCAGACGAGATCCTTGCGATTCCGCTCACGTGGTACTCGGGCTGGACGGCACCGTTCGACTCGAACACGATGCACCACGGCTCGCCGTATTGCATCGAGGCGATGAACTCCATCGACTACATCAAGAACGACACTGGAGCTGCCACGATTGCGATCGCATCGCTTCCTGGTGACTACGGACTCGATTCGGCCGCCGGTGCTGCGCTCGCTGCGGAGGCGCTCGGGCTCGAGGTCGTCTATAGCAACGCTGGCGGGATCATTCCAGGCGAGGATCTGGCACCAATAGGTGTTGCAATCGCCGAGAGTGGAGCCGACATGGTGTGGGTCACCGCGACCCCGACGACGTTCCCGTCGATCTACGGAGCGGCAATTGCAACCGGCTATGAAGCGGCCTGGGGTGGGGCATCTCCCACATACAGCCCTGCATACCTGGCGTCTGACTTTGCAACCCAGATCGAGCGTGACTGGTATTGGAGCACGTACTACCTGCCTTGGGGCACGGATACGCCAGGCAACCAGCTCGTTCGCGACGTCATGACGGCTGCTGGTGCGGATCCACTCGACTTCTACGCCGAGGGCTTCGTTGAGGCCCAGATCCTCGAGCAGGCGTTGCGTGCGGCGTATGCGGCCGGTGACATGACCCAGGGCGGAGTCCTCGCAGCAGCGAAAGCGCTCGATACGGTCGATTTCGCCGGGCTTGCGCCTGTCGAGAGGTTCACCGGAACACCGGATGAGCAGCTGAACCGGGTGACGGTCATCAACCGCCCATCGCTCGCAGATGCTGGAGCTGGTGGCACTGGCGTGACGACACTGGATCCTGCTTACACAAGTGAGATCGCGGCGAACTTCACGTTTGAGTCTGCCTGCTTCGAGCTGTAGGAAACACGACAGATGTGTGGGTGGCCCGGTAGCGGGCCACCCACACCCGACCACCAACCACGACACAGGGGAGTCCCATGCTCGAAGTCGCAAATCTCGAGGTCGTCTACAACGACGTTGTCCTCGTGTTGCGCGGCCTGTCGATCGAGGTGCGCGACGGGCAGATCGTTGCGCTCCTGGGCGCCAACGGAGCGGGCAAGACAACGGCGCTGCGCGCGATCACCGGACTTCTCGATGTCCACGAGGGCGACATCACGAAGGGGACCGTCACCTTCGACGGTGATCGCATCGACAACAAGGACCCCTCGAAGATCGTTCGCTCGGGAATCACCCAGGTACTCGAGGGTCGCCGAATCTTCGTTGAGATGTCAGTCGACGACAACCTGCGCGCTGGCGGCTACACCAACCGAAATCGAACATCTGTCCAGGAGTCGTATGACCGGGTAATGGAACTGTTTCCCGTCCTTGCCGGTCGCACGAAGGACACGGCTGGCTACCTCTCTGGCGGTGAGCAGCAGATGCTTGCCATTGGCCGTGCCCTCATGCCGAATCCGAAACTCCTCATCCTCGACGAACCCTCACTTGGTCTCGCACCGATGCTCGTGCAGCAGATCAGGGACATCATCGTTGACATCAACTCGCAGGGGACCAGCGTCCTGTTGATCGAACAGAACGCATCGATGGCGCTATCGATCGCAGACTACGGATACATCATGGAGGTCGGCAAGGTCGTGATGGATGGCGATCCGAGGAAGCTCCTCGACGATGAGGACGTCCAGGAGTTCTACCTCGGCCTCCACGCCGAAGGCGAGAAGAAGTCGTTCCGCGAAGTGAAGCACTACAAGCGGCGCAAGCGGTGGTTGTCATGACATCTCGACGAGGAACCGGACTGCGGTGGGCCCGCCAGCAAGACGCTGGGGACTACGAACATCTGCTGGAGTTCGAGCATGTGTCGCTCTCGTTCGGCGCTGTCAAGGCGCTCACGGACAACAGCTTCCATGTCGATGATGGCGAGCTGTTTGCGATCATCGGGCCCAATGGAGCGGGCAAGACATCGACGTTCAATTGCCTCAACGGGGTCTACAAGCCCCAGGAGGGCGACATCCGTTGGAAGGGCGAATCGATCGTCAGGCAGAGGCCGGACAAGATTGCACAGCTCGGCATCGCCAGGACGTTCCAGAACATCGAGCTCTTTGCGCACATGACGGTGCTGGAGAACATCTCGACGGGTCAGTATGTGAGGACAAATACCGGGTGGTTGAGCGGCGCGGTCTGGCTGGGACCTGCAAAGCGAGAGGAGATGAAGGTCCGCGCACGGGTCGAGGACATCATCGAACTCCTCGAGATCGAGGCGTGGCGTTCGTTCCCGGTCGGGATGCTTCCGTATGGCATCCAGAAGCGTGTCGAGCTCGGCAGAGCCCTGGCGATGGAGCCGGAGCTGCTCCTCCTCGATGAGCCCGTGGCCGGGATGAACCTTGAGGAGACCGAGGACATGGCCCGGTTCATCCTCGACATTCGAAGGGAGCTTGGCATTGCCATCATCCTGGTTGAGCACGACATGGGGCTGGTGATGGATGTTGCCGATCGAGTCCTCGTTCTTGACTTCGGTGAAATCATTGCCCAGGGCATACCCGATGTTGTGCAGTCCGACCAGAACGTCATCAAGGCGTACCTGGGAGAGGACCTCGACTAGCAGCGGTCGGTCTTCAGTATCCGTTGGTACGCTCGCGGGACACGCCTCACGTCCCCCCTTGGACAGGTCCCATGCACGCACGCAGCATCCGGCAATCCGGCCCGCTCCTCAAGGCCATGTCCTTTCCTGTCGTCGTCGGTCTGGTCCTGGGGGCCTGCTCCAGTGGTTCCGATGGTTCCGATGCGGCTCCGGAGGTGTCAACAACTGCGACAACCGAGGTCTCGACCACATCCACCACGGCCGCCCCTGGGATCGACGAGGTTCTCGGTGGCCCCGGCGTCGACCTCCCGTCCAAGACCATCACACTGGGCGTGCTCGCCGATCTTTCAGGCGATTTTGCGTCGCTGACCGCCGACGTCGTGGATGCACACCTGGTCTTCTGGGATGAGGTGAACGCGGCGGGCGGTATCGAGGGCTGGACGATTGATGTCGAGGTTTCAGACACCCGCGCCGATGTGGATCGCCATCGCGAGCAGTACGAGGCCATGCGAGACGAAGTCCTCGCGATCAGCCAATCGACGGGATCGAGCGCCAATGCAGGGTCCCTCGATTCGTACATCGAGGACGAGATGATGGTCGTCCCGACGAGTTGGATCTCAGGATGGCCATTTCGCAGCGTCGATCGGGGCGTGATGTTCGAGCAGAACACGAACTACTGCATCGAGGCGATGAATGTGGTTGGGTTCGCTTCGGGAATGGGCGCCCAATCCCTTGCGATCGTGACGCTCGACGATCTGTATGGGAGGGACGCCGGGTCTGGCGCCGCGAGGGCGGCAGACTTCTATGACCTTGACGTGGTGTACGACGGCACCGGCGCCGTGGTCGCTGCAGATGAACTCACCGAGGTGATCGGCGCCATCGTCGAATCGGGCGCCGATTGGACGTTCCTCGCAACGAGTCCGTCGCTGAGTGCCCAGATCATCGCCGGTGCAGTTCGCTTCGGCTACCAAGGGATGTTCGCCGGAGCGGTGCCGTCCTACGACAGCAGGTTGCTCGATTCGGCGTCGGCAGAGCTGTTCGGCACGAGGTACTACCAATCGGCCTACACCGTTGGGTGGGGCGAGGACTCGCCTGGCAACACCGCGATGATGTCAGCAATGGCGGCCGCCTTCGCTGACCGGCGACCGTCAGACGCCTTCATCATCGGTTGGAACGCAGCGATCGCCATGCGCTCAGTGCTGGAGGCCGCGATCGCCAGCGGCGATCTCACGCGGGCAGGCGTGGTTGAGGCTGCCAATTCGATCGATCAGATCAGCTTCGGGGGTACAACGCCGGACCAGAGCTACACAGGAGCTCCAGACGAGTTCGTGAACCGACAGAGCGCGATCTTCAAGCCGAGTCTCGAGGCATACACCGCTGCGGGCGGAATCGACCAAACGCTGAACCAACCGGGCGCCACGACCGGTTCGGTACTCATCCAGGACTTTGCCGCAGGCGATGCGGCATCAGTGTTTCGGTTCTCGGCTCCGTGCTACCTGGCCGAGTAGCGCAGTCGCTAGACCGATGGCTTGATGAACACCGTGCCGGTGAATAGCCCGACAATTCGGCCGTCGCCCCTGGTCACCTCAACCTGATACGTGGCGAGCGTCCTCCCCCGTGTCTTCTCACGTGCGGTAGCTGTCAGAACATCCCCGGTGTCGGATGCTGTCGTTATCGCCAGGTGGGTGTCAATCGCCACTGCGTCCTGGGGATAGGCATTCGAAGCCAAGGAGAAGGCACAGTCGGCAAGCGAATGCACGACGCCCCCGTGGGTTCCTCCGAGGAAGTTGACCTGATCGGCTCGTACGGTCATCGATACCACAACGTCGTCGTCGGAGACCGAGTCGAGCCGAAACCCCTGCGCCGTGGCGTAGGGGTCCCGGTCCATTGCGATGCAGATACGTGATTCCCTGTCCATGCAGCCGAATGTTAGGGGTTTGCGTTGGAGCTCTGGGGCACGGGGCCCCAGAGCTCCAGACTCCTAGCCGTTGATTGCGTCGCGGAGGGCCGCCACCCCCTTCTTCAACGATCCATGGGCCTGGCGAAGGTCGACCCGTGCATTGTCGAGGCGACGCTTGCCTTCCTGGAGCGTGGACTTCGCCGGCTCCTCCCAGTCCGATGCATCGAGTCCGATGACATCATCCGCGACGGGGACGCCGGTGCGTTTCGCCTCTGCGATCTCGTCGCGAGCCGATGTCAACCAACGCTTGGCCTCGGTCGTGTCGATGCCGGCCGCCTCGGCT
>Ga0265306_10000645_pt1 | contig 16701 bp, 17 predicted proteins | sample Helome_3_FD_192493 | JGI IMG/M metagenome (GOLD analysis project Ga0265306, IMG submission 192493) | Marine sediment microbial communities from subtidal zone of North Sea - Hel_20160420 (Illumina Assembly) | ecosystem: Environmental > Aquatic > Marine > Subtidal zone > Sediment ...
TCGGTATGCTCCGCCTGTGTTTGCGGGCCCGAGACCAGCCGGTGGATGGTATTCAGGCCAACGACCAGTTTGACCGGCAAGGTGTCGGTTGAGCGGTGTCGGGGGAAGCGGCGTTTCGGCATGGCGCCCCAGGCGAGGATCAGCTGCTGCAGCGTATCGCGGTTGCCGAAGCCGGTCTGGTTGCGTGACTCGTTCTCCAGTGCCGCGCGCAAACGCTGAGCGACGGCGCTGGCGTCCAGTATGCGGGTCTGGTGAGTGTCGCCGTCTTCCGCCGTGTGCAGGTCGCGGTATGCGGGCGGATCGTCGGACTGGATATTGACCGAGAACAAGCCTGTTTCCATCCGGGTGCCGGTTTCGGACAGTCGGCAGAAACTGGCCCAGTCGATCAGTGCATTGTAGGCGAAGTGGATCTCTTTCTGCCGCAAACGATAGGGGCAGGCCAGTGACAGCAACAGGATCTGCTTGTAGATCGTCTCGATGTTGCTGCTCTCGGCCGTGGGCAGCGTCGTGTCGGTTATCGACAGCCGGTTGATGCCGCATTCCTCGGCAAGGGCATACAGGGCGTGGATGCTGCGCCACAGCCCTTCCGGGTACTGACGGTAGATCTGGTAGTGGCCGAGTAAAATCTCGCTGAGATAGCGCAGGGAGCGGTGTATGGCGATACCCAGCTGCCGGTTCTGTGCCTCGTCCTGCCCGAGGTCATCCGCCATGATGCGATAACCGGTCGCCATCCGGTTGCACAGGTCGAGTGCCTGCTCAGCCTGTCTGGTGTGTTTTTCATCTAACGGCATCGGCTTGCCGAGGAACTCCTTCTTCAGCGCATCGACGACGCACATCACCGAGGTCGTGAGTATCTCCAGCGACTCGTTGCGACTGTCCGGTGACATGTCCAGCTGGTTGATGCGCTCGAGTGCATCAACCAGCAGCTGGCGGGTTTTTTCGGTGTTCAGCAGGGGCAGCCGTTCGACCCAGTCGCGCAGGGCGTCCGGGCGGGTAACCATGCTGTTCAAATCCGGTTTTTTGCGCTGTGGCAGGTCCAGGTCCATACCTGATCTTCCTGTTTTTTCTCAGTATATTCAACTGCAGGGCCGTTGTCAGTCGGCCGGGTGCACTACAATGGCTGTTTGCTGCGCTCGCCCGGCACCTCGCGGACCAGCCGGGGCACGAGATAGCCCGGCAGCCGGCAGCGCAGCGCGCACAGCAGATCCCGTGCGCGGGCATCGTCGACCTCGAAATGGGCGGCGCCCTGTACCCGATCGAGCTGGTGCAGGTAGTAGGGCAGGATGCCGGCGGCAAACAGGCGTTCACTGAGCCGCGCCAGCGTCCCGGCATCGTCGTTGACACCCTGCAGCAGTACCGACTGGTTGAGCAGCGTCACGCCAGCCTGCGCAAGGCGTTGCATGGCGCGGGCCACGCTGTCATCGATTTCGTTGGGATGGTTGCAGTGGACGACCATGACTGTCCGCAGGGTCAGGCCTGCAAGCCAGTCGAGCAGACCCGTGTCGATGCGCTCGGGCAGGACCACGGGTATGCGCGTATGGATGCGCAGCGTCTGCAGGTGTTCGATACGGCCTAGCCGGCCGGTCAGCCGATGCAGCCGGTCATCGGTCAGTGACAGGGGGTCGCCGCCGCTCAGAATGAGTTCGTGAATCTCGGCATGTGCGGCGAGATAGTCGACGACCTGCGCCCATTGTCCCTGCGCCGGGTTGGCATCGGTATAGGAATAATGACGGCGAAAACAGTAGCGGCAGTGCACGGCACAGGCGCCGGTGACCGTCAGCAGTGCACGGCCGTGGTACTTGTGCAGCAGGCCGGGAACCGGCATGTCATCCGCTTCCCGCAACGGGTCCGCGTGGTAGCCGCCGGGTGCTTCGGTCTCCTCGTGCACGGGCAGCACCTGCAGCAGCAGCGGATCATGCGGATCACCGCGGCTCATCCGCCGGACAAAACCGCGTGGCACCCGCAGCGGGAAATCACCGGTCAGCGGCCGGATGTTCAGTTGGTCCGGCTGGATATCCAGCAACTGCAGCAGCTCGTCGCCGGAACGCACCGCTCGCGCCAGTTCAACCTGCCAGGCCGGTGTATGTTCCGGTTTGCCTGTTCGGGGTATGATAGCGGGCGTTTTTCCACTCATATATCGATAGCCGGGGATTACTGGGACATATGGCATCTTACAGCACCAATGAATTCAGGGGTGGCCTGAAAATCATGCTCGACGGCGACCCGTGCGCCATCATTGAAAATGAATTCGTCAAGCCCGGCAAGGGCCAGGCATTCAACCGGGTAAAGATACGCAATCTCAAGACGGACCGTGTCATCGAGCGCACCTTCAAGTCGGGTGAATCCGTGGAGGCCGCCGATGTGATGGACGTCGACCTGCAGTACCTCTACTCGGACGGGGAATTCTGGCATTTCATGGATCCCAGGACCTACGAGCAGCAGGCCGCCGATGCCACTGCGGTGGGCGATGCCAAACTCTGGCTCAAGGAGCAGGACATGTGTGAGGTCACCCTGTGGAACGGCACGCCGCTGGCGGTCACGCCGCCGAATTTCGTACTGCTGAGCGTCACCGAAACCGACCCGGGTGTGCGTGGTGATACCTCCGGCGGTGGCGGCAAGCCGGCCACACTGGAGACCGGCGCCGTGGTGCGCGTGCCACTGTTTATCGATATCGGCGAGGTCCTGAAGATCGATACGCGTACCGGTGAGTACGTCGGTCGCGCCAGGGAATAACTGCACCGTAGTGGCGGACCAATCGCAAGCGGAGCGGGACTGGCGCCCGTCGGCCCCGCTGGCTGCGCTGCAGCTGCGTGCCACGCTGCTGGCCCGTATTCGCGTCTGCTTCGCACGCAACAACGTCATGGAAGTCGACACGCCGGCCCTGTCGGCTGCTGCGACTACGGACCCCGCCATCCACAGTCTCGTCACCGCCTGGCACGGTCCGGGCAGTGACGGCGCCCGCCGCTGCTACCTGCATACCTCGCCGGAATTCCCGATGAAGCGCCTGCTGGCCGCAGGCAGCGGTGACATCTACCAGCTCTGCAAGGTGTTTCGCGACGACGAGCGCGGTGCGCTGCACAGTCCGGAATTTTCCCTGCTGGAGTGGTACCGAACCGGTTTCGACCATCTCGATCTCATGGATGAAGTCGAGCAGCTGCTGACTGAAATCCTGGCGGATATCGCACCGGTCAGTCAGGTGTGCCACTGGACCTACCGGGATCTGTTTATGGAATTTGCCGGTATCGATCCGTTCGCGGTTTCCGCCGCGGATATCGCTGCCGAACTGCAGCGTAACCGAATCGGTTTGCCCGTCGGACTGGACGATGCGCCGCTGGATGCCTGGCTCGACCTGGTGATGACCCACGTGATCGAGCCGCACCTGGGGCAGGGGCTGGTGTTTGTACGGGATTTCCCCGCGAGCCAGGCCGCGCTGGCGCGCCTGCGGTCCGGCAACCCGCCGGTGGCCGCACGCTTCGAAGCCTGGCTGGACGGCGTCGAGATCGCCAACGGCTATCACGAGCTGGCCGATGCCGGTGAGCAGCGTCAGCGGTTCATGAACGACAATACACAGCGGCGGTTAACCGGTCTGGAGCCGCTACCGGCTGACGAGCGACTGCTGGCGGCCCTGCAGTCCGGGCTGCCGGACTGCGCGGGCGTGGCGCTGGGTATCGATCGCCTGCTGATGGTTGCCGGTGGCGCCCGGTGCCTGGACGAGGTGCTGGCATTTCCCGTCGAGCGGGCGTGAATGCTTGTAACCGGCAACGACATACAAGAGACTTGCAGCATGTCTGGACAGGAGACCAGCCCGGCCGGGGTAGAGATCACCGCTGACACGCTGGCGTGCAGCGGTCGCTGGACGGTCGGTGACGTTGCCCGACTGCGTGCCGGGATGGAACACCTCGAACTGCCATCCGGTGATGCCGTGACCATCACGGGCAGTGCCATCAGCGCGATGGACACCACGGGTGCCTGGCTGCTGCTGCAGTTGAGGGCGCGGCTGGAAGCAGCCGGCAGCCGGGTTTCGCTGGACGGATTCAGCGCGGCGCACCGGCGCCTGCTCGACTACATCACCACTGAACTGAACGAAGCCAAGGCACCTGCCGCGCGGCCTGCTGGCAAGCCATGGCTTGCCGGCCTGTATGCGCGCGGCGATGACATGATGGATATGCTGGCCTTTGTCGGCGAGTGCGTCATGACGCTGCTGTCGGCAATTCGCCATCCCGGCCGAATACGCTGGCGCGAATTGCTCGATGATATTTATCAAACCGGATTCAACGCACTGCCCATCGTCGGCCTGCTGTCGTTCCTGATGGGCGTCGTGATCGCCTACCAGGGCGCGGTGCAGCTGAAACTGTATGGCGCGAATATCTACGTGGCCGACCTGGTCGGGCACTCGATGCTGCGGGAGCTGGCCCCGCTGCTGACGGCCATCCTGATCTGCGGCCGGACCGGTTCGGCCTATGCGGCAAAGATCGGCACCATGAAGGTGCGGGAGGAAATCGCCGCCCTGCAGACTATCGGCGTACCGCCGGTTGAACTGCTGGTGCTGCCGAAGCTGATGTCGCTGATTATCGTCATGCCGCTGCTGTCGGTGTATGCGGACATGCTCTCGATATTTGGCGGCATGGTCATGGCCAACGCCTCGCTGGGAATCAGTTTCGGCGCCTTCCTGGAACGGCTGGAAGAGGCAATCAGCATGTCCACCTTCATGATCGGTATCAGCAAGGCCCCGGTGTTCGCGGCGATTATCGCGATCGTCGGCTGCTTCCAGGGATTCAAGGTGGAGGGCAGTGCGGAAAGCGTCGGTCGCCACACCACGATCAGTGTCGTGCAGTCGATTTTCATGGTGATTATCGTCGATGCCATGTTCTCCATCCTGTTCAGCATGCTGGGGATTTGACGCACATGACCATGGACAGTGCCATATCGATGCAACCCGAAAGCGAGGCCGGCCGCGAAATCGTGATTCGCGTACGCGGCGTCAGGACCGTATTCGGCACGCGTGTGATCCACGATGGCATCGATCTCGATGTCTACCGTGGCGAGGTGCTGGCCCTGGTCGGCGGCAGTGGCAGCGGCAAGAGCACGCTGATGCGCGAGATGATCATGCTGCATCAGCCGGACGGGGGATCGGTACAGTTGTTTGGCACCGAGCTCGTCGGTGTCAGAGAACGCGAAGCGCAGCAGCTGCGTCGGCGGCTGGGCGTGCTGTTCCAGCAGGGTGCACTGTTCAGCGGCATGACGGTGCTGCAGAATACCGGGATGCCACTGCGTGAGCATACCCGGCTCGATGATGCGATGATCGATGCGCTGGCGCAGGTGAAGATTGCGCAGGCGGGCCTGCCGCCGGAAGCGGCTGCGCTGCTGCCCAGCGAGCTTAGCGGTGGCATGATCAAACGCGCCGCACTGGCACGCGCCATGGCGCTGGATCCGGAGATCCTGTTTCTCGACGAGCCCACGTCCGGGCTCGACCCGACCAGCGCCGGCGCCTTCGATGAGCTGGTGGTGAAACTGAAGGATATGCTCGGTCTGACCGTATTGATGGTGACACACGATCTCGATTCCCTGTGGCAGGTGGCGGACCGTGTGGCCGTGCTGGGAGATGGTAAACTGCAGGGCGTCGACTCGATGGAAGCACTTTCCAGGTCCACGCAACCGCATATCCGTGAGTACTTCGAAGGTCCGCGCGCCCGGCGCGTACGGGAGCAGCAATGACGAGCAGGTTCAATTATGCAATGGTCGGTCTGTTTGTGCTGGTGTTCGGTGCGGCCTGGCTGGCCATCAGCCTGTGGCTGACACTGGGTGACTATTCCACGCAGTACACCACGTACCGGGTCTACATCGACGAGTCGGTGTCCGGGCTGTACCGGGATGCGCCGGTCAAGTACCGTGGTGTGGATGTCGGCAAGGTGTCTGAGATCGACCTGAATCCGGACGTGCCGGACCAGGTGCAGTTGACGCTGGCCCTGAAGTCTGACACGCCGATCCATGAAGATACCCTGGCTGAACTCTCGGTACAGGGACTGACCGGCATCGCCTTCCTGGAGCTCAAGGGGGGGACGCTGGATTCACCCATACTGACTGCGGAGGAAGGGGAGGAATACCCGGTGATCCCCTCGGCGCCATCGTTTTTCGCGCGCCTCGACACATCGGCCACCGAACTGATCGCGAATTTCAACGCGCTGGCCAACAGCCTGGCCAGGCTGCTGAACGAGGACGGGCGGACTTCGCTGCGCGAAATCCTTGCCAACCTCAATACCATAACCGCCGCAATTGCCCGGCGTGACGACGAGCTGGAGCAGACGATCGTTAGTGCCTCGCGGATGATGGAAAGCGGTGCCGAGGCAGCAGAACAGTTCAAGCCGTTGCTGGCACAGGTCGGGGAGACGGCAAAATCCGTCGAGCTGATGGCGGATAATATCGCCGAGGCCGGTGACAGCCTTGACCGGTATATCGACAGCAGCGGCTCGGGTGTGCAACAGTTCAGCCAGCAGACGCTACCGGAGTTCGGCTCGCTGATCATGGAGCTGCGACAGCTGGCCAACACTTTGCAAAACATCGGTGAGAAACTCGAGGATGATCCAACTGCGCTCCTGTTTGGTAATCAATTGCAGCCGCCCGGACCGGGAGAATAGCCCCGTGACTGCCCGCTTGCTTACGTTCATCGCCCTGGCGGCCTGCCTCGCGCTGTTATCGGGCTGCGCAGTGCTGCCCGGGTCGCAGCCGGTGCGTATCGACAAGTATGTGCTGGAGTACAACCCGGTGGAATCCGCGCCCGGCAGCGAAAGTGAACTGCCGGTGATGATTATTACCGTGCCGCGGGCGCACGGCGGCTATGACACCTCGCGAATTGCCTACCGGGAACAGCAATTCGGCCTGCGCTATTACTCGAAGAGTCGCTGGGCCGATACGCCCGCACGGATGCTGGCGCCGCTGCTGGCCGAGGCGATGACCGATACCGGCGAGTTCCGGGCCCTGTCCGTTTCACCGGGCTCGCTGTCTGCACGCTATCGTCTGGACAGCGAGCTGATCCATTTTTACCAGGACTTTACTGTACAGCCGAGCGAGCTACGTATCATGCTGCGTGCCCAGCTGGTCAACGTGATCGACAATCAGGTGCTGGCCTCCCGGCTGTTCGATGTCAGGGAGGCGGCGTCGAGCGAGGATGCCTACGGCGGTGTACAGGCGGCAAACCGTGCCAGCGGACGCCTGCTCGAGGAACTGGCGCAGTACTGCAAGACCCGCACAAACAGGTAGTCGCCGGCCATGCTTGCGGATATTCACGTGGTGCTGAGTCACACCAGCCACCCCGGCAATATCGGTGCAGCCGCGCGCGCCATGAAGACCATGGCGCTGTCCAGCCTGTGCCTGGTCAACCCGCAACATTTTCCGCATGCCGATGCCACGGCACGGGCATCGGGTGCCGATGATATTCTCGCGCAGGCACGTGTCTTCGACGATATCGATGCGGCCCTGGCGGAGTGTCAGCTGGTGATTGGTGCCAGTGCACGCACCCGCAGCATTCCATGTCCGGTGATCAGTCCCGCAGAATGCGCACGCCAGGCCTGCGCTGCCGCCAGGACGGGCCGGGTGGCGATCCTGTTTGGCTGCGAACAGTCCGGCCTGAGCAACGCCGAGATCGATCGTTGCCACAAGCTGGTACAGATTCCCGGCAACCCGGACTACAGTTCCCTCAACCTGGCGGCGGCGGTACAGATCATCTGTTACGAACTCTACGTTGCCGCGAGCGCCGGCGACGATGCCGTCGATGCACCGGAGCATACGATGGTGACCGCAGACGAGATGGAGCGTTTCTACCGTCATCTGGAACAGACACTGGTGGAGCTCGACTTCCTCGATCCGGCCAACCCGCGCCAGTTGATGCGTAGACTGCGTCGCCTGTTCAACCGCGCTCAACTGGATGAAAACGAGGTGAACATCCTGCGCGGCATGCTGTCGGCAGCGCAGGATGCTGTTAAACAGCAGAGTTGATGCGGTATTACTATCAACCCGTGACGTGCTGACATACACTATTTAGTGAATTCGTGGTCATGGCAGGCAGGGGCGCAAGACACAATGTTTGAAAGGATCCGGGAAGATATCGGTTGTGTATTCGAGCGAGATCCGGCAGCACGCAATGCGTTCGATGTGCTGACGACCTATCCCGGTATCCATGCCGTACTCATGCACCGGTGGAGCCACTGGCTGTGGACGCACGGATTGAAATGGCTCGCCCGCGTGTTTTCCAACATTGCCCGCCTGTATACGGGCATCGAGATCCATCCGGGTGCGACTATCGGCCGCCGGTTCTTTATCGATCACGGCATGGGTGTGGTCATCGGCGAAACGACCGAGATCGGCGATGATTGCACGCTGTATCACGGTGTCACCCTGGGTGGTACCAGCTGGGACAAGGGCAAGCGTCATCCGACGCTGCGCAACAATGTCGTCATCGGCGCCGGTGCCAAGGTGCTCGGTCCGATCGTGATCGAGGACGACGTACGCATCGGATCGAATGCGGTCGTGCTGAAGAGCGTTGCCCGGGGCATGTCGGTCGTCGGGGTGCCCGGCCGGCTGGTAAGACCGGCGGGTGAACGCGATGCACGACGCCAGGCGATCGCGAGGAAGCTGGGCTTCGATGCCTACGGCGCGACCAGCGACATGCCGGACCCGGTGGCCAATGCGGTCAATGGAATCCTCGACCATATTCACGTCATGGACGAACGTCTCGAGGACATGTGTCGTAGCCTCAAGGGCCTCGGTGCGGAGATCGGGGATGTGGATCTGCCTGATCTGGGGCCCTGCACACTGCAACATGTCGACGACAAGGAAATCGACCCGGCCGTCGAGGCGGTCGACGAGGCGGACCAGCAGCAGGGTGGTTCCTGAATGAAGGGCAGGGAGTGATGCCGCAATGAAATTGACCAGCAAAGGGCGCTATGCGGTGACGGCCATTCTGGACCTTGCCTTCCATGCCAGGTCGGGACCGGTGCCGCTGCCGCTTATTGCCAGGCGCCAGGATATTTCGCTGTCCTACCTGGAGCAGCTGTTCACGCGCCTGCGCAAAACGGGACTGGTTAACAGCACGCGCGGGCCGGGCGGCGGCTATATGCTTGGCAAGCCGGCCGCTGCCATCACCGTTGCGGAAATCATCGCCGCCGTGGACGAGCGAGTGGACAACACCCGGTGCAGCGGGGCCGGCGATTGCCAGGATGGTGAGCAGTGCCTGACCCACGATTTGTGGGAGGACCTCGGCGACCGCATCTTCGGTTTTCTCGGGGGAATCACCCTGCAGGACCTGCTTGAAGAGGACGGCATACGCTGTGTGGCGCTGCGCCAGGATGAGTTATCGGCGTCGGAGCTGACAGTGGCCCCGCCCGGAGACTGACCCTTTCCCCCGGTGCCCGGGTACCGGCAGCAGCCGGTTTTTCCTCCCCGGGCCCGAAATTCATGCGGTTTTGTGCAGTTTTGCGACCTGGCTCACACCGGAAAATGTCATGCGTCACGGATGTTTCCGGGGCGCCGCCGTTAAGATAATCAGCAACACGGCAAACACTACCGGAGACATGATGATGAACAAGGTACTGGGACTGGCATTTGTGGCTTACCTTCTGGGTGATCCCAGCCTGAGCATGCTCGAGGGTCTGAGTTTCGAGTCAGACTACCTCGTAGCCCTGGTTGTAGCGCTGATAACGATCCCCTGGGTAACTGCACAAATCGACAACTGACCTCGAACCCGGCGGCCCCGACACCGCCGGTTGTGAAGTTACCCGACCCCCGCCGGCCCTGGTGCAAACCCGGGCCGGCATTTTATTTCCCGTGTCAGAATCAGGTATGTATTAAACAAGATCATTTCGCGCAAAGCCGCCAAGGCGCAAAGAAAACAAAATAACACCACAGAGTTCACAGTGGACACAGAGAATAAAAAAGCACGTCATTCCCGCGCAGGCGGGAATCCAGCGGCAAATAATCAAATGTCGGGAAATTTCTGCGGCACTATACATACAGTGAACGATTGCCCACGGTCAGTCTGAATTCACTTCAGTTGAATACTTAAGGACTGGATTCCCGCCTGCGCGGGAATGACAAGATCGTCTTTACACACCTGGGCAATATTAATATTTCTCTCTGTATGCTCTGTGGCTATGATTCTGGTTTTCTTTGCGCCTTGGCGGCTTTGCGCGAGACAGGTTTTCGCGGACGCGGTCCGCTCCTACAGCCCGGACTGTTTCACCCATACCAGTAACCGGTTATTCGCCGGCATTGCATGGTCGGCCTCCAGTGTCATACCGCCGGTATTCGCCAGTGCGTCGAGATCCTCGAAATTGCGTATGCCGCTGACGGGATCGCGGTCCTTCAGCCAGGCATCAAAGCGTTCGTTGCTCGGACTGGTGTAGGTGTTGCCATAATTGAAGGGTCCATAGAGACACAGGCTGGCACCCGGTTGCAGTACCCGGCCGATGCCCGCAAACATCGATTCGACCATCGGCCAGCTCATGATGTGGGTGGTGTTGGCGCTGAAAACGCCGGCGAATAACCGGTCTGCCGGCCAGCCGCTGGCTGCTACATCGAGTGTCAGTGGCGGCAGGACGTTGTCCAGGCCGGCCTCGTCGATCCATGCCCGGATACTGGCGTGGCTCGATGGCAGGTCGCTGGACTGCCATTGCAGGTGCGGCAGATGCCGTGCGAAGTAGATGGCGTGCTGGCCGGTACCACTGCCGATCTCCAGCACATGGCCGGCAGTACGGAATACGTCGCCGATAATCGCCAGGATGGGATCGCGGTTCTGGTCGCAGGCATCGGAATACTGTTTCATGGCGACCGTTCTACCGCTTGCAGCAGAAAAGCACAACGGGACCGGTCCCTTGCGGGCCGGTCCCGTGTTCATGTCAGGCTAGTTGACCGAGATCTTCCTGGGTTCCGGCTTTGCCTGTTTCGGGATGCCGATTTCCAGTACACCGTCAGTGAATGTCGCTCTGATGCTGTCGGGGTTGACCGTGTCCGGCAGCGTGAACTGGCGCAGGAAGGTGCCATGCACGCGTTCCTTGCGGTGGAAGCCCTCGCGGGTTTCCTCGGTCCCGGTATGGCGCTCACCCTTGACGGTCAGCACACCGTCTTCCAGCGTGATTTCGACCTCGTCGCGCTTGACGCCCGGAATGTCGGCAATCAGCAGGAAGCGGTCATCTTCCTCGCGGATGTCGACGGCCGGCGCCCAGTCACGTGCCTCGTTACCGGTGGATACCGGCCGTGAGTTGGTAAAGAAGCGGTTCAGCTCGTGATTGAACTGGTCAAACAGACTGACCGGTTCGTAGCGAATTAAAGACATTGTCTGCCTCCTTGAATCTGTTGTGTCAAAATGACTTATCTCCCAGATAGGGGCGGCCGAGCCGATTTCAAGATGTGCCAAGAGAAAAATCAAGCTTACATATCACGGGGTAGGAGCGCACCGCGTGCGCGATTCATTCGCGGACAACGTCCGCTCCTACAGGTGCTTCTATTGGGTGTAGGAGCGCACCGCGTGCGCGATTCATTCGCGGACAACGTCCGCTCCTGCAGGTGCTTCTATTGGGTGTAGGAGCGCACCGCGTGTGCGATTCATTCGCGGACAACGTCCGCTCCTACAGGTGCTTCTATTGGGTGTAGGAGCGCGGGAACGCGCGAATAGATGAGCTAATCGCGGGGCCTCCAGGCGAACCTCGGCTGGAAATACAAGGCCGCTACGTAACCTTGTCCCTGTACATCGTTCGATCCGCTCCTGCAGGTGCCAGATGCGGGCTGGAGAGGCAATATCAGTAACCCAGCAGGCGGGCAGACTGGTAGAAGGTAAAACTGACCAGCCAGGCCAGTCCCAGCGACCAGGCCAGGCTGATGCCGGCGAATTTCCAGCTGCGCGATTCGCTCAGCTGGGTGGCGATAGTCGACAGGCAGGGCGTGTACAACAGCACGAACAGCATGAAGCTGATGGCCTGCACCAGGTCCATCTGGGTGGCCAGGTAGCCGTTGAGGGCGTCGCCTTCCAGGCCGGTCATCGCCACCATGGCACCGATCACGATCTCCTTGGCAACGAAGCCGAATACCAGCACCACCGACATGGCCGCACTGATACCGATCGGGTCGAGGGCCGGTTTCAGCCACTCGCCCAGCAGGCCGGCCCAGGTGTCGGCGCCCCCGGGGGTGCTGCCTTCCGGGTAGTGCGTCAGTATCCAGACCAGCACCACACCGGTAATGATGAAGGTGCTGGCGCGGCGCAGAAAATGTGCAATTTCGTGCCAGCCACGCAACAGGACCTGGCGCAGAATCGGGGCACGGTAGGGTGGCATTTCCAGTACGAACGGTTCGTCGCTCTTCAGTCTGCGACCGAACACCAGGGCCGTCAGGAAGGCCGCACTGAAACTCGCAAGATACATGAAAAACAACACAAACGGTGCCTGGCTGGCGGTAAACAGTGCGGTTGTGATGAAGATGAAGACCTGCAGGCGTGCCGAGCACAGCGAAAACGGTATCACCAGCATACTCAGCCAGCGCAGGGCGCGACTGCGCATCACGCGGGTACCCATCAGGGCCGGCACATTGCAGCCGAAGCCCATCAGGATCATGACAAAGCCGCGCCCATCCAGACCCATGCGGGCCATCAGTGCGTCGGTGAGGTAGGCGGCGCGTGCCAGATAGCCACTGTCCTCGACGATCGCCATGAAAAAGAAGAACAGGATAATGACCGGCACAAACGACGCCACCGTGCCGATACCGTCATACAGGCCGTCCACGAGGAAGCCGTACAGGGCCGGAGACATACTGCCCGCCAGCGGTTCAAGGGCCTGTGCCTTCAACAGGTCCAGCAGCCAGGCAACCGCATCCTGCAGGGGCGCGCCCAGTGTATACACCGCCTGAAAGACGAGAAACATGGCAAGGAAGAACAGCGGCAGACCCAGCACCGGATGCAACAGGACATGGTCGATGCGCTCGGTCATCTTGCGCACCAGTTTGCTGGGCGAGGTGATGTAACGGCCGACCAGCGCATCGGCACGCTCGACGATTTCATCGTCCGCGTGCAGGTTTTCGCGCAGGGTGTCCAGCGGGGGTGGTTGCGTGCGATAGAGTGTGGCGGAGATGACGTCGCGTGTCTCGTTGAATCCGGTGCCGTGGCGGGCACTCAACAACTGTACCGGGCAGTTCAGGTCCCGTTCCAGGCCATCGGCATCGATGCGAATGCCGAGCTTTTCGGCCTCATCGATCATGTTGACCAGTATGACCGGTTGCAGTCCGAGCTTGATGATTTGCAGGGCAAGCGGCAGCTGGTGATCGAGTTGCGTGGCATTCAGCACCAGGGTGATCAGGTCAACCCGGTTGTTCTCCAGGAAATCGCGGACGATCTGCTCGTCCTCGGCAAAGCCGTGCAGGTCGTAGATACCGGGCAAGTCGATGACATCGACCGCATCGTTACCCAGCACGATGCGGGCACTGAGGAGTTCAACGGTGACGCCGGGCCAGTTGCCAACGCGGGACGAGGAGCCGGTGAGGCGATTGAAAAATGTCGATTTGCCCGTATTGGGCATGCCGACAATGGCAAGGCGTTTCACTTGCCCGTGGTGATGGAGACGCGCGCTGCGTCGCTGCGACGCATAATCAGGTTGAGGCTGCCCACGCGGATCTGCATGGGGCCCTGGCGAGAGCAGCGGATCACCTCCGCTTCACGGCCGGTTCGTAGCCCCATGGATTGCAGGCGCTGGCGGATGTCGTCAGGGGCGTGAATGCCGGTGATGCAGGCGCATTCACCTTGCCTGAGACATGAAAGATTTGTCATTTTTTTCAATTTGATACCTGCAGATGATTCGATCATGACAAATAAATATAATTGAGAATGGTTCTCATTATTACTCGCATTACTTCTCACGTCAAGCTCATATTACAGGGTCGCTGTCAGGAAGTAATTGACAGAGATCAGTTGCCGCTGTGGTGGTTGCCCCGCGACGTCCAGAGGCCGGCCCGGTCGAGGAAGGCTTGACCATACAGCAGTCCGGGTGCCTCCAGGGGCTGATAAAACTTGCACCAATAGTGTACAATTATTATACATCGACTGAGAATCAGGTCCATGCCGCATACACAGTCCGCAGATAAAACCATTGTACCGGGAAGCCTGTTGCCCATACGCACCATCGCCGAACTGACCGGCGTCAACCCGGTGACCCTGCGCGCCTGGGAGCGGCGCTACCAGCTGATCACGCCGCAGCGCACGCCCAAGGGACACCGGCTGTATAGCGAGAACGATGTCGAACTGATCCGGCATGTACTCGAACTGCTCGAGCAGGGCATCTCGATCAGCCAGGTAAAACCCCTGCTGGAGCAGGCCGGCGGCCAGGAGCCGACGGTCACTGCCGCAGATGCCGGAGAGGTCTGGCGTGATTACCAACACAAAATGCTTGAGGCAGTCGAACATTTCGACGAGCAGGCGCTGGATGGCATCTATAACGATGCCCTGTCGCTGTATCCGGTCGATGTCGTTATCCAGCGTCTGATCTCACCCCTGTTGCGCATCTTCGGCGAACGCTGGAAGGAGCGCGCAGCCGGCATTGCCGAGGAACATTTCTTTACTGTTTACCTGCGCAACAAGCTGGGTACCCGCATTCATCATATGAACCAGCGCAGTAACGGCCCGTTGCTGCTGCTTGCCTGCCTGCCGGGTGAATTCCATGAAATCGGCCTGCTGCTGTTTGCCCTGGCAACCGTGAATTTCGGTTACCGGGTACTGGTCCTGGGATCGAATATGCCGCTTGAGCAGCTGCCCGCCGTTATGCAGCAGAAGGAGTGTGCCGGCGTCGTCCTGTCCGGCTCGTCCCGGCCCGCCCGGGGCATCTTTGACGGTGACCTGTCCGCACTGGTGAGCAACACCCCGGTCCCGGTCTTCGTCGGCGGCAAACCCGCCGCCAGGCATCAGGAGAAAATCGAGGCGGCTGGCGCGATTTGCCTCGGCGAATCAATCAGTGCAGGTCTCAGGCAGATCAGCGAGCGGCTCAGGACAGACAGGCTGCGCTGACGGCCAATGACGGCGGCGATACTGTGGCTGCGCAGGGACCTGCGCCTGGAGGATAATCCTGCCCTGCAGGCCCTGCTGGATGACGGGCACACACCGGTACCGGTCTACATTCACGATGAGCCCGATCCGGACTGGCCACTCGGTGCCGCCAGTGCCTGGTGGCTGCACTACAGCCTGGTTGCTCTGGGCAAATCGCTCAAACAGGCCGGCAGCGGGCTGGCCATACGGGCCGGTGACACCCAACAGCAGCTGACGCGGCTGATCGAGGCCACCGGCGCCGGGGCGGTCTACTGGAATCGCTGTTACGAGCCGGCCTTTGTCAAGCGTGATGAGTCCGTCAAGCGGGCACTCAAGCAGGCAGGTATCGGCGCCTGCAGTTACAGCGGCCTGCTGTTGCGCGAGCCCTGGCAGAACCTGAAGAAAGACGACACCCCGTACCGTGTCTTTACACCCTTCTGGAAGGCCCTGCAAAAAACCGGTCCGTCACGCGACACGACCGACCGGCCGGCAAAACTGCCGGCCTTACCGGACGACACGGTGTTTAGCGAGGCAACGGTCGAGTCCCTGGCGTTATTGCCGGACATACCCTGGGACAAGGCATTCCACGCGCACTGGCAACCCGGCGAAGACGGTGCCTGGGATACCTTGCAGGCGTTCTGCGAGCAACGACTGCTCGACTATCCCTCCGCGCGCGACCGGCCCGCCATGCCGGGTACCTCGCACCTGTCTGCGCACCTGCACTTTGGCGAAATCAGCCCGGTCAGGGTCTGGCATTACCTGATGCAGTGGGCGTCCACTCAGACCGATGCCGGTACGGTTGCCGCCACCGAGGCATGGCTGAGGGAGCTGGGCTGGCGGGAGTTCAGTTATCACCTGCTTTACCACTTCCCGGATACCACGCTGCACCCCCTTGATAAACGCTTTGAGAACTTCCCCTGGCAGTCTGACTATGCGGAAGCGCTTGCCCGCTGGCAGCGGGGCACAACCGGCATACCGATCGTGGATGCCGGCATGCGCGAGTTATGGACGACCGGGTACATGCACAACCGCGTGCGCATGATCGTCGCATCGCTGCTGACCAAGAACCTGCGCATCCCGTGGCAGGAGGGCGCGCGCTGGTTCTGGGACGCCCTGGTCGACGCCGACCTGGCCAACAACACCATGGGATGGCAGTGGACGGCCGGCAGCGGGGCGGATGCCGCACCGTACTTCCGCATCTTCAACCCGGTCCTGCAGGGCGAAAAATTCGACCGGGCCGGGGTCTATGTCCGCCACTGGGTGCCCGAGCTGGAGCGACTCGATAACAGGTATCTACACCGTCCATGGTCAGCCGACCCGGCAGTCCTGGCCGATGCCGGCATCAGGCTCGGCAGCGACTATCCCGAGCCACTGGTCGATCTGCAGGCAAGCCGCAGGGAAGCGCTGGCCGCGTGGGATCACATCAAGCGGGCGCCGGCCTGATCGTCCCGGATTGCTCCCGACTGCCCTGAATTTCATAACGCAGGGCGCGATATTGAACACCTTGCCGTCACAGGTCAGGCGCCGGTGCATCCGCCGGCCTCACGCGCAGTTTTCCGGGTAAAATCCCTGTCAGATGGACTGCTGAAGCGGTCGGCAATTGCTACAATAACAGCTGTGATTCGCACGATGCAGGACGGGGCCCGAAGGCC
>Ga0265306_10000647_pt1 | contig 16699 bp, 12 predicted proteins | sample Helome_3_FD_192493 | JGI IMG/M metagenome (GOLD analysis project Ga0265306, IMG submission 192493) | Marine sediment microbial communities from subtidal zone of North Sea - Hel_20160420 (Illumina Assembly) | ecosystem: Environmental > Aquatic > Marine > Subtidal zone > Sediment ...
GGCATCTACGGTATCAGCGAGGAAGGCCTGGCCACCTTCGTCAACCCGGCAGCGGTGGAGATGACCGGCTGGACTGAAGCTGATCTTCTGGGCAGACCGATTCATGATCTGCATCACCACACGAGGGTAGACGGCAGCCCTTATCCGCGAGAAGAATGCCCAATCTACGCGGCAGCGAAAGATGGCCGGGTGCACTACGTGGATGATGAAGTCTTCTGGCGCAAGGACGGCAGCAGCTTTCCGGTGGAATACACCAGTACACCCATTTACAGGGACCACCAGTTAGCCGGGGCGGTGGTGGTGTTCAAGGACATCACGAAACGTAAAAACACCGAGCGCGAACTACACGAGGCCTATGCCGAAGTCGAGCGTATGAAGGAGCAGCTGGAAGCTGAAAACATTTACCTGCAGGAAGAAATCAATGTAGAACTTGATTTTGCCGGCCTGGTTGGGCAAAGCCCGGCTATTCAGCAGGTATTAAACCAGGTTGACCTGGTCGCTCCAACCGATGCCAGTGTGCTCATCACCGGGGAATCAGGTACCGGCAAGGAATTGATTGCCCGTGCGATTCATGAGAGAAGTGATCGACATGAACGCCCGCTGATCAGGGTTAACTGTGCGGCTATTCCAAAGGAGTTATTTGAAAGTGAATTCTTTGGTCATGTCAAAGGGGCTTACACGGGCGCCATCAAGGATCGAGTCGGTCGCTTCGAACTTGCCGACGGCGGTACCATCTTTCTTGATGAAGTGGGCGAGATCCCGCTGGAACTGCAGAGCAAACTGTTACGCGTGCTGCAGGAAGGGCAAATCGAACGCGTGGGTGAAGAGAAGACCCGCAATATCAATGTCCGCGTGATTGCGGCAACCAATCGGGATTTGAAGGCAGACGCCGAAGCAAAACTGTTTCGCGCGGATCTTTACTTTCGACTCAACGTGTTTCCGGTCGAGGTCGTGCCACTGAGGGAACGTAGCAGCGATATTCCTTTACTCGCCGCACATTTTGTTGCCCTGATATGCAAAAGATATAACCGTGATCAACCCCGCCTCACCCAGGCGAACGTGAAACAACTGCAGGCCTATCACTGGCCCGGCAATGTCCGCGAACTGCAAAACATTATTGAAAGAGCGGTCATCGTTGGTACCAGTGGTAAACTTGAATTCGATCTACCGGGTAAAGCCAGTCTGCCCGTTCGCGAAAACATCGAGGTTGAAACTGATCCCGGCGCGGTGCAGCCTTTCAACGAGCAGGAGCGCCTGGACCGGGATCGAAGCAACATTATAGCCGCGTTGAAAATGACCGGCGGCAAGGTATCCGGCAAGGAAGGCGCCGCCGAATTGCTCGGTATCAAGCCAACAACGCTGGCATCACGCATGGCCTCTTTGGGTATCCAGAAATCAAGCACTAACGTTTAGTTGAAGACTATTTTGTGCGGAGTTCTACGGGCGATTAGTTGTGCATTCTATTCTCCATACGTCTCGGAGTTGAGGTTTCCTTTTTTCGGGTGACGTCTGCGGAACCCAGGAATGTCCAGGGAGGCTTTAGTAGGGGGTTTCTGGTACACTTTACGAGCAGCAACCCGGTGTCAATTCTTGCAACATAACGCCAGCCTCAGATTTTCCAGTAATTGCCTGGTCTTCCTAAGCGGGTAAAGGCAATCGAACTTAAGTGGCTAGAGGATTTTCTTTCACTTTGTGATACGCGCAATTTCCGCAAATCTTCACAACGACGATGCGTGTCTCAACCCGCATTCAGCCGACGCATTAAAACGCTTGAAAACTGGCTTGGAGCAGAGCTGATTGATCGGACTGTCCAGCCGGTGAAGTTAACCAACGCAGGAGAGGTGTTTAAGCCGGTGGCGCTGGAAATTGTGCTGTTGGCCTATCAATCACGTGACAACATATTCTCACAAATCAGCGCTGACGTGGGGAAAATCCGTTTCTCGACAGTCAGTACCCTGGCGCAATTCTTTGTGCCGGCCTGGTTGAAACAGCTTCGACCACTCGTTGAGTCAACATCACTCAGTGTCAGAACAGATTTTAAAGGGGTTAGCGAATATCTGTCCGCCCTCGAAGATGGGCGCGTTGATTTTTTCATCTGTTATGAAGACCCTTCCAAAACGATCATAAATTTTGCCGAGAAATTTAGCTCTATTCGGTTAGGGACGGAATCTCTGGTTCCCGTGGTCAGCCCCGATAAATACGGCAATCCCACTTACTGGCTCCCATCCTGCGAGGCCGGTAGCACCATCCCCTATTTGCATACCCATTCCAAGCCATATCTTTGGCCTATCAGGCAGCTCCTTGAAGATCGATTTGGTAAACTCAAGTTCGTGCCTGTATACGAATCCACAATTGCCACCGCTATAAGGGCAATGGTCGTCGAGGGTTATGGCGTGGCGTGGATCCCCAGGTCGATTGTCGCCGACGATCTTGAAGCCGGACGCCTGGTGCTGGCAGCTGAAGAGAGCGAAGCAATTCCGCTGGATATCAAAATATACCGATACGAGCCCAATGCCGAGCCCGGGACCGAAAAATTCTGGCAGGCCTTACTGCACAATAATCCAGGTTAAACAGCGCACTGTTAAACCCTATTAGCCGCGAACAAGAGCTGAACAATCCGTTCATTAACAACACCGCCGAATGAACAGTGATGCATTTATTGCATAACTATCACTGTTAAAGGTATTGGACGCCGCACCGCGCCGCACCTTAAGGTGCCTTGCGGGAAAAGGTAAAATGGCGAGGTCGGGCGAGAACCCGACTCCGATGTGACTCATTTCTCCAGCTATACCCCGATAATAAACACTCACACTACATAACTATAAATTATCAAGAGGAGATCCATCAATGAAGTTCACTACCCTGTTCACAACGGTCACTGCGGCATCTGTATTACTGCTTGCCGGCACCACCACCGCGTCGGCGGAATCAACCCTGGAGATTGTCAAAAAGCGCGGACATTTGCGTTGTCAGGTCGGTCAACCATCACACGGCTATTACAATATGGATGCCAACGGCAAATGGTACGGCCTTGATGTCCAGAATTGTCATGCTGTTGCCGCTGCCATTTTCGGTGACCAGAATAAACTGGAAATACAATCGGTCAGTTCGCAGATGCGCTTTACCGCGTTGGCGAATGGTGAATCGGATATGTTATCCCGCACCGCCACCTGGACCATGTCTCGTGATACCCAGCTTGGTCTGGATTTTCTGCAGCCCAATTTCTACGATGGCCAGGGTTTCACGGTTCGTAAAGACAGTGGCATCACCAGCGCTTTAGAACTTAAAGGTGCCAAGGTATGTGTGCTCACCGGCACCACAACCGAACTCAATCTGGCCGATTACAGTCGTGCCAATAATTTAAACATCAGCGCGGTAACCTTCGAGGATTTCAACGTCCGTGACGACACTTACCTGAAGGGTGGCTGTGATTCCACGACTGGTGACAAGTCATCAATGGCCGGAAATCTGGCTGCATTCCCGGTCCCTGCCGATCATCTTATTCTGCCTGAAACGCTTTCCAAGGAACCTTTGGCGCCGGCGGTGCGACAGGGCGATAGCCAATGGGCGGATATTGTCAGATGGACACAATTTGCCATGATCAACGCCGAAGAGCTTGGTGTTACCAGTGCAAACGTTGACGAAATGCGTGCCAATTCAAAGAATCCGGAGATTCGCCGCATGCTGGGTGTCGAGGGAAATCTTCATGAAGGATTGGGGCTTACCAAAGACTGGGCTTACAACGTCATCAAGCAGGTCGGCAACTACGGTGAAAACTATGAGGCTTATATGGGCGGCGGTAAATTGGGCATCGGCATCCCCCGCGAAGGATCGGCCAACGCGCTTTGGACCAAAGGCGGTCTGATGTACTCCCCGCCGATGCGCTAGAAGCTTTTCCATCGGTATTAACCCCAGGTACTTGTAATGGTGCCAGATCGATTAACAGGATTGGTCTGGCATCAGTTAGTGCGCGGTAGCGCTGAGTATCCGCGGTAAATATCGTGGCGGCCAATATCAATAGCGACAAACCCGTAGCTCTCAAGCCAGTGGAGAAGTTTGACTTCTTCAATGATGAACGAGTTCGTTCGGTGTTTTATCAACTCCTGACACTGGCCTTTGTCGGCGGATTCGGCTGGTACCTTTTTACTACCACTGCACATAACCTCGAAGTTCGCGGAATGGGTTCTGGCTTTGGTTTTTTGAGTGTGGAAGCAGGATTCGACCCCGACTTTAAACTGGTGGCATACCAGGCCGGGGTCGGCACCTACGGGGATATCTTTGTCATCGGTATTCTCAATACGATCTACATCTCTTTTTTGTCAATCATCGCTACTACCATACTCGGGTTCTCCATCGGGGTTTTACGACTATCGAGCAATTGGCTGGTCTCCAGGGTGGCACTGACCTATGTTGAAATTTTTCGTAATACGCCGCTGTTGATACAGGTTGTTTTCTGGTACATCGGGATTTTCTCGCTGTTGCCCAAGGTCAAGCAAAGCATTGACCTGTCGGCTGGTTCAGAAGTTGTGTTGCTCAATAACCGCGGGCTTTATATGCCATGGCCCGAGCCGGGTGATTTACTCTGGCTAACCGGGCTGGCCCTGGTCGTCGCGATAACTGCCGTGTTTTTTCTCAGGCGTTGGGCCCACAAACGCCAGGATGAAACCGGCAAGATCTTCCCGACCCTGATGCCATCCATCGGCCTGATTGTTCTGCTGCCGGTGGCCACCTATTTGATGACAGGATCTCCACTCGGCTGGGATATTCCGAAACTTGAGGGATTTAACTTCGTTGGCGGCGCCACCTTACCGCCGGCGTTTCTCGCTCTTTTCGTCGCCCTGACTATGTACCATGCCGCGCAATTAGCGGAAGCCGTGCGCGCGGGAATTTTGTCGGTCGGCAAGGGGCAGAAAGACGCGGCGATGGCAATTGGTCTGAGGCCGAATCGGTCAATGACCCTGGTTGTAATTCCGCAGGCGATGCCGGCGATTGTTCCGCCGATGATCAGTCTATGGATGAACGTGGTGAAGAACTCCTCCCTCGCCATCGCGATCGGTTATCCGGACCTGGTCGCAGTCTTTATGCAGACATCGCTAAACCAGGCTGGGCACGCGATTGAGATAGTCGGTATGACCATGGCCTTTTACATGTTCGTCAGCCTGTCGATTTCCTGGCTGCTGAATATGTACAACAAACGTGTGCAACTGGTGGAACGCTGACCATGGCCATTGTGAAACACGAAAAAACGCCCGCCAGGCCAGCACCCTTGACTGAAAGGTCGGTCATCGGCTGGATGCACCGACATTTGTTCAGCTCCGTGCTCAATAGCATTCTCACCATTGTTACTCTCTATATTGTCTTCATAACCGTGAGAGACCTGTGGGTCTGGGGGATCTCCGATGCGGTGTGGATCGCCGAAAGCCGGCGCGAATGTTTCGATATCAATATCAGTGGCGCTTGTTGGGCAGGCGTTCTGGCCTGGATGGACAATATTATTTATGGGCGCTACCCGCGTGAAGAATTGTGGCGCCTCAATCTTGGGCTGATTGTGCTGGCTATCTGGATGGCACCATTGTGGTTGCCGCGCGTCAAGGCAAAAATCCTGATCGGCCTGAGCGTGGTGTTCCTCTATCCTTTTATGGCGGGCTATCTTTTTGCAGGCGGCGAGAAAGGCATTTTCATGCAGATCATGTTGACCGCAGCCATCCTCTGCCTGGCCTGCAATACCCTGCATTCAATCATAGGCGTGTCTGGTGGCGGCGGACTGCGTGAGTTTCTGTTTCGGCTGCCGGTTTTAAAAGACGCTCCGGAAAAGAGCCAGCGAAATATTCTTTTATGTCTCTTCGGCGTAAGCTTTGTGGCGGTTTTTGTCTGGCAAATTCGCTGGAACCTTGACGGCGTGCCCTGGACACAATGGGGTGGCTTGTTCCTCACCCTGGTGATCGCGGGGGTCGGCATCGCCTCGGCCTTGCCGGGGGGTATTATTCTTGCCCTGGGGCGCCGCTCCAGATTACCGGTAATCCGGGTTCTCAGCACCGCGTTCATCGAGCTGTTCCGTTCTGTGCCGTTAATCACCGTGCTGTTCATGGCGACGGCGATGTTCCCGCTGTTTATGCCCGAGGGTATTGTGCTTAACAAGCTGGTGCAGGTGATCATCGCCGTCTGCCTGTTCAATGCCTGTTACATGGCCGAAACCGTGCGCGGCGGTTTACAGACTATCCCCAAAGGTCAGTTCGAGGGCGCGCATACCATTGGCCTGGGTTACTGGCGAACCATGGGATTGATTGTCATGCCCCAGGCCTTGAAGCACATGATCCCCAATATTGTCGGCAACTTTATCGGTTTGCTGAAAGATACCACGCTGGTGTCGATCATCGGGCTATTTGACATTCTGGGCATGTTGCGTGCGGTCAGCGTGGATGGTGCCTGGCGTGGACTGCACAACGAACCGTTGATTTTTGGCGCGACGCTTTTCTTTTTGATCTGTTTCGTCATGTCAAAATACAGTCGTCGTCTTGAACAGAAATTATCGACTGACCACAAGCACTGATCCGGCAGTGCCCGGGGAGAACGCATGACCAATTCAGACAGTCGGGAAACACAGGAAGCCAGGGAGAAACTGGCGTCTGCCGCATCCAGTGAAGTGATCATTGAGCTCGACAAGGTCAATAAATGGTATGCCCAGTTCCATGTTTTGAAAGACATCGACCTGGTCGTACACACGGGCGAACGGATTGTTGTTTGCGGTCCGTCAGGGTCTGGGAAATCAACCCTGATCCGTTGTATCAACCGTCTTGAAGAGCACCAGACGGGTAGCATCGTGGTCGATGGTATAACGCTGAATAAAAATTTGAAGAACATCGATCATATCCGCACCGAAGTGGGCATGGTGTTTCAGAGTTTCAATCTGTTCCCACACCTTACTATTCTTGAAAACCTCACCCTCGGTCCGATCTGGACTCGCCATATGCCCAAAGCCGAGGCCAGGGAAACCGCGATGAAGTATCTTGAGCGGGTCAAGATTCCCGAACAGGCCGACAAGTTTCCCGGTCAACTTTCAGGTGGCCAGCAGCAGCGTGTCGCGATTGCCCGTTCGCTGTGTATGAACCCCAAGATCATGCTGTTCGACGAACCGACTTCAGCGCTCGACCCGGAGATGATAAAGGAAGTTCTGGATGTCATGGTCGAGTTGGCCGACACCGGAATGACGATGATCGTGGTGACCCACGAGATGGGTTTCGCCAAGACTATCGCCGACCGGGTGATATTTATGGACGAGGGCGATGTGGTTGAGGAGAATGAACCCAACGAATTCTTCACCAATCCTCAGCATGAACGAACCCGGCTTTTTCTCAGCCAGATACTCTGATCTTGCTTGATAAACTCGTGCGGCGGCGACTGAAGTGCATTTTTAGAGGTGCCCTGATGTCTTTATCGCAACAGTTCCACCGAATCAGGTATTGGACTGCACAGCTCCCGCGGTAATAATCTGTCTCTCCTGTCGCTGTTTCATATTGAAGGATTCCATTTAAATGCCCGATCAACTCCTGGTTGAAGTTACGCGTAATAACGTTGTCGAAAGCCGGCATTTTGGCAGTGCAGTGGTCTGTGATTATAAAGGCAATGTTTTGCATAGCTGGGGTGATATCAAAAAACTGATATTTCCGCGATCGGCCCTTAAGCCATTGCTTGCTATCGACCTGGTTAAGAGCGGTGCGAGCGAGCATTATGGCTTGAGTGATGCGGAGATAACCATGGCCTGTGCTTCTCATCAGGGCGAACCAATACATCAGCAACTGGTAACCGCCTGGCTGGATCGCCTCGGCCTGACCGAGGACCACCTGGCCTGTGGGGCTGATTTGCCTGACGATGTCGACAGTGCCCACAAACTCCTGCTTTCGGGACAGCAAGGCTGCCGGGTTCATCACAATTGTTCAGGCAAGCATGCCGGATTTCTAACCACGGCACTGCATTTGAAAATGCCACTGGAAGACTTCCATCTTGTCGATCACCCGTTACAGCAGCTATCCCTGGAAGGCCTGTCTGACCTTGCTGGAACTAGTGTTCGAGACTACCGGATGGGGATCGATGGCTGCGGATTTCCGGCACCCACGATGCCTTTGTGCAAGCTTGCGCTTATGGTCGCCCGTTTCGCCAATCCAGCGGATTTAGCCGATGATCTCGCGCAGGCGATTGTTCGGATTCAACAGGCCATCATTCGTGAACCGCTGTACGCAGCCGGACATGGAACCGTGGTCAGTGAGCTAAACCAGGCAACGAATGGAGCAGTGCTTGCAAAAACAGGAGCCGAGGGGGTTCTCACCGCAGCCCTGCCTGAGCAAGGATTGGGGATTGCATTGAAAATTTCCGATGGTAGCGCCCGTGCCCGCTCGACCGCCTTGTTGGAAATTCTCGATCATTTGGGAGCCCTGACCGACGCAGAAAAGAAACAGCTTCAAGCCCATTCAGTCCCTCAAATAGAAAACTCCAGAGGACTTGTCGTGGGTGAAATCCGCGCGGCTAATTCCTGGTTGCGGGGATAGATAGTGGTGGATGATGTTGACCCCTTAAATGTCATCGCCATTGACTTAAGCCAGTGACGATAAGATGTCACGATGAAACCAGTTACCGGGTTTCGAATAAATTCTGAAGCGCGGTTGTGCTGAAACAGCCGCTGATTCATAGCCGATAGCAAAGATCTTAGAAAGAATTGAATACCTCGCCAGCGTGCGGATGTACAGAATCCCCATCGACCAGACCGGCTGCAATCATCTCAGCAAATGCTTTTTTAGCTGTGTCATTAGCAGCATCCATGGTTGCCTGATCAGGGTATTTTGCGATGACGACACCTTTGCCATTGCCATATGAAATCAGGTCGATAAAGTTGGCACCGATACCTTCCAGTTCAGCGCGCATGTTTTCGGTGAATTCCCCTAGCTTATCCATATCAGCTGCGGCAAAACGTGTGATTCTGTAGACTGCCATTTGGCTCCCCTAATTTAAGATGGTTGATGCGATCCGTTCCGCATCAAGGACAGGGTATAGAAAGGACAAGTGCCTGTCTGCAACGATCCTGGGTTTATTCCGCCTTCGTACCGCGATGTTGCGCCGAATTCAAATAAACGCTTCTGCGTAAGCGGTTGATGCCGCCAACTGGCTGGTGTGCGGCCAGCGAATGCCAGGGGGTGAAGGCCAGGTTTTCGCAGGCAGTTTTCGCGGCATCGGTATTCGTCTGCTGTGGTGCGCGAATAATTAACCTGGCTACATTTTCATAAGCGTCGACTTCTTTCTTATCGCTAGTGTCCCATGTCGTGGTCGTGCTTTCGATCAGGTGCTGCTCTGGACCAAAATCGGCCTCCTGGTCGCGCACCTGAATCCTGAAATCGAAGTTTATCTGCCCGCTACCCTGCATGGATTGTGTGAGCGCTTCGGCGAGATAATTTGCGTCAGGCGGCGTTGTAAAATCAGGTTGCGCCGTGGACGGATCCGGGCTTACGGAAAATTTCATCACGTGATCGGGGCCGAACATAAACGTCGCCGCACCGAAATACTGGACCTGCAGTGGGTTCCGAACCGTGCGTGTCTGGATCCTGGTGAGAACGATATTGAGGGTTTCGGTCAGGTCGGTTAAATCCTTTAGCTCAAAGCCCTCCGGCAGTTGTCGATTTTGCGAGGCCAGGAACCCCGCCAGTTTATTCAGGTCTTCGGCGACAGGTTTTGGGAATGGCGGTGGGGTCTGGTTAATTTTTGCCAGGATTAATACCAGAGAAAACAGCGAGTCGGCATTATTACCGTGTTCCGATGCTTGCAGTGCATCGGTGAGAAACGCGTAACCGCGAACATCCGAAAAAGCGAATTCCGGAGTGTTGATCATCAGAAAATCCTGATTCTGTCGTCCCCCGTCCGATTCGAGAAATTTACCCGGCACGTCAAACATCTTGATCGCCATACCACGGCTGCCATTCTTACCATCTTCCAGGTCGGGCGCCAGTTTGACCGACGCATTCGAAAAACGAATTTGCGCTGCATACTTCTTGCCCGGATTGGCAAAAAGCCCCACCCGATACTTTTCTGCGATATCAGAGTTGATAATAAATTCGGCGCTGACGCAGCCGTGCGATTTCGGATGAACCCCTCTCAATAGCCTGTCTTTTTGCTCCGGTAATACCGCGCGCTTATCCTGCAAATCGATTGTTTGCTCGGCGATTCGCGCAATTTGTGCGGATTCTCCTGTTGGGACCCGTTCGAATTTTTCGGCGCCCGAACCCTGATTTTTCTTTTCGCAGCCGACCAACCCAATACCAACCAGTGCCAGTGCAGTGATTCTCAAAAGCTTGTTAAACGAAATTTTTGCAGACATTTTATTGTCCCCCTGTCCTATTTTTCGTTCTACGTCAAAAAACGACGTCTGTGGTCACAGCGTTTTCATGTATTCGATCAGCTGGTAACGTTCCATTTCGGTGAAGTTTCGCCACTGCCCGTCTTCAGCGCGGGTGGCGGTATGCAAATTGCCGCTGTGCCCGTAATTGCCGTTTCCTGGAATCGGCTTGCCCGCCGAGTCTAGCGTATTGAATCTGAAACGATTGCCCGCCTCGCTGGACAAAAACCCGACATTTTTAACATCGAAATCTTTGCCGCCGACATCGAAAGACTTTTCTCGCTCAGTGTCGGGTAACAAGAGTTGGTATAGGCTGGAGACTGATCCATTGTGTAGAAAAGGTGCTGTCGCCCAGACCCCGTTTAATGGTCGAGCCTTGTAGGCAACGAGGTTCGGTGGTGCGGGTCCGCCCTTGTCTTCTGGCAGGTGGTATCCCGCCAATTCCAGCAACTGTTGCTGATCGAGCGGTGGACTGAAAGCTGCTATTTGCTTACCAATTACATTCCTGACCACGATCGATAGCATCACCGCGCGCGGAACCTTGGCTGCATTTTGATATTTGTCCGGGAGAAAACTCCGGACTACACCCGGATCGACATTCAGCGCCGGGTTCACGAAATTCATCGCCATCAGAGGATCGGTGCCGATGCGCTTGAGCGCTATCATATTGATCTTGATGAACTGTTTACCGAGCGGGTTCGGATCGGTCATCGGAAATTGTCCATCCTCATCCCGGATGCCATGACAAAAAACACAATTTTCGGCAAACAAGGCTTTGCCTTTGGCCGCCTTGTCCTGATCGATTGGTGGCAATGGCGCCTGCCATTTTGGAGAATCCAGCTGGCTCATTAAGTTCTCCAGCCGGTCCAGGTTCATGATTTTTGCCGAGGACCGAAACATTTCAGCCGGAGCGGAAGTTTTGACCACGGTATGCGCGAACACACCCGATACCTCACCGACGTTACGGCCTATATGATTATTGGCGGAACCGTTCCATTGCACCCAGCTTAACTGGGAAGTATTCCAGAGAAAGGGATAACTAACCGGCGCGTTGGCCGGTGTTGCATTGCCCGCGATACCGGTAAAACTTGACGTCACCCGGTTGAGGATCGCACCGAAGGCGTCCAGCCGGCCATAGCCATAGGTTGTCGCAAGCCCGCCATAGTTAATTTCGATGTAATTATCCAGCCAGGCAATAAATGGGGTTAGCTCCTGTCGCAAACGCTGCTTTTCGCCTTCACTGTAACCCCCTTGTGCCAGCACTTTTTTCGCAAAACGGGTCAGTTTGTCATCATTTTCCACGGTAGCCTGCAACGCTTTGGAAAGATCCTCGATTAAAGACTGAAAGTCGGATAGTGGCGGGCCGCCATCGATGCGTAGCACGTGTTTGTCCAGCTCAATCTCCGAGGTATGACAGGCGGCGCAGGTCAGGCCCAGCCACTCCTGGTACTCCGACTGGATAGCACCCGTCGCGGGGGGCAGGCGAGAGGCCGAAATTTTTGTAAGCAGAAACGGTTCTATATTGTCGTCCTTGACGAAGCCGATGGGCAGGCCATCCGGATTACGAGCCGCGATCGGTTGTTGCGGGATGTATCCCAGTCGCCGGATATTATCGTCAGCGCGGAACAACGCTTCGCTACCGGCTTGTTCCAGCGCGAGAAACCAGGAATACGGAATTAGCTGCGAGCCCTGCGAGGTATTGTAAAAATCCAGGCGCTCATCATTATTCCAGCCTTGCTCGAGGGTGACCAGCTCACGTTTTTCGGCCGGGGGTGCCGTGCCACCGTTATCAGCGGTTTTGAGGCATCCGTTTAATACGATGGTCTGAACCGTCAGGAAAGCTATGATAGCCATGTTTCGAAAAATACCCATATATTGCGACTCCCTAAGTAACAAATACGTTTATTAAATCGCCCTAACAGATAACAGAATGGAAAGGTTTCGTTTCGAAGGTTTTGACAACGAAACTAAACAGTGTAGATGTGGCAATGTGCGAGTGAGCTAGCACCCAATTGCAAGCCAAAATATTTCTTGTTGCTTACCTTCCTTGTTAATGGCTAGGTAAAATACTAGTCCGAACAGGATTACAAAAGCGAATAAGTAATTTTTATACTCGTGGGTTATCAATGGCGGTTTAGGGCAGGTTTGAGACCATTATCGTAATTTGTTTAAGCCACCTTGCATAAAAAACGGTGAAGAGCCTTTATAACTGGCGAGCCAGGGTTTGGGATTCAGCACTTGAATTCAATGGGCGAAGTCACCAACGAATCCTTAATCCCTGGTCTGTGGTGATAAAAGATTGGGCAAAAAACGGAGAGGGAGTTTAGAATTAAGTTTTTTGGGACAGCCCTGACATATGGCTACTGATCAACTTTCTGCAGACACTTCGACTGTTCCCCCTCCTGACCGGCAGCAACATAATGGCTGGCGAACCTTTGGCATTATTGTGATTACTATGGCAGTGACGCTAGCTGTCGGTTATTGGGCCGTGACCACATGGCTTTTCCCGACTGAGTTCAAGCCGGTAGTGCTGAATCAGGAGCAACAGCAAACCCTGGATCAAAAATTAAGCTTACTCGGCGTGACCGCGCGGTCTGATGGAAACGAGACCATTGAACCCGAAGCCTATAGTGAAGTCGGCGCCAGCCGTGAAGTTGAATTCAGCGAACGGGAGCTCAATGCCTTGTTGGCCAAAAACACCGAGCTCGCCAACAAACTGGCCATCGATCTCTCGGACAACCTGGTCAGTGCCAGGCTGCTGGTGGATGTTGATCCGGATTTCCCGGTCCTGGGAGGCAAGACGATTAAGGTCACTGGCGGAATGGAGCTACGCTTAGTCGACGGTAAGCCGAGTGCAGTACTCAGGGGTATCAGCGTCTGGGGTGTGCCGTTACCCAATGCCTGGATTGGCAATATAAAAAATGTCGATCTGGTGCAGGAATTCGGCGAGGCCGAGGGTTTTTGGCAGGTCTTTAACGAGGGTGTGAAGAAGATCGAGGTGAGGGACGGCAGGCTACTTATCCAGCTTAAGGAATAGATCAATAGTAAATAACTGGGCTCTGGACTCAATTAAACCACTCTATAAATTAGCTTTTCGACGCCGCAGGAATGACGAGATTTCTTTACTAATAAAGAAGGGGGGTCGTTGATAACGGGGTCTGTCCCCCAGGGACAATATGCAAAGTAATAGCACAGCAAACACAATCACATTCTGACCAGTATATCTGTCCACAATTGTTCTGCTGCTCTAATGCTTTGCGGTGCCAAATCTCGTACCGGACCCTCCATAGGTTACTGAAAATCAAGAATCTAAATTACCAGGCTCGCAGTTGGTTTTCGTACCAATTGAAGTACATCTACCTTGCGCACCGTCGTCATATGGGTATTTCCATGCGTGGAATCGAATTTACTGGTTAATCTGCTGCTAAAAATGGATCAGAAAGCAGCTGTTGGGAAAGCTGTTTTTTATCATCGTAAGATCTGGAAGCGGATCAGCGTGAAGAACTCTGGCAAATACTGCAGAAATGACGGTCGCTGAAAGAATATAAAGGTCGCTAACGGTATGATGGGAATGTTTTTTTAATCAGGCGTCAGCAGGTTGCAAATCTCTGGGAATGCGTTTTTCAGCATCGTAAAAAGGCAAGGACACTATTTCACAGCTGACTAATTCACCTTGCTGTGTCTTCATGTATAAAGCATTACCGGCCCAGTCATCGGCCTGCTTGAATCTGACATAGCCGATACCGCTTTCGAGATAAGGAGACCAGCCCGAGGCAGTTACCCGACCGACACAGGTCTGTCCATCCATAATTTCGGCATGGTTGTAAGGTGTATCCGATCGACATTTAATGCCATAGAGTAACGTTTGGCGGTCGGCTTCGAGCAATGCGGGTTTACCGATAAAATCTGCCTTTTGCAGATCGATGAACGCTCCGAGGCCTGCCTGAAAAGGTGTCATCGACCTGTCAAAATCAGACAGGTTATCCAGAATTCCGGCTTCGATTCTTCGAATCCCCATGGACTTCAGGCTGCCGAACACCATGCCATGGGGAGAGCCCGTTGCAAACAGATCTTTCCACAGAAGTTTGCAATCGGTTCTCGCACCATCGGAATAGATTTCATAACCCAGTTCTCCGGTCCAGCCGGTGCGCGAGACATACAGCCGTTGCCCGCCGATATCAAAAAAGTCCGCGCCGAAATATTTCACGCTTTCGTCTATGGCCCCATTAGTTGCTTCTGACATGATCTTCAAGGCGTTCGGGCCCTGAATTTGTAACACGCGGGAATTCGGATCGGAGAAGCTGACATCGAATCCATCCTTGTGTGCAACTAACCATTCTTCAAGGGCGCCATTGGGTTGCACATACCAGTATCGGTTTTCTGCCAGTTTGAAAAGAATGCCGTCCATGAAAATGCCCCCATCGGAGGTGCATGCAATCGCATATCGACCGCGTCCTTCCGGCAAGCTGTCAATCGGACGGGCAAAGATTCGTTCCAGAAACGGTAAGGCATCCGGTCCTTCGATCTGCCAGGGTTTTTCCGGCACATCGAACAGGACCGCTTTTTGTCGCAACGCCCAGTAGGTTTCCTCGGTATCCTCGCCGTTGTCGGCTGCGTAGTATCGATTGGCCGCAACGCCGAGAAGCGTGTCCGGGTTGGCATAGCATTCGAAGAAAGGCGATTGCTCGAATCGCCCGGCACCGATGCGTACGGTTTCTGATGGGTTGAAACGGGTCGAATTATTCATATTTATCAGGCCCCTTACACAGTATTCCACATCCGGCTATTGCAGTAACCGGCGGACAACTCAAGGCCACGTGGATTTGAATATGACCAGGGCACTTGTGTGCCAGATTTGTGCCATAGTATCGCACATTAACTGCCATTTACTGGCACAAATGGAAAGCACGTAAGCAACTGATTTTGTTAAGTTATAAAAATATAAATCTGACCGGAAATTCTGATGTCGGTGCCGAATGCGGCCGGTTGATTGCGTGGCTCATCCCCGGGCCGAGAACTGCGGACTCGCTACGCTCGCGCTAATTCGCTCCTGGAGTTCTGGTGGATATCGGTAACCATAACCGTGGGACTTTTTACTTGCCGCGGACGTACCAGTTGTCATAAAAAGTAGCGACCCAGTGTGGACGATAGGCAACCACCAGTGTCATTACGCCCCCGTTGATGAACGCCTCTCCGAACATCAGCAAGGGTAATATCTGCACAAAATTGGGGAAGATCGAACCCGCTGGCTGCACGCCCGCCGCATGCTGCAACCAGGCTGAAGCCAGGCCCGCCAACAGGATCGACAGGGCACCGGCAAGAAAAGCGTTCAGAAAAACATAGATAAAATAATTGTGCGCTAGCCAACGCTGGCAGGCGTACAGGAACACGCGGGTAAACAGCACCGGTAAGGCGCCCATCAGCAGCAGGTTGACGCCATAGGCTTCCCACCCCGCCGAACCCCAGGCCGTTGCAATCACGATCACCAGGCTTGCCGCCACCAGCGCAAATTGCCACTCGAACATCAGGCACATCAGCGTCATGCCCAGCAGGTGAAAACTGAGACCGTCCTGGATTCCGCCGCGCATGACCCACAGCAGGCTCAGCATGACGATGGTGCCGAGAAAAATATGCTGCGCTTCGCTGTCGCGGATCTTCGACCAGGGCGCGCTCAGCAGGGCCGCGAGCATTAGCAGCCCGGACAGTACAGCTGCGGCCCACAGGTAAACTTCCGGTAACAGGTTGGCGGGAATATCCAGGGTTTTATCAAAGCTCCATATTATTACTGACCTACCCAAGATGGGTATATTAGCATTTACTTATATGGGATAGCATCCTTTTTATCGTTATTCCTGCTGCACGCCAGTACTTTCCGAAAGCATGCCGTCCAACTCGATATAAGGAGATTAAAATGAATCCCAAACTGTTACCTGTAGCCCTCAGCCTGCCGTTGTTGTTAAGCCTGCAAAACCTGCCGGCTGCCGATGTCGACGAGGCACAGCTGAAACAGGAAGCAATGGGCATCGTGAAAAAGTTCGGGGGCTCATTAAAGCCCGAATTGAAAAAAGCGATCCAGGCCGGCGGTCCGGCACATGCGATTTCAGTTTGCTCCGAAAAGGCGCCGTCGATCGCGCAGAACCTCAGCCGTGATTCCGGGTGGATGGTGAAACGGGTCAGCCTCAAGGCGCGTAACCCGACCGCGCTGCCCGACGCCTGGGAAAAAGCGGTGCTGGAGCAATTTGATCAACGCCAGGCCGACGGCGAATCCGCTGCCAAGATGGCTTATATGGAGGTCGTCGATGGCAGCTTTCGCTTCATGAA
>Ga0265306_10000648_pt1 | contig 16675 bp, 12 predicted proteins | sample Helome_3_FD_192493 | JGI IMG/M metagenome (GOLD analysis project Ga0265306, IMG submission 192493) | Marine sediment microbial communities from subtidal zone of North Sea - Hel_20160420 (Illumina Assembly) | ecosystem: Environmental > Aquatic > Marine > Subtidal zone > Sediment ...
CTGATCGTTTCCTTTAAAAAGCGCTGGGAGCCCGCGCCTTCCTGGCGCGTCGCCCAACGTGTCTCGGTGCCGAACAGGTCTTCGATACGGCTGGTGGCGGTCCATACGCCTGGCGCCAGGATCAGGCCCTGTTCACGTCGAAATGCCCGCACCAGGGTCCAGTCTCCGTGTTGGTGATATTGCCGGATCAGAGCCGGATGGCGTTTTTCGCTTTCCTCCACCGGCCCCCAGTGGATGCCGCACACGTCAGCGCGGCGTCGCGCCAGCAGCGACAGACCCAGCTGGGTCCCGGTCGCCGTGTAACTGATCAAAGCACGCGCCTGCAGCTCATTGGCGGTCTGCATGATGGCGCGATAGAGCAGTGGATCGTCACTGCCGGCGATCACCATGCGGTCCGTGAGCAGTCCCCCGTGGCTGGATTCCAGGATCCACTGGTCCACCAGGTCACGTGGGAACAGCCACTTGCCGGTGAGCTTGCTCGCCGGGATCTTGCCCTCGCTGACCAGGGCGTAGATCTTTTTTTCGTTGAGCTGCAGATAGCGGGCCACCTGCTTTACGCTCATAAAGCGGGGCGGTTCCACGCTCGCCGCGGGCACGGCGACGTCCTCCGGGGGCTCGCTGGCCGGGCTCTCGACCTGCTTCGACGACGGTGATCGGCTGGCCTTCATCGCGGCGCACCTCCTGGGTCGCATCGGGGGGCGTCCCGGTGCCTCTGCGGATCGCCGGTCTGTGGATCCGCAAGCCCGGCGTCCCGTTTCCAACTCAGATTGCAAGAAACATACCCCCGCCCCCGGAGCCCGCAGCAAGGGACCGGCCGGCATGAGCAGTGGTGCAATTTGTCGCAGCGCCGGCTGCGGATGGAACATTTCGGTACAGCCTCAGCGGCGACAGACGAGCCGGCGTGCCGGAGACCTGCCGCTGATACCCAACTAGCTGGTAAAGTCGATGGTCTGGACTCGGCAGGGGCGGCAAAGCCTGTCGCCGGCGCCCGTCCAAAAAAGAGTTTTTATCTGAACACGCCCGCCCGGATCTAGGAGACGATGACAGCACAAGCTCAGGTCAGTCTGCCGGTATCCGTCATCCTGGCGAAAAAGCTGATATCCCGCGGTGCCTGGAGCGTGCCGAGCTGGCGGGCTATCGCCGTGGTTGCCGGTGACAGCCTTGCCAGCGCCGATGCGAACGGGTCGTTGGTCCGGGAGATGGACGACGAACAGCACTATCTGTGGGGCGGCCTGAGCCTGGAGCTGTTTCGCGACAGTGCGCATAGTTATTGGTCGAATCTGGTGGGCAACGAGCCTTCACTGTTCGTGATGTGTCACGAGCACGAGGGGGGCGACGTCCAGCCCGTCTCTGTGACGGCAGATGCTGAAGATGCCAGCGCTGCGATCGAGGGCAGTGATCCGGTGTTCGCTGTCTCGATCCCGCCCGAGATATATCTTCAGCTCGAGCGGTTCGTGGTCGAGCATCACAAGCCCACGCCGCCCCGCAAACGCAAGCGCAAGACTTGGAGCAAGCAAGGCTGAAACCATGGCCGAGAAGGACAAGACACCCGGGATCGTGGCCGAGAGCGACGCCGAGGACTTCATCAATCGCTGGTCACGGCGCAAGGCCGAGGCCGAGGCCGTCGCCAAAGCTCGGACCGGAGCAGACGTGGAGCCCGCGGTCATGGACGAGGATGACGAGGCTGCGCCGGAATCATCGGAGCCCGCGCCGTGCCTGACCGACGAGGATATGCCGCCGATCGAGACGCTCGACGAGAATGCCGATCTCAGCGGTTTTCTATCGCCCGGGGTCAGCGAGAACCTGCGCCGTGCAGCCTTGCGCAAGGTGTTTCGCAGCCCGAAATTCAACGTCTGCGATGGTCTCGACAACTATGCCGGGGACTACACCAACTTCCCGCCGTTGGGGGACATCATCACCGCGGATATGCGTCACCACATGGCCCGCGCGCTGGAGCGCCTGGCAGACGAAGGCGAGGAAGAGGAAGAGGAAGAGGGCGTCGATACGGTTGCGGCCAGCGAAGGCGGGGATGCGCCAGCAGTGGTGGCCGATACAATTGATGACAGCCCTGCAATCGAAGATGATTCAACAAAAATCGATCCAAGGGATGACGCGCATAATGTATGAGCTACCGGCAGCCGGTCCGGAGGGCAAGGCGCGCGCAAGCGCCCTCGCCAACGCCAAACCCGTCGAGGTCAAAGCGACCTCCCTGGTCAACTATCTCTCACGTGGGCGTCTGCTGGTGATCGGCGACGAGTCGAAGGCAATGGCGGCAGCTGGTCGCGCGGCATCGTCGCTGGAGCGCACCGTATTGGTCCCGGCGGAGGGGGGCGTGCCCGCTGTGTCCACAGAGGGCGGATTGACCGTTATCCGCGGTGGTGTACCAGAGCTGGAGGGCAGCCTTGGCAACTACCGTCTCGGTCTCAGCGTAAGCGGCGAACCGGTAGCGCTGGCGGAGTTGCTCGCTGACAAGGACCCGGGCTTCGATCTGGTACTCGATCTGAGCGAGCAACCGCTGCTCACCGCGGAATTACTGCCCCCGGGTTACCTGGCGCCACAGGAAGATCCGGACGCGCTGGAGGCGGCTATCGAGGCCTTGCCGGACATGACCGGCGAGTTCGAGAAACCGAAGTACTTCAATTACAACCTGGATATCTGCGCTCATGGCAGCAGCGGGCTGGAGGGCTGTCGGCGCTGCATCGATGCTTGTCCGGCAGACGCCATCATCTCGCTCGGCGAAGAGGTCCAGGTAAACCCGCAGTTGTGTCAGGGCGGCGGTAGCTGCGTCGCCGCCTGCCCGACCGGTGCGATGACCTACGCCTATCCGACCGTGCGTGATCTGCTGCGTCATGTCCGCGCGTTGCTGGACGCGTACAGGAGCGCCGGGGGCCAGGGCCCGGTCGTGATGTTCCATGATGCATCCTCGGCCGGGCAACTGGTCGAGCATCTGGCGGCCGTGATGCCTGAACGTGTGTTGCCGATTGAGGTCGAGGAGATTGGTTCGGTCGGCATGGATGCCTGGTTTGCGTGTCTCGCCTATGGCGCTGCCGGTGTGGTCCTGCTGGGATCGAGCGAAACGCCGGCCCGGGTGAGCGCCGAACTGGACCGCCAGATCGGCTATGCGCGCCCGATCATGGGCGGCCTTGGGCTTGCAGAACATGCGGTGCAGCGGCTGGATGCGGATGATGAACAGTCCGCAAGCATCGGGCTGGCGGCGTTGCCGGAGACGGGTCCCTCGCGACCGGCCCGCTTCGAGGCGCCGGATGAGAAACGCACCATACTCAAATTCAGCATCGATCATCTTCACGCCCAGGCTGCAACCAGCAAACGCACCGCCGCGTTGCCGGCCGGAGCGCCGTTTGGCGAAATCAAGGTCGACAAAAAGGCCTGCACCCTGTGCATGAGCTGCGTCGGTGTCTGTCCCACTTCGGCGGTCAGGGACGGGCAGGGTCTGCCGCAGCTCAATTTCCACGAATGGAGCTGTGTCCAGTGTGGTCTGTGCGAAACCGCCTGCCCCGAGGATGCGATCAGCCTCAATCCGCGCTTCCTTTATGACAGCCGGCAGCGTGAACAACAGCGCACGCTGCACGAGGAGGAACCCTTCTGCTGCATTTCCTGCGGCAAACCTTTCGCCACCCAATCCATGCTCCAGGTGATGACCAAGAAATTGGAGAACCACTGGATGTTCCAGTCCGAGGAGGCCGTGCGCCGTCTCAAGATGTGTGACCACTGTCGGGTCAAGGACATGATGAAGAGTGGATCGGCACAAGGACCGGCCAGACCCAACTAGGGGAAATCTGCTCCAATCGGGGATGTCCGTAAGACAATTTGTCGCAATGGCTAGCTAATTCGGATGATCAGCTAGGTATCTATTGCGCTTTCTGTTGTAAATTTTCTTCTTTTACTTGGTCTGGTTATTGCTAGTATTAGTGTAATGGGGGAGAAATGGGGACCATGAGCATGGAAGCTGCAGGCACTGCAGAATCCACGGTTGCGTCAGCGGCGGCCGTCGATCCCGTAGATCGGATCCGCGCCAACACCTACAGTCTGCTCGGCAACCTGCTCGCGGCTGCGCCCGACCAGCCCACTCTCGACCTGCTCAAATCCATCGATGCCGGCGCAGAAGCCGGAGACACACTGCTCGGTGCCGCGTGGCAGATGCTGCAGATCGCGGCCACCCGCGGCAGCGTCACGGAAATCGATGACGAATATCACGAGCTTTTTATCGGCATCGGCCGCGGCGAGCTGCTGCCCTACGGTTCCTGGTACGTCACCGGGTTTCTGATGGAGCAGCCCCTCGCCACCCTGCGTGGTGACCTGGCGCGGATGGGATTTCAGCGCCAGCAGGGCGTGTGCGAACCCGAAGACCACGCCGCGGCATTGTGCGAGGTCATGGGTCTTATTGTTGCGGGCGATGCTGCCGTCCCGCTGGCGCAGCAGGCGGCTTTCTTTGCGGCTCACATGGCGCCCTGGATGGGGCGCTTGTTCCGCGACTTGCAGCAGGCGCGGAGCGCGCGTTTTTATCGTGCGCTAGGACAGCTCGGTGAGCAGTTTATCGACGTAGAGATACAGGCGTTCCGGATGGCGGCACCCGGGACGATGGAGGCCGTCCGGCCAGTCAAGATGGTCGACCGGGAGAATCGGTCAGCGGAAACCAGGTTCGAGTAGGAGGGACAGACAGATGAGCGACAAAGCGCTAGGCGAGAGCAAGAACCGCCGTGAATTCCTCAAGGGATTGGCGACGGTGGGTGGGGCCACGGCCCTGGCAGCGGTGACCGGGACTGCGGTCGCCGCGGAATCGTCGGTCAATGCCAAGGCAGAGAAACCCCGCGCGGACGGGTATCACGTCACCCCCCACGTCCGAACGTATTACGACAAGGCACGTATGTGAGGGCGCGCGGCTAGCCGGCGCATCTATCCAGATTACTGTCCAGGAGAATCGGCGATGAAGCTGATAAAGAAACGGGACCTCAGCAAGTCCGAAATCGAGCAGACGCGGAACGGCGTCCTGGGGGCGGCCATCGATCGGCGCACCTTCCTCAAACGTACCGGTATCGCGCTGGGCGGCGCCGCGGTCGCAGGCGGCCTCGCGCCCCGCATGATCCAGCGCGCCGAGGCAGTGGCGACCGGCGCCGCGGGCGATGTAGTGACCAAACGCTCTGTCTGCACCCATTGTTCAGTGGGCTGCGGTGTCATCGGCGAAGTTCAGAATGGCGTGTGGACCGGTCAGGAGCCGGACTTCGATTCGCCGTTCAATCTCGGCGGACATTGCGCCAAGGGCGCGTCCGTGCGCGAACATGGCCATGGAGAGCGCCGTCTGAAGTACCCGATGAAGCTCGAAGGCGGCAAGTGGAAGCGCATCTCCTGGGACACCGCGATCGACGAGATCGGCGACCAGGTGCTGGCCATCCGCGAGAAGTACAGCCAGGACTCTGTGTACTGGCTCGGCTCGGCCAAGTTCAACAACGAGCAGGCCTATCTGTACCGTAAGTTCGCAGCGATGTGGGGCACCAACAACGTCGACCACCAGGCGCGAATCTGCCACTCCACGACCGTGGCCGGTGTTGCCAACACCTGGGGCTACGGCGCGATGACCAACTCCTACAACGACATGCACAATGCCAAGGCCATGTTCTTTATCGGCAGCAACGCCGCTGAAGCACATCCGGTGGCCATGCAGCACATCCTGCGCGGCAAGGAGAACGGCGCCAAGATGATCGTGGTGGATCCGCGGTTCACCCGGACCGCCGCCCATGCCGACCAGTACCTGCGCTTGCGGCCAGGCACCGATGTGCCGCTGATCTGGGGCATCTTGTGGCATGTGTTCGAAAATGGTTGGGAAGATCAGGAATACATCGATCAGCGTGTGTTCGGCATGGACGAAGTCCGCGCCGAAGTGGCCAACTGGACGCCTGACGTGGTCGAGAACGTCACCGGCATACCGGAGGCGGAGGTCAGGCTGGCAGCTCAGACCATGGCCGAGAATCGTCCCGGTACCATCGTCTGGTGTATGGGCGGCACCCAGCACACCATCGGCAACAACAACACCCGGGCTTACTGCGCGATGCAACTGGCGCTGGGTAACATCGGCGTGTCCGGCGGCGGCGCCAACATCTTCCGCGGCCACGACAACGTACAGGGCGCGACCGATCTCGGTGTCCTGGCCAACACGTTGCCCGGTTACTACGGTCTGTCCGACGGCTCGTGGAAGCACTGGAGCGCGGTCTGGGGGCTGGACTACGAGTGGGTGAAGTCCCGCTTTGATCAGAGCAGCTACGAGGAGGGCGGCAAGGAAATCAAGGCCATGAACCTGCGCGGCATCACCGTGTCCCGCTGGATCGACGGCGTGTTGGAGACCGACGACAACATCGCACAAAAGAACGCGATCAAGGCCATGTTCATGTGGGGCCATGCGCCGAACAGCCAGACCCGCGGTCCCGAGATGAAGAAGGCCATGGAGAAAGTGGAGTTGTTGGTGGTGGTGGATCCCCATCCGACCCATACCGCGGTATTGCCGGATCGACAGGACGGCATGTATCTGCTGCCGGCCTCGACACAATTCGAGACCTACGGCTCGGTGACTGCCTCCAACCGCTCGCTGCAGTGGCGCGAGCAAGTCATCGATCCGATGTTCGAGTCCCTCCCCGACCATGTGATCATGTACAAGTTGTCGAACAAGCTCGGCTTCTCCGATCAGTTGTTCAAGAACATCCAGGTCAACGGCGAGGAACCGCTGATCGAGGATATCCTGCGGGAGATCAACCGCGGCATGTGGACGATCGGCTATACCGGCCAGAGCCCGGAACGGCTGAAGCTGCATATGGAGAACAAACACACCTTCAACACCACGACACTGAAGGCCGAAGGTGGACCGTGCGATGGCGACTACTACGGCTTGCCGTGGCCGAGCTGGGGCACGCCGGAGTTGAATCATCCCGGTACGCCGGTGCTCTATGACCCGAGCAAGACCGTAGCGGAGGGCGGGCTGACGTTCCGCGCCCGGTTCGGCGTCGAGTTCGAGGGCAAGGATCTGCTGGCCGAGGGCTCCTGGGGCAAGGACTCCGATATCAAGGACGGCTATCCAGAATTCAGCGCGGATGTGCTCAAACAGCTGGGCTGGTGGGACGAGCTGACGCCTGAGGAGAAAAAGCTGGCCGACGGCAAGAACTGGAAGACCGACCGGTCAGGCGGTATCCAGCGGGTGGCGATCGCACACAACTGCTCGCCGTTTGGCAATGCAAAGGCGCGTGTCATTGTGTGGACCTTCCCGGACCGGGTGCCGATCCATCGGGAACCGCTCTACACGTCCCGCTACGACCTGGTCGCCAAGTACCCGACTTACGAGGACCGCAAGCGCTTCTGGCGTCTGCCGACCCGTTATGCGTCGATCCAGGCCACCGACCATTCCAAGGACTTTCCGCTGATCCATACCAGCGGACGGCTGGTGGAGTATGAGGGTGGCGGCGAGGAGACCCGCTCCAATGCGTGGCTGGCTGAGCTGCAACAGCACATGTTCGCCGAGGTGAATCCGGCCGACGCCAACAACGCCGGCATCAAGGACGGTCAGTGGATCTGGCTCGAAAGCCCCGAGGGCTCGAAGATCAAGATCATGGCCATGGTCACCCCGCGGGTGGGTCGTGGCGTGGTCTTCACCCCGTTCCACTTCGGTGGCTGGTATGAAGGCAAGGATCTGCTGGACAAGTATCCGGAGGGGGCCGCGCCGTTTGTCAGGGGCGAGGCGGCTAACACTGCATTTACCTATGGCTACGACTCGGTGACTGCGATGCAGGAAACCAAGGCCAGCCTTTGCAAGATCATGCCGGCCTAGGAGGGCATCAATCATGGCAAGAATGAAATTCCTGTGTGATGCCGAGCGCTGCATCGAGTGCAACGGTTGCGTCACCGCCTGCAAGAACGAGAACGAAGTGCCCTGGGGCATCAACCGCCGCAGGGTCGTCACCCTCGATGACGGAGTGCCGGGTGAAAAGTCGATCTCGGTGGCCTGTATGCACTGTACCGACGCGCCCTGCGCGGCGGTGTGCCCGGTCGACTGCTTCTACACCACCGACGACGGTGTCGTGCTGCACGACAAGGACCTGTGTATCGGTTGCGGTTACTGCTTCTACGCCTGTCCTTTCGGCGCACCGCAGTATCCCCAGCAGGAAGCCTTTGGCGTGCGCGGCAAGATGGACAAGTGCACGTTCTGTGCCGGTGGTCCGGAAGAGGACAACTCGCCCGCCGAGTTCGAGAAGTACGGCAGCAATCGCTTGGCCCAGGGCAAACTGCCCATGTGTGCCGAGATGTGCGCCACCAAGGCTCTGCTCGGTGGCGACGGCGACATGGTGGCCGACATCTACCGCGAGCGGATCACGCGTCGCGGCGGGCGTCCGGACAACTGGGGCTGGGATGCCGCCTACGGGGAGAAAGACGCTTGAGGCTTGGGGTCACAATGCCGGCGTTTGATGGCGGATTACGCCAGCTCGGACTCGCGATCGGCGTGACCACGCTGCTCGCGCTGTCCGGCTGCGGTGAACCCGTGATCTTCTACGAGCCGGGCGAGTACAAGGGCGCGATCGATCCGTTGGTGGCCAAGTCCGGCAGCAGCGAGCTGGACGGTGAGCTGCGTGACCGGTTCGCTCAGGTACAGGCAAGGCAATAGGCGCGCGGGGCGCCATTGGACCCGGATAGATCGCCGGGGCCTTGGTACAGCTCCGGTAGCGGGAGAAGACTGATGACTGAAAGATCGGTAGAGACGGCGGGGAGCGGCAAGACCAGTCGGCGCCGCCGCATATTTGTCTGGAGCATGGTGTTGGCGCTTGCGGTCTCTGTGGCGCTGCCGCTGACCGCGCTGGTCATCCCGGCGAGTCAGGCTCAGGAGTCGGGTCAGCAGGCCGACGACAAGAGCAATCCGCGGGCCGATTACTGGCGTGAGGTGCGCAAGGGGGATGCTGGTTACTCCGCCGTGACCGGTCAGGAGGCCGACGTCCTGATCCAGAGCCAGGGTCAGACCTGGCGTGAACTCCGCGACGGGCCGGTGCTGCATTTAGGACTCTGGGGCGTCGGTTCCATCCTTGTCGTGCTGGCGATCTATCATCTGATGACCGGTGGCTACAAGCTGCAGGGTCGCACCGGGCGTAAGCTTCTGCGCTGGCCTGGCATCGATCGATTTATCCACTGGTACACGGCCGTGTTGTTCCTCGTTCTGGCCATAACCGGACTCAGCCTGCTGTGGGGACGGACGCTTCTGATACCGATCATGGGCAAGGAAGCATTTGCGGTCTGGGCCAATATGTCCAAACTGATCCACGACTATCTGTCCCTGTTCTTTACCGCCGGTCTGCTGGTGATGCTGATCAAGTGGTTCCACCACAACATCTGGAAGTCCTATGATTTCAAGTGGCTCGTGTCGGGTGGTGGTTATCTGGGCGGCAGCGGCCATCCGCCGGCCGGATTCGCCAATGCCGGCGAGAAGTTGTTGTTCTACACGCTGATCTTTGCCGGTGGCGCCATGGTCGTATCCGGTTTGTACCTGCTGTTCCCGAACTGGGGCACGGACCGCGCCGGGATGCAGCTGGCGAACGTGATCCACGGCGCGTCGTCGCTGATCTGCTTTATGTTTATCTGTCTGCATATCTATCTGGCGACCATCGGCAGTGAGGGCGCGCTGGAAGGCATGGTCCATGGCGAAGTCGACGAGCAATATGCGAAGCAACATCATCCGCTGTGGTACGACGAGATCATGAAGGGCAAGACCAGTGGTGACTTCGCGGGCGGCGGTTCCGCGCAACCGGCACCGGCGGCGCCACGCAAGGAATGACCAGACCACCTCGCTAGCGATAGCGATCAGAAAGAACCCTGGGAAAAAGGGGCGCATGGCGCCCCTTTTTCTTTGCCTGCGTCCGTGGCTCCCGGCTATTGCAGCGGCCAGATCACCGGTACCAGCAGCACGGTGACCACGCCCAGCGTCAGATGCAGCGGCAGGCCGAAACGCAGATAGTCCGAGGCGCGGTAGCCACCCGGTCCGTAGACCATCAGATTGGTCTGATAACCGATCGGCGTAATAAAGCTGGCCGAAGCGGCCATCGCCACTGTCACCGCGATCGGCACGGCGGGAATACCGGCCTGCCCGGCGGCAGCCATAGCCACCGGGAAGATCAGCACCGCGGCCGCGTTGTTGGTGATCAGCGCGGTCAGCAGGGACGTGGCCAGATAGATCGCGGCGAGCAATGCGAGCGGATGATCACCACCGATCGCAAGGATGCTGGTGCCAATGACTGCACCGGCGCCCGAGGTCTGCATCGCATTGCCGATACCGAACGCGGCGGCGATCACCAGGATCACCTGCAGGTCGACACTGGTGCGCGCCACGTTCACGGTACAACAACGGCCTGCGACCATCGCCCCGGCGCCAAGTAGCGAAGCCTGGAGCAGGCTCAGCCAACCCGTGGTCGCGGTGACAACCACCACGCCGAGGATGCCCCAGGCCACCGGCGCCCGGTCGTGTCGACGCAGAGACACGCCGTCGATCGGCCGGATCAGCAGGAAGTCGTTGGCGGCACGCTGGCGGTCGGCAAAATCCTGGCCGGACTCGAGCAACAGCGTGTCGCCGGCCTCGATCTCGATATCGCCGAGCTTGCCCCGGACGCGGCTGCCCTTGCGGGCCACGGCGATGACCACGGCGCCGCAGCGGGTGCGGAAACGGCTCTCGCGGATGCTGTGACCGGCGTAGGGTGAGTCACGTCCGATCACTGCCTCAAAGAAGCGACGCTCGCTGCGCGGGCCTTCGAGCTTGAACACCTGATCGGTGGCGGGTTCCAGACCGCGGATCTGCTGCAGGTCAAGGACCGACTCGCTGGCGCCGGCGAACACCAGTCGGTCATGGGCACGCAGAACTTCGTCGGAGGACACGGCGGGCAAGGCCATGCCGGCCCGGTCGATCTCGATCAGGAACAGCGCGCTGAGATGTCGAAGCCCGGCCTCCTCAACGGTCTTGCCGGCCAGCGGACTCTGCTCGCTGACCAGCATCTCTACCGTGTATTCACGGATATCGCGCAGTTCTTCGAGGGCCGGAGAGCGCCGCGGCAGCAGGGCCGGACCGGCGATCCAAAGATAGACGAAGCCGAGGGCTGCGCAGGGCAGACCGACCCAGGCCATCTCGAAAAAACCGAGACCGTCGCCACCGGTCGCGTCTATCAGCATGCCGTTGACCACAAGATTTGTAGTCGTGCCAGCCAACGTGCAGGTGCCGCCCAGGATCGCGGCGTAGCTCAGCGGCATCAGCAGCTGCGACGGAGAGAAACCCCGTTGCCGTGCCCAGTCGGCGACCGCCGGCAGGAAGCTGGCCACGATCGGTGTGTTGGCGACAAAGGCGCTCATGATCATTACTGGCCCGGTCATCCGCACTGTCGCCTTACGCACTGTATGCGTGTCCCGGAACAGCGGCCCCACCATCAGATCCAGCGCACCGGTCTCGCGCAGACCCGCGGCGATGACATAGAAAGCTGCGACGGTAACGGTGCCGGGATTGGCGAACCCGCCGAGACCCTCGGCAGGGGAGACCACGCCGCTGATCAACAGCACCGCCAGCCCGGCCATCAGGACCGCGTCGGGGGCGATCCGGGTCAACAACAAGCCGGCGGCACAGCCCCCCATAATGACGACGGTCAATACAGCGTCGGGGCCCATCATCTCCTCCGGGGATTGGCGGACGCCACGTTCCGGGCGCGGTTAACATGCTGCGGCATCTGCGGCATGATAGACCAAGCTCACCGCGCCGGCCGCCCGGCACCCCAAGCAAGGAAATCCGAACATGCCGCAGGCCGCCTTCCGTATCATAGGAGCCTCTCTCCTTATCCTGGTGAGCTCCATGTCCATCGGCGCTGATCGCATTACCGATAAAGCCTTCACCACTCGCTCCGAGGTCATTGCGAGCCACGGCATGGCCGCTACCAGTCATCCTCTTGCCACCCAGATCGCGCTTGAGATCCTGCGTGAAGGCGGCAGCGCAGTGGACGCCGCGATCGCGGCCAATGCGGCGCTGGGTTTGATGGAACCGGTTGGCAATGGCATCGGTGGCGATCTGTTCGCGATCGTCTGGGACGCGGACAAAAAGGCGCTGAACGGACTCAATGCCAGCGGCCGCTCTCCGCAGTCGCTGACGCTGCAATATTTCCGCGATAACGGCTACGAGGCTATCCCGCCATTGGGACCGCTACCGGTCAGCGTTCCCGGCACCGTCGATGGGTGGTTCGAGCTCCATCAGCGTTACGGCCGTCTGCCCATGACCCGCGTGCTGGCGCCGGCTATCCGCTACGCTTGCGAGGGCTTCCCGGTTACCGAGGTGATCGCCTATTACTGGCAGCGTAGCGTGCCGAGGCTGTCCCGTTACCCCGGCTTTGCCGATATCTTCGCGCCCGGCGGCAGCGCCCCAAAGAAGGGCGATGTGTTCCGCAACCCGGCCCTGGCCGACACCTATCAAAAAATCGCCGACGGCGGCCGCGATGTGTTCTACAAGGGCGACATGGCTCGGGCCATCGCTGCATACATGGCCGAGAACGGCGGTTTCCTGAGCTACGAAGATCTGGCCAGCCATCGGTCCGAGTGGGTCGAGCCGGTGTCTACCAACTACCGCGGATACGAAGTGTTCGAACTCCCGCCCAACGGTCAGGGTATCGCCGCGCTGCAGATGCTCAATATCCTCGAGGGCTTCGACATTAAGGCCATGGGTTTCGGCAGTGCCGAGTATGTCCATACGCTGGTGGAAGCGAAAAAGCTGGCGTTCGAGGACCGGGCCCGGTTCTATGCCGACATGGATTTCGCCGATGTCCCGGTGGCGCGACTGATATCCAAGGATTACGCGGCCGGGCGCCGCAGCCTGATCAACCCGACGCGTGCGGCCCGGTCTTACCCGGCTGGCGACCAGCGGCTTGAGCAGGGCGATACCATCTATCTGACTACTGCGGATGCCGACGGCAATATGGTGTCGCTGATCCAGAGCAATTATCGCGGCATGGGCTCGGGGATGACGCCTGCCGGGCTCGGTTTCATCCTCCAGGATCGCGGTGAATTATTCAGTCTCGAAGACGGGCACCCCAATGTCTACGCGCCGGGCAAGCGTCCGTTCCACACCATCATCCCGGCATTCGTGAGCAAAGACGGCAAGCCGTGGCTGAGTTTTGGCGTTATGGGCGGCGCCATGCAGCCCCAGGGGCACGTGCAGATCCTGGTCAATCTGATCGACTTCGGTATGAATCTGCAGGAGGCCGGTGATGCGCCGCGGGTCCGCCACGGCGGTTCCAGCCAGCCGGCCAACGAAACCCTGGCCGGTGGCGCGTTCCGCTCGACCAGTCAGCGCATGAGCGACGGCGGCATCGTCTATCTGGAGACCGGTTTCCCGCTGGAGACCGTCAACAAGCTAAGCAGCATGGGCCACCGGCTCGGTTCCGACCCCGGCGGCTTTGGCGGTTATCAGGCGATCAGGCGTGACCATCACCAGGGCGTGTACTATGGCGCCTCTGAGTCGCGCAAGGACGGGCACGCCGCCGGTTACTAGCGACCGGCCGCAGCCCTGCCTGCGCCCGGCATCCAGGCCAGCACCAGACCGGCTGCCGTCCAGGCCCCGGTGTTGTGCACCAGATTGGTCAGCGCGAAGTCGCGATCCGCGTACCACCAGATCGTCGTGCCGTAGTCGATAAACAAGGCCGCGGTAAAACCCGCCAGGGCCAGGAAGCCGGCCCGGGCTCCATACCCCGACAGCCCCGGCGCGGCCTTGAGCAGCAGCACGGCCAGCAGCAGACAGACCACCCATTGATGGAGAAAGCCGTAGACCAGCACCATGGGATCCATCGGTGGCGCCCCGTCCTGGCGGACGGTCACCATCGCCAGCGGACCGGCTTCATGGAGCTGAGTCATCTGCTCCTCGGGCAGATTCGGGCTCGGCACGAAGTAGGTCCCGGACTCGGTGAAGTGTTGCCGCAGCATGGTCTGGGTCGCCGCGTCGTCCGTGACAGTCTTGATCGCCGAGTCCATGGCCGGACTGACGACGTAGAACAGAAATCCCCAAACGAACATGGCCACGGCCGCCAGAAAACTGCCGATCAACAGTCTGCGCATCACAACGCCCCCCCGGACATTGGGTCAAACTCCGAGTTTAGATCATGCCAGCCGGGCTTGCCGGCCTTGTTGACCTCAGACGCTCAGGCCCGGCGCTTGGATTTCGGCTGGCTTTCAGCGCGCTCGAGAATCCGCTTGAGGAATTGACCGGTATACGAAGATGCCGTCGCGGCAACTTCCTCGGGCGTGCCGATGGCGATCACTTCACCGCCGCCATCACCACCCTCCGGTCCGAGATCGATGATCCAGTCGGCGGTCTTGATCACATCCAGATTGTGCTCGATCACGACGATGGTGTTGCCGTGGTCGCGCAGCCGATGGAGCACATGCAGCAATTGTGCGATGTCGTGGAAATGCAGCCCGGTGGTGGGCTCATCGAGGATATACAAAGTCTTGCCGGTGTCGCGTTTGGACAGTTCCTTGGCCAGCTTGACCCGCTGCGCTTCGCCGCCGGATAGCGTGGTCGCGTTCTGACCCAGGCGAACATAGGATAGGCCCACGTCCATCAGCGTCTGCAGCTTGCGCTTGATCACCGGCACGTTGCGGAAGAACTCGAGCGCGTCCTCCACGGTCATCTCCAGGACCTCGTGGATATTACTGCCCTTGTAGCGGATCTCGAGGGTCTCGCGGTTATAGCGCTTGCCCTTGCACACATCGCAGGCGACATAGATGTCGGGCAGAAAGTGCATCTCGACCTTGATTACGCCGTCACCCTGACAGGCCTCGCAGCGACCGCCCTTGACGTTAAAGCTGAAACGGCCCGGTTTGTAGCCCCGCGAGCGCGCCTCCGCGGTGCCGGCGAACAGATCACGGATCGGCGTAAACAGACCGCTGTAAGTGGCCGGGTTGGAGCGCGGCGTCCGGCCGATCGGGCTCTGGCTTATGTCGATCACCCGATCGACCTTGTCCAATCCCTCGATCGTCATGTGTGCGGCCGGATTGGTGGCCGACCGGTTGATATGTTCGGCGGCGGCAAGATAGAGCGTGTCGTTGATCAGCGTCGATTTGCCGGAGCCCGAGACGCCGGTGACACAGGTCATCAGGCTCAGCGGGATGGCAACATCCAGGTCCTTCAGGTTGTTGCCGCGAGCGCCGCGGATGCGGATTTCATTTTTCTTCTTCGGCCGGGTGCGGACTTGCGGCACCGGGATGCTGCGCCGTCCGGACAGATATTGTCCGGTCAGCGACGCCGGATCTGCCATGACGTCGGCCGGTGTGCCCTGGGAGACGATCTGCCCGCCGTGGACGCCGGCCCCGGGGCCGATATCGAGCACGTAGTCGGCGGCCGCGATCGCCTCCTCGTCGTGCTCCACGACGATCACTGTGTTGCCCAGGTCCCGCAGCTGGGTCAGCGTGTTGAGCAGGCGCTGATTGTCCCGCTGATGCAGGCCGATCGACGGCTCGTCGAGGATATACATGACGCCGACCAGTCCGGAGCCAATCTGGCTGGCCAGACGGATACGTTGCGCCTCGCCGCCCGACAAGGTCTCCGCGCTGCGGTCCAGCGACAGGTAGTCCAGCCCGACATCCACCAGAAAGCTGAGCCGGTCACCGATCTCCTTGACGATCTTCCCGGCGATCTCGCCGCGCCAGCCGGGCAGATCGAGCTCGCCGAAAAAGCGGCCGGCTGCGCCGACCGACAGCGAGGTCAGCTCGGGCAGACTGCGCTCGTTGACGAACACATGCCGGGCCCCTTCGTTGAGACGGGTGCCCGCGCAGTCGCCGCATGGGCGCATGCTGAGATATTTGGCCAGCTCTTCCCGCACCGTATTGGACTCGGTCTCGCGGTAACGGCGTTCCATATTGGGGATGATGCCTTCGAAGCGATGGCGGCGTTTGGTGCTGCCGCCGCGACCGTCCAGATAGCTGAACTCGATCACCTCGTCACCGCTGCCGTAGAGGATGATCTGTCTGAGTTTCTCGGGCAGCTCGGCAAAGGGTTGCTCGATATCGAACTTGAAATGCCTGGCCAGGCACTGGATCAGCTGGAAGTAATAGGCGTTGCGACGGTCCCAGCCGCGGATGGCGCCGCCAGCGAGGCTCAGATGGGGACTGGCCGCCACCCGCTCCGGATCGAAGAACTGCTGCACGCCGAGGCCGTCACAGGTCTTGCATGCGCCGGCCGGGTTGTTGAAGGAGAACATCCGCGGTTCCAGCTCCGGGATGCTGTAGCCGCAGACCGGGCAGGCGAAGCGGTCCGAGAACAGCAGCTCCTCCCGGCCGGGTTCATCCATAAACGCCACCTGGGCGATGCCGTCGGCGAGCCGCAGCGCGGTCTCCAGGGACTCCGCCAGCCTGAGACGCAGATCCTCGCGTACCCGCACGCGGTCCACCACGGCCTCCACCGTGTGTTTGCGGTGCAGATCCAGATCCGGCGGGTCATCGAGCTCGAACACCTCGTTATCGATCCGGGCCCGGACGAAACCCTGTGCGCGCAGCTCGGCCAGCTGATTGTGGTGTTCACCCTTGCGGTCGCGGACCACCGGGGCCAGCAGCATCAGCCGCGTACCCTCGGACAGCCCCAGGACCTGGTCTACCATCTGGCTGACGGTCTGTGCTTCCA
>Ga0265306_10000652_pt1 | contig 16639 bp, 14 predicted proteins | sample Helome_3_FD_192493 | JGI IMG/M metagenome (GOLD analysis project Ga0265306, IMG submission 192493) | Marine sediment microbial communities from subtidal zone of North Sea - Hel_20160420 (Illumina Assembly) | ecosystem: Environmental > Aquatic > Marine > Subtidal zone > Sediment ...
GGGCCATCGCTTTGAGCGGTTCGGGCAATGCATCTTCTTCGAGTTCGTCGAGGGCGACGTCACCGTCCACAATGGCGGCGACCAGTTCATTTTCGCCCAACAGATTTGCCCTGCCACCAATCGATGCGTTGAATTCGGCGCGGCGCGCACGAGAGGCAACCGACAATCCCGCGTGGATCTTGTCAGTCGCAGCCACCTTTTCCTTCATCTTTTCCCGCTGTTCGTCCGTTCCGTAATAGAGGCGGGTGTCGTCAAGCTGTGCTGACAATTTGGCGATCTCCTCGTCGAATGGCGTATTGATGGCGACGGCGCTACCGGCCTGCTCAACCTGGAAGAATTCGCCTTGGCTCAAGGCCGCAATCTGCGTCCAGGGCTCAACCGTTACCGGCAAGTCGCCACACTGGATCGTGTTGACGACTATGCCCTTTTCGCGGGCCGCCGCGACGATCTCCGGGTAACGGACTTCGTTGTAGTCCATGTGTGGCGGCGCATCGCCGACAAGAAAGACGACCTGGTAAGCCTGGTCTTGCGGGCTCCAGGACATATTATGTACAGCGTCGTAAAGGGCCTTGTTGACGCTCTCGGGTCCGTCACCACCGCCCTGTGCCTGGAAGTCCATCAACGTTCCGTAGACGGAATCGAGATCAGCGGACAGATCGACCACCCTGGTCACGTACGCGTCGCCACGGTCACGATAGGCGACCAGTCCGACACGAATCTCCGGCGCCTGCTGTGCCGAAGCCATGGTTGTTGCTATGGACCAGATCTTTTCCTTCGCGGTCTGGATAAGACCGCTCATGCTGCCGGTCGTGTCCAGGACGAAGACCACGTCGATTTTCGGCCTGGCCGTAATGTGCTGCTGAATCGGCGGATCAATCTGGATGTTCTTGGCCATCAGCTGTGGGTAAAACATGATTGACCCCAGCGTGAGGCCGAAAAGGGCGATGCCCAGTAGTTTGGTTTTCATGATCAAATCCTCTTACTGTGTGAATAATTGACGCAAGGCTTTGTCGGCATTGCGTTTCGCCTGGTCGAACTTTTCGCTCTCACTCGTGGCACTACGTCGGCTTGTCCGCCGGCTCTTTATCGCGGGTGGTATTGCAACGAAGAGCGCCTGCACGAGGAAAAAACACCAGGTGGCAAGAAATACGCTGCCCGAGCGACTTATCGCCCATACCGTGGCGGAGATACTCAGGGTGCTGATCCCAAGGTCCATCAATGCCGGTATCACGCCCGAATAGAAATAGAGAGAGCGCACCAGCCAGATTGCGCCGACATGAATCAGCAAATAGAACGGTAATGGTGGTGCGATCCACCAGGTGCCCGCGGCCAGAACACCCCAAAGGGACAGCGTGATGACACGCCCCGTCCGTTCCTCGCTGCGGCCCAAGAGATACAGCAGGTAGGCGAGTGCGAGTGCGGGTATGACCAGGCGTACAACCGGGCCCAGCCCGACAAAGGGGGTTAGCGTGGCGACGATCGCGCTGGCGAAAAAGCCGAGCACCGCAGCGACGATCACGCCATGGAAAAATGTGGGCCGGTTCATGATGCGCTCCTCACATTTCTCTCGCGCAAGTACGCGATCTCGACTTCGTCGTCGCCAACGGCCATCTCCCTGGCCATCCAGGTGATGTCGTCGAACTCGGAGTTGCCGTCACTGTGCGCTGGCGCTTGCTGCGCGAATAGCTCGGCTTTCTGCCGCAGGCTTTCGAGCGTAGCGTTGTTCTGCTCGAGCGCGGTTCGCTGCTCAATGAGGTGCTGCGCGTTTGCGGCGTGCTTTGTGTTCAGACGTTTCAGCAGGCGCTCTGCCTCGAGCTTCTTGCGAATAATGTTTCTCGCAAGGTCGTCCTTGTCGGAATCGAAGCACAGGTCGAGCTGCACGTCGAATTCTGCGACCGCGCTTTCAAGTTCGCCCTTGCGCTGCGTCAGTGCTTCCTGATCATGCGCGCACAGCTTGATGCGCTGTTCAGAACTCGCCAGGTCGTCCTCCATGTCGCGGATAGCCTGCTTGAGAAGCGCCTCCGGCTCCTCGATCTGGTCCAGGACCGCGTGGAAGTCGGCCTTGAACAGCCGTGAGATGCGATTGATTAATGCCATGGTGGTGCCTCCTCGAGTCGTCAATCGAAATAGTCGATGGAGGAAGCTTAAGGTCTGGCCGCCGGGCAAATAAGACACGCAAAAGTAAAATCTCGCAGGCGAAATTTACAAAAACGTTACACTCAATCACGCATCGATCCGCCCCGGAGTGCTAGCCTAGAAGGCGATGAAAAAGCAGATACGCATACTGGTCGTGGAAGACGAGGAGGCCATCCGCACCGGCCTTATCGACGTGCTCGTATTTCACGGTTACGACGTCGATAGCGCAGCGACTGGCCCGGATGGCCTCGAGAAAGCGTTGACGGGCAAGTTCGCCCTGATCTTGCTGGACATCATGCTACCCGGCATGGATGGCTACGAGATCTGCAACCGCATTCGCACGGAAGATCGTGATCAGCCCATCATTATGCTGACGGCCAAGACGTCGGACGAGGAGATTATCCAGGGCCTGAAACTGGGTGCCGATGACTATGTGCCGAAACCGTTCTCGATCCAGGAGCTGGTTCTACGGATCGAAGCTGTGCTGCGACGTTCGCAGGTTGGCCAGGAAATGGCGCGGACGCTGAATGTCGGCGGCATCGACATCGACACTGCGAACCTTAGCGGAATGAAAGACGGCAATGAGATCAGCTTCACGAAGAGGGAGATCGAGGTCCTGAGCTATCTTGCTCAGAACTGCGACCGAGCTGTATCACGTGAGGAATTGCTGTCGAATGTGTGGGGCTACGCGAAAAACCTCGACATCGAGACCCGAACTGTCGACATACATATCGCGAAGCTGAGACGCAAGATCGAGGACGACAACAAAGCACCCGAGTTGCTGACTACTGTCCGCGGCGCGGGCTATCGTCTCGTGATAGAGGATTAAGCCATGTTGCCGGCGCGCCTGCTTGAAGGCCTCGACAAAACTCGGCTGCGGAACTTCCTCGTATTGTTTTTCCTAAGTTTGGCGGTGCCGACTGCGATTCTGATATGGCAGGCCTACAGCCAGTTGAAATGGGAGGCGTTCTACCAATACCAGGGCGACGCTGAAGAGTTCACGCAGCGTGTCGATGCACGCCTCCGGGAGTTGGTGAATACGGCGGACGCACGGACGTTTGCCGATTACACATTCCTGGTTGTGTCCGGTGACCCGAGCGCCAACTTTGTGCAGCGCTCGCCGCTGTCCGCTTACCCCGTCATTGCCGACGTGCCCGGCGTGCTCGGTTACTTCCAGGTGGATACCAACGGTGAATTCACTACACCGCTGCTGCCACCCGATGGCGCGGAGGCGCCCAAGCTCGGCATCAGCGAGGCTGAATACAGCGAGCGGCTGAACCTGGCGCAAGAACTCCGGGCCATTCTCGCAGATAACAGCCTGGTGCAATCTCACGCGAATATCGGCCTGCGACGTTTGCTCGAATCTCGTGTCGATGCTCCGGCCACCGTCATGGAAGAGGAAAAGGAGGCAGACGTCATCGGCGAGGTGTCGGTTTCCTCCTTCGCAGACGAAGACGCGAGTGGTCGGCTCGAGCTCCGGGCGGCCGAACGGCAAGTGTCTCCCGATGACGGCTACAGCCAGCAGATATTCGATCAATTGAATGAGCCGAAGTCGAACGCGGGATTCAAGTTGGTCAGTGATTCGAAGCGGGATGCCGCGCCGCAGAAAAAACGTGAGGCTGCTGAGGCGAATTATTCGCTGGAGCAGGGCAGGGAAGAGGGTGCTGCATCCACACCGGGCCGCAGAAAACGCAAAGAACAGAGTGCCCTGCCGGAGCCCGTCGTCGTAGCGGGCAATCGGCAGATAGCGAACGTTGCGGGGCTGACGGATCTCCGCATCAGCACCTTTGAGAGTGAAATCGACCCTTTCGAGTTCAGTCTTCTCGATAGCGGCCACTTCGTGTTGTTCCGTAAAGTCTGGCGCGACGGTGAGCGCTACATTCAGGGCTTATTGCTCGACCAGGACACGTTCATGCAGGACATTGTTGGTGCGAGCTTCGTGGCTACCGCACTGGCCGACATGACCAGCCTGGGCATCGCTTACCAGGACGTGGTGGTGCACACGACTGATGGGCGCGACACCAATGGGCGGAGCTATCCCAACGTCGCGGAAGGACTCGACGGAACGCTTCTTTATCGCAATCGTCTGACCGCGCCACTGGATAGCCTGGAGCTGGTCTTCAGTATCAAGCGATTGCCGCCCGGTCCGGGCGCCAGCGTTCTCGCCTGGGTTACGCTGGTGCTGGCAATAGTCCTCGTTGGCGGCTTTGTCACCTTGTACCTGACGGGCCTGAGACAGATCGCTCTCGCACGACAACAGCAGGACTTCGTGTCCGCAGTCAGCCATGAACTCAAATCACCGCTGACGTCAATTCGCATGTACGGCGAAATGCTCAAAGAAGGATGGGCGGACGAGGAAAAACGACAGAATTACTACGAGTACATCCATGACGAGGCGGATCGCCTGTCGAGACTGATTGCCAACGTTTTGCAGCTTGCCAGGATCACCAGGAACGACCCCCAGTTCGATCGGAAGCAGACCAAAGTCGCCGAATTGATGAGTGAGACCGAATCCAAGGTCTCGAGCCAGGTCGAGCGCGCCGGTTTCGAGCTTCGGCTTACGACAGGTGAGGACGCCGCTGAGACGACGATCACCATAGACCAGGATTGTTTCGCCCAGATGATCATCAACCTGGTGGACAACGCCATCAAGTTTTCCAGGAACGCAGAGAAGAAGATTATCGAGATCAGCTGCAGTCGCCATGCGGACAACCAGGTCATGTTTTCTGTGCGCGACTACGGTCCGGGTATCCCCAAAGACCAGATGAAGAAGATATTTCAGCTTTTCTACCGGTCGGAGTCTGAGCTTACGCGAGAGACGGTTGGTACCGGCATTGGCCTGGCAATCGTGCACCAACTCGCGACAGTGATGGATGGAAGCGTGGACATGATCAACACTGAGCCCGGGGCGGAGTTCAGGATCTGGTTTTCAATTACTGAACCGGATTAGCAGCACGCACGAGTACGGTTCTTGCCGGGTTTGCGGTTACGCTGTACGGCCTGGGCCAATTTCGAATCCTCGGCGATTCAGATACGACAGGAAATCGCTAACACGTGTGGTCCAATCGAGCTCTTCGAGCGTCTTCTCGATTTCCTGTGCTCTTCTTGCGTGTTCGGCCGAGTCCGACAGCAGCAGGTTCAACGCATCCACGAGTCCGCGCTTGTCACCCGGGTCGAAGAGAAGCGCCTCTTCCGCCGCATGGTGAATCGAAAACGGGATCGTGTTGGTGCTGACAATCGGAGTTCCTGCCGATGCGGCCTGCGACACACTCATTCCGAAGCCTTCCATTTCGGAGGCCGTCGCGTAAGTGTGCGCTACCGAGAACATTGGCCCGATGAATTCGTCAGGAATGGCACGCAGCAGGAATGCGCGGCCTTTGAGCGAAGGAGTGAGTTCGAGCTGTTGCTGCAGCGACTCGAAGACTTCGTTCTCCGGGCCGCCGCCGATTAACAGGTAACAATCGGGATGTGTTGTCGCAATCTCGGCAAAGGCCGCCAGCAACAGGTCTTTGCGCTTCGTACGGTCCATACGGCTGGTTTCGAAAATCAGGGGTTTGACGGCGAGTTCGTCTGCTGACAGCCCGGTCTGTTCCGAGAGCCAGCGGAAAGTGTCCTGCTTTTCCTGGTCCGTATACGAGCGAAAAACATCGCGATCCACGCACGGTGGAAAATAGTACGTGCTCTCGACCGGAACGTGATAATGCGTCCACAGCCTCTCCGCGATTTTCGCGGAGGTTGCCGCGAAGGCATGAGTTCGCTGGCAGATCATGCGTTCGTGATTGCGCCGTTCACAGAATTTCAGGTCACGCCGCTCCGCCTTGCCTCTATGGCGATAGTTGAAGTCCTTGAGATCACCCAGCGAATGAGGCGTCCATACATGTCGGTCACAGTGCGCCAACGCCTGTTTGAGGCTATGGTCGGCATCCGGCTCCTGGGCCAGGATCTCGCGCCCCAGCGCCGCGGCCGCCACGAGTTGCTCATATCGAGGATCGAGATGCACATCAGGTCGCTTCAGGTTCTCCATCACGTGATCGACCACGCGATTTTCAACGGTGGCATCGAGCGAGCGTGCCGAAGACCACAGGCTCGCTGCCCCACGAACCTGGTGCTCGATCGAGCAGTCCGAGAGGCGAACGTGGTACATGAGCATTCGTCCGAAATAGAAGTCCGGAGATTCGCCGAGGGCGCGCCAGTGGAGGCCGTCATGCAGTAAATTGAACGTAGATTCTGTAACGACGCCGCTAAGCAGCTGTGTCAGTGAGCGCGCCACGACCAGGTTCCGCCATCGTTCGATGAGGCCGACTGCAAGAACGGCCGCGTCCCAGTAGTGCGTGTTAACGAACTCGTACATCTCCCACGGCTGACATTCCCTGGATTCTGCTTCCGACTGACAAAACTGGAAAAGCCAGTTGAGCTGTTCGTCCAACGCGACCGAGATATCTTCCTTGCGAATAAATGTCTCGCCACCGCCGGGAACATAAACGTATCGAACCTGCGGAGACATGTAGTCTATGCCGCGACGCATTTCGTCGCTCTCGAAATGCGGGAAGCCACCCCGGGCAAAGACGGTGACCTTGTAACCGAGTTTATCGAGTTTGTCGGCGAGCGTGTTCACATACACGTTCTGGCCACCGGTATCGGGAGCTCCCCCGAAAGGGATCTCACACCCGCCGTACCCATGGTTGGTGATCAGTGCAATTTCCGGGCAGTCAATGGACCGGAAATTAACGTCTGCAGAACTCAATTCCCTATCTGACATCGTCTGAACTCGACCTTGCTGATGACCGCCCTTCGCAAATCAGGACGCTTTCGATTCGGGCGCCCGTAGAGCGCCGCGCCTTTCCAACCAGTATTCGATGCCATCGAGCACACCCTTTGCGTACTCGTGAGGCGACTGGTAGACCAATGGACTATCCAGTGCCTTGAGTTCCGGGTGCGCATTGCCGACAACGGTGCCGGCGAAGCCGTAATCGAACATCGCAATGTCATTCGCAGAGTCGCCGCAAACTATTACGTCGCAAGGCTCGAAGCCGAGATAGTGCGCCACGTACTCGGCTGCGGATCCCTTGTTGCAGCCGTGCGGCAGGACGTCAAGGTCACGTTGTGAGCTGTAAACCAGTTCTGCGCGGATCGACTGCTCGAGAAGCATCGTGCGGATCCGTTCCAATTCGGCGGGATCGGCGTTGCGCAGGAAGTAGCTGACCTTGTAATCGGACTGAAATTCGTCCGGCTGAGGTTCCAGCCTCTCGGTTCCGGCGAGAATCGACCGCACGCGATCCCCGTCCCAATGTTCCAGCTGGCAGACGGGCCAGCCCGGAACGACGTCCCGCGACGGAAAGAAACAGATCTCCGAGCCGACGCCACCTACCACTACGTCGGGCTCGGGAAGTAGGGTGGTCTCTACCGATTTGATTATCGAATCCGGGAAACGCCCGGACGTGAGGACCAACTGAAAATACGAATTATTCCGATCGTACCAGTTCGCGAACTCCAGAAGTTTGTCGTCGTCGCCAAGCAGCGTGAAATCGACGTCACTGATCAGGAGTGTCTGTGTGTTCATTTCGGCGGATCGTCGTCGGGCCCGTCTACGATGACGTCGGCACGACTTCTGTGTGTCGAGATTTCCTGGTGCTCTATCGCCAGGACTCGCTCGAGGAACGCTTCGTTCGGGTCGCGGGCACGGTGTTTTCGCGCTCGATGAGTCTGCTTGTAGTCCCGATCGATAAAAGCACGAATATCGATTCCGTCGACCAAAGACGTGTAGCAGCCCTCGACGATGATGACATTCCGGGGGCCGGGCTCGATGATTTCACAGGTCACCAGGTTTTCTTCGAACATCATCAAGGGCTTGGACAGCGGTTTATCCGGATGTTCCTCCAGCGCACGGACGTGGGACTCGATGAGGTCGAGCCTGACTTCTCCCAGGCCCACCCATTCTATGTCGCTCTTGCGCCTCAGATAGTTGGTCTTGGGAGGCAACCTGAAATAGTCGTCCTGGCAGAGAATCAGGCAGTGCCAGCCTTCCATCTCGAGCAGGGCGGCGAGACAGTTTGCGGTCTCGGTCTTCCCGGAGCCGGATTCACCGGCGATCGAAACGGATATGGTGACCTCGGGGCTGCTCAGCGCTTCCTGGACGTGCGGCAGGATCTTGGCAGCTGCTTGCCGGTGGTAGTCAGTGATAACCAGTTTGTCGCCAATCATGTCTGCTATATCCTGTGATGCGGTGCGGCGTCAGTGAATCCGTGCTACTACCTACAGTCTCTCCAGTGGCTCGGGGTATTCGGCGCTGAGGGGCGCGGTGCAGGTATAAAAGCTCAGGTTGTCCACCCGAAAAGTCGCGCCCTCTGAATAGAAGCCGATCCGGCCCCGGGCAAACTGATCGTCGGCGAGGCTCAGGACGACATAGCCGTTCAAAGACAGTTCAAAATACTGTCCGTAAGCAAGAAGACTGACACGATGCGGTCCGCGCCCGGTCAGGAAGTTCGATCCCTGAAGCTGTTGATAGTGGAACGCTTCCTCGTGACTGCCCTCCGGGTTGTATGCCCAGGCGCGCAGCTGGGCCAAACCCTTGTGGAGGTCGAGGCTCAGGAAATAGCCATCGCCCTGATCGTCGACGCGAAGTACGAGTCCGTACTTGCCACGTTCTTCGATGTGCAGGTCCCCGGAGAGCACGAAGTCGTCGTGTTCTCCCTGCAGCAGGAACATCTCCATGCCGCTTTCGCACGCGACCTTACACGTCCGGGGCCTGGCCTCGGAGCTCGCACTCGGGTTTCCGAGCACGGGCTCAAGCGGAAACAGGCGTTGCGGGTCTTGCTGTGAGGAGAGAAATTGTTGAAACCCGGCGAAGCGCTTGAGCCGCAATCGTCCTTCGTTGTCGGCGACCAGCTCCTTTGGCGGAGCCATCAGGTGCACACCCTCGATCTTCAGGCCCTTGTAGAAGAAATTCCAGACCAGGTAACGACCGTCATCTTCGCAGATCCTGGCGGCGTAGTTGCCCTGCGGCAGCAGCACGTTGTCGGAGAGGTTACGGTAGGGTCCCTCGATGTCGTCCGAGTACCAGTAATGGACTTTGACGTCCTCCCGGATGGAACAAACCAGGTAGTACCGATCACCCAGCTTGAAAAGGTTCGGTACCTCGAGGTCGTCGTAGCGCATCGGGTAGGCCCCGGGAGGGAGAAGCTCGAAGTGATTCGGGCTGGTTTCTTTCAGAGTGGCAACACAGCCTCGCCGGATAATCGGTCCGTGCGAAACGCGCGCCGACACCACCAGGTAGCCCTCCCCATCGTGCTGGACGAAGAACGGGTCACGGAAGCTCACCCAGTTGCGGCCCTCGTCGACGCTCGACTCGTAGTGCGGGCCTTGTGCTTCCAGGGGAAAGGGAGGTTGCTCGACCTTTTGCCAGTCATAGAGATTGTCACTGATCGCGAGGCCGACGCGCTGTATACGGCCGCCTTCTTCCATTGAGAGCCCGGTATAGAACATGCGCCATGAGCCCGGCTGATGGGGATTTCGGGACACGTGCATCGTCCACAGCATGTCGTCATCCCAGGCGGGTGGGTCGCTGATAAATAACGCGTTTTTCACACGCCGCCAGTGCAGCCCGTCCTTGCTTACCGCGTGCGCGATGTAGTCGTGATTGGGTAAGGTCAGGTGAAATAGATGATATTCGCCTGCGTGCACGACCACATCGACGTCACCAATCTCGGATTTGCGAAAACCGTATCCTGAGTACATCCAGCGGCCTCCTCAGGCGTCAATGACCAGGGCCGCGGCGCCCAGCAGACCGGCGTTCGATTCGAGGCCCGGCGTCACGATCAGTTCCTCCCGTTCATTCAACGGGTCCGTCAGCTCGAGGTACCCATTGAGATGCCGTGCCGCGGCCTCCCGGATCATCGGCAAAAGCTCGGTACAGTTCATGACCCCGCCGCCGAAGATCAGCTTTGTCGGCGACGCCGTGAGCAGCAGGTTGACGGCAAGCTGACCGAGGTAATCGGCTTCCATGGCGTAGGCCGGGTGGTCGGCAGGCAACTCGTTGAGCGGTTTGCCCCAGCGCTTGCCGATCGCCGGCCCGGCCGCAAGGCCTTCGAAGCAGTCACCGTGAAACGGGCACATTCCGTCGAGGTCGTCGTCCGGCAAGCGGCGCGGCTTCATGTGGCCGATTTCCGGATGCATCAGGCCATGGACGGCACGGCCGTTCGAGACAATACCGCCGCCGATCCCCGTGCCGATCGTCACGTAGACGACATTCTCGTGCCCGCGGGCTGCGCCCCAACGGATCTCTGCCAGTGCGGCGGCATTGACGTCAGTGTCGAGAACGAGCGGCTGCGCGGTCCACTCACGAATTGCCTGCAGCAGGTCAAAACCCTGCCAGGCGGTCTTCGGCGTTGCGCCGATGTGGCCATACCGCGGTGAGGCGGGATCGACGTAGATGGGTCCGAAGCTCGCGATCCCCAGGCCGGTGGCGCCGGTCAGCCGGGGTTCCAGCCAGTTCTTTATGTCTATGAGGGTTTCTTCGGGCCCCCGCGTCGGGATGGAGGTTCGTTCCAGGACATCGCCGGCGCCAGTGGCAATGCCGCAGACTATCTTGGTGCCGCCCAGTTCGATGCCGGCAATACGCTGATCACTGGTCATGACAATAGTTTATACAGTTCGCCGAGTATCGGGTACTTGCAGATTTACCATCGTGTTGGGTCACCGCCAGTGCTGCTACCGGAACATCCATAGCTGGAAAAGGAATGCAGCTGTCAGGGCCGCGGCGAGAATGCGGTAATTCTTGTACCAGGGAAGCCCGGCGAGCTCGGTCGTTTCATCGCGGAAGAAACCCGGGCTCCAGGTCATGCTGCTGACCTTGTCCTCTTCCGGCGGCTCGGTCATCAGGCTGACAAGGACCATCGCGAATCCACAGATAATGAACAACAGGGGCGCGATATAGAGAAAGTGCAGGGATACGGTCTCGGTTATCTCGTTCAGGACGAACAGCACCGCCCCCGCGACGAGGCCGGTCAGGATCGTTGCTACCGCACCAGCGGAGTTCGCCCGGCGCCAGAACATGCCGGCCAGGAACATCGTCACGACAGGCGGTACGGCATAGGACAATATGCGCTGGAGATACTTGAACAGGGACCCGAAATTCTCGATCTGGGGTGCCCAGGCCACCGCCAGGACCATAAACAGGAATGTCGCGACCTGCCCGACGCGCATCAACTGGTGGTCGGTAAGATCGGGTTTCGCGCGCCGTACGAAGTCCATCGTGACGAGTGTGGACGCCGAATTCAATGTCGAGTCGATCTGCGACATCAGCGCCGCAATGAAACCGGCAAGAACCAGCCCGAGCAGTCCCGTCGGTAGCAAGTCGAACATCAGTGTCGGATACACGAGGTCCGGTCGGGGCAGGTCCGGGTACAGGAGAATCGCGGCCGTGCCCGGGAGCACCATGATAAAGAGCACAGGAAGCTTGAGGGAGCCGGCGAGCAGGGCGCCCCAGCGGGCATGGTTGATGTCTTTCGCGCTGATAACACGTTGCGCCATGAACTGGTTCGTGCACCAGAAATAGAAACCAAGCAACGGTACGCCGGTCAGCAAGCCCGGCCATGGCACGCTCGGATCATCCAGTGGTCGAATCAGGCTGACCATGTCGGAGGGGACGTGCGTCATGACCGCCTGCCAACCGCCGGCCTCGCCAAACGCTGCGAACGCGATGAAGATTGACCCAAAAACGAGTAGCAGGGCCTGCAACGCATCCGTGTACATGACGGCCGCGAGACCACCCACGATCGTGTAGATGCCCGCAGCGATTGCCAGCATCGCGACGGTTTGCCACAGCGGTATTTCCGGGAAGAGAAGCTTAAGCACCAACGCTCCGGCGTACAAACTGCCGGCCGTGTCCACGACGATATTCAGGAACAGGGTGAGTAGCGAAAAATAGGTGCGAGCCCTGGAGTTGAAACGTCGCTCCAGGAACTCCGGCATCGTATACACGCCCGAACGCAACAGGAGCGGGAAAAAGAAGAAGACGCCGAAGATCAGGACGATGGCGGCCATGCTTTCGTAGTTGAAGACGGAGATGCCAGTGCTATAGGCATCCCCGGCAAGGCCGACCAGGGTCGTGCTGGAGATTTGCGATGCAAACAGGGAAATGCCGATCAGCGGCCAGATCATCCGGCGGCCGGCCAGGAAATAGTCGGTCGCGTTGTCGTGCTTGCGGCCGAAATACAGGCCGAGGCCGATCATGAGCACCGCGTAGGCGACGATGATGCCCGAGTCTATGGGATGAAGTTCGAACCCGGTCGCGGGCATGGCAGCGACTCCTACCTTGATCCCTCTCTACCTATGATACTCACTCGCCTGTTCAATTACGGCCAGACACCTGGCGATTGGGTGTCTGGCCGTTTGTTTGGCTGTTCTCCAGGAGCATGCGCCCTGGGCCATACCTACGACTCTACGGAATCGCTACCGGAACGTAATCCTCGACAATGTCTTTCCAGCCAGACTGTGATCCGCGCGTGCCGCCGCGAACGAACCCTGTCGCCCAGTCGGTCAGGAGCGTTCCGTTCGCCTCTTGTGTATAGAAGGAAAATGGCTGCAGGTAAGGAAAGTTAGGTGTAGGGGCCGTTACCTGGACGGCACCGTGCGTATCATCGCCGCTGACGATGAAACGCTTGTAACGTCTCGGGTATGCCTCGTTGAGCGCACCGTGCTCGGTTAGGATCAGGTTTCGGTAAACCAACGGGTCCATCAAAGTGCCGTCGCCCTGTGCGAAGAACCGATTGGTACGGTCCGAGTCCGCCTCAAAAAATCCCTCGCGGATGGTCGAATCGTTTTCAAGCCGCCAGTTGATGATCCCGGTTTGCTGGCCAAAAGCATTGCAACGGCCGTCGTCGATGCAGCTTTGTGGATAGAACTGCGGGAATTGCCAGTCGAATGCGCGGGCAACGACCGACAAGCAGGGAAGATCAAGACACCCGAATGGGAACTCGCCATTTCCTGGAGGCGATCCGGTTCCCAGGTTGACCGCAATAGGCCCGACGTCGTTGTACACCGTGAGCTTGGTCTTGTTTCCATAAACGAAACGTGCCAGGAACGGCGTGAAGGCGGCAGCCCCCACGCCACCGGCACTATGGCCCATGACCGTAATCTTCTTTGCTTTCGGGAACACCTCTTTGGCGACATCCATACCGGCGCTCACGTTACGAAGGCCGCGGTGAAAGCGCGTCGGCGGTCCTGATCCCGTCGGCAGCTCCAGTTCTTCCTCAATAAATTTCTGCCAGTCCGGGTCATTTACATCGTTGTCGCCGCCGAACGTGGATCCGTCGCAGTACGGCATGTAAATAACCGAGTAGTCGGCAAACGGGTTATCCGGCATCGTGGGGTCAAAGACGCCCGGGAAAGGTCCGCCCGGCGGGGGCGCCTGGTCATCGGCCCGGACGTTGCAATTGTAGAAGCCCTGCCAGCAGGCACCGCCGCCCTGCAGGAAGATCAATAGTTTTTTGGGGTTACCCTTCCGGGTAAATACCGAATAGGGATCGCCAGCGATGCAGGCCGGGCCGTCCGGGCGAACGCCCAAAGGGTAACTGTCATCCGGGACAAGCTTGCGATCAAATTCGTGCCTGGTCCATACGCCGAAGTCAATTGCTTCCGAACGGGATGTCCCGAGGTACTTGTCCACACCTGCGTCGCGGAGCTCGCGCGCAGCCGCCCGGTTCAGGCCTTTCGACCGTTTATCCGAGTCGCTGTCGCTGTCGCTGTCTCCGTCACTGTCGTCATCGCGATCGTCGCCATTGCGATGTTTGTGCTGCGCGTCAGCGTAAGTGCCCTGGTATTGGCCTTTCGAATCCCTGTCAGCCAGCGCAGTGCTATACGCAACCGCAAGGCAAATGATGAGGAATAGATATATGAGTCGTTGCATTTTTGTTGCCCCTCTGAAGATTGTTAGTTCTTTTCGGTAGCGCCCATGCAATACCAGTATAGAGCAATGCTGCTCGTGGCCACCAATCTTTAATCGGGTTTTCCTGTCAGCCGGGGGCCAGCCGATCGGTGATGTACACGTACTCGTCGGCGATGATGCGCTTGCAGTCTTTTGCAACAAACTCGGCCAGTGTCTTGCCGACGAAGGGAATACCGCAGTCGACTGTCATACGAACGTGATTGACGCAGCCGTCTTCCACAGGCTCGAGTTCCAGTGTCCCGCTGATGGTGACCGGGACGTTGGCGATGTCGATGGCGAGGTCTGCCCTGTATACGCCGTCGCCGCAGCTGCGCCATTGCTCCGACTGCTCCGCGGTATTCCAGGGCTGCAGGAATTTGCTGAGGATGCCGGGCACTTCGGCTGGCAATTCGCGAACGAACCGGACGGCCGCGCCGTCGGCATCTCGCTCGCATTCCTCTACACGCATGTTGCGCGCACCGAGTACCTTTTGTTTTGCCTTGATCTCTTTTGCATCCGTAAACAAAGCAAACACGGCGTCCGTGCTGTGCGCGTAATTATGATCTCTGCTGATCTTCATCAGTCCGGCAAGCTCCACGCCCTCTCGAGAATGCTCAGGACATCGGATCGGTCGGCTTCGACCGGGTTGAACATGAGTGCGCCGTCATCCACGCTCAGGTCGGCGATCTTCGCGAACTGCGACTTCTCTACCTTGTCCGACTCGCTGAGACTACGCGGCAGCCCTGTCGCATCGAATATCTCGTCACGCAAGTCGCGAATCGCTGCAATAGAACCTTGCGCACGGTCCTCCGGCGGTGTCGCTCTGGCGACCTCATCGCCTGCGAGGAACGGCAGCAGCTCGCCGAGGTCGTCGCGTATCGTTTCGAAGTTGTACTCGAGCACATAGGGCAGCAAGAGACTCATGCAGGTCCCGTGATGCAGATGGCACACAGCGCCCAGTGAGTGACCTATCGCATGCACCAGCCCGACCATCGAATTGGAGAACGCGATGCCGGCCATCGTTGCGGCTTCGGCCAGCTCGAGTCGCGCGCTGGTGTGCCCGGGGTCTGCGAGCACCAGCGGCAGTGCCGTCACGATCTTGCGTATCGCGGCGGACGCGTAAGCGTCGCTGAGCGGGTTCTTTGCAAGGCAGGTAAAGGCCTCCACCGAATGAGTCAGCGCGTCCATCGCCGTTGCGGCAGTAATGCCGGGTGGCACGGTAATGGTCATGCGCGGGTCGATGACGGCCACGGCCGGCATCAGGTGTGATGACTGGAACGCGTCCTTCTTCTGCTTGTGAGTGTCCTTGATGACGGCAACGGTCGTCACTTCCGAGCCGGTGCCCGCTGTCGTGGCAATGGCAACCAGCGGTTTCAGCGGCCGCGTCAGCTTGTGCGCACCCACGTATGCGCGCAGAAACTCGCCACCCTCTGATACGAGAATATTCGCGGCCTTGGCCGTGTCCATGACGGAGCCGCCTCCCACGGCGATCAGGGAATCGCAGTTGTGCTCACGGAACAGGCCGGCGATCTTTTCCACGACGTCGGTCGAACTGTCGGGAGGGATGTCGTCGAACACGAGATCGACGGACAGGTCGGCCTCCTCGAATGCGAGCTGGAGGTGATCGATGAGTCCCGCCTGGCGCACACCCTTGTCGGTCAATACCATCGGGGCCGCACAGCCTCGTTCGGCCAGTTCCGAAGGCAGGTGCTCGAGTGCTTTGAGGCCCGCGAGAATCTTGACCGGGCAGTAGAACTCGTAATATCTCGACGTCATAAGACAGGCCTTGTCCTTTCCAGCGGTATCCGAAGGTAAATAGAAGTAGCCAGGCGCAGCTTGTGCCCGAGCGCGATAACGGGATAGCGCTTCACCGCCCGCTTAGCGATGAGGCGAGGCAGTATCAGGGTGAGCAGTCGAGCGAGGCAACGATTGAAAACTGTCGCGTGCCCCACCTCACCATCGAGCACGATTCGGTTGCGGGCAAATGCCGTTGGCGTGTTCTCCTGGAACGTATACAGGAGCCAGGCATGTTGAAGGTGCTTGAATATGATCTCCATATCGGCCGAACCCGAGTCGTGCACCCCCAGGTAGCTCAGACCGCCATGGGTTCTCTGCAGCAGGCAACAGGGGCCGTTCGGGTTGACTCGCATGGCGATCGTCATTTCCACCGGCAGGTGCGCGAGTTCATGGGCGATCTCGCTATCGACACGGCTCCCGATCGCCAGCCCGCGGCCGACGATCCGCATCATCGTTGCGACATAGGCCCGTTTCAGTGTGCTTTGAATTCGCATGGCCAGCCCGGGAAACTGTCGTTAACGTCTAACGGTTGCGCCCCATAGTCTCGTGGCTGCTGACCCATTCGTGGGCAAGGATCGCCGACGATAACGATATGTCGCCTGCCAGCACGACAGCTGCGATGATCTCGGCGAACTTGTCCGCTTTGCCGGTGCCGTAGCAGTCCATCATCTCGAGGCATTCGCGCTGCGTCGGCAGGCCGGTGCCTCCGCCGTAGGTCGCACAGATCAACGCCGGCAGAGTGGTCGACCAGTACAAGTCGCCATTGTCGAGCAAGGCACAGTA
>Ga0265306_10000653_pt1 | contig 16635 bp, 12 predicted proteins | sample Helome_3_FD_192493 | JGI IMG/M metagenome (GOLD analysis project Ga0265306, IMG submission 192493) | Marine sediment microbial communities from subtidal zone of North Sea - Hel_20160420 (Illumina Assembly) | ecosystem: Environmental > Aquatic > Marine > Subtidal zone > Sediment ...
TGCGGATTTCAAGGCGGGAAGCTACGTGTTATCTGAAAGCACCGGGCCGGGTGGTTACGCTGCCCTGGGCTGGGCGTGTAACGGCGGCAGCCAGGATGGCAATACCGTCACGCTGGCGTTGGGTGAGTCGGCCAACTGCACCATCACCAATGACGACCAGGCACCCAGCCTGGTGCTCAACAAAATCGTGATCAACAATAATGGCGGAACTTCTTCGGAGGCTGATTGGACTCTTTCCGCCAGTGACGGCCCTACACCGATCTCCGGCCCGGGTGCGCCGGGCAGCACCGATGTACAGAGCGGCGCTGACTTTGAGATTGGCACGTATAACCTGTCCGAGTCGACTGGCCCGGCCGGCTACACCGCAAGTGCCTGGAGTTGCGTGGGCGGCAGCCTGAACGGTAGTGCCATCACCATCAACCTGGGTGAATCCGCCAACTGCACCATCACCAACGATGATGACGCCGTCAGCCTGACGCTTAACAAGGTGGTGACAAACGATAACGGCGGCACGGCTGAACCTTTAGACTGGACGCTGACTGCAGACGGGCCTACACCACTGAGCGGCCAGGGCCCCAGCGTTTCAAGCCCTGAAAACTTCGAAGCCGGAGTTTATGTCTTGTCCGAAAGCGCCGGCCCTGGCGGATACTCCGCCAGCACCTGGGACTGCGACGGTGGCAGCCTGGATGGCAGCACCCTGACGCTGGCGCCGGGTGACTCCGCCAACTGTACCGTCACCAACGACGACCAGGCGCCCAGCCTGACGTTGACCAAGGTGGTCACCAATGACAATGGCGGAACCGCCGTGCCGGCCGACTGGATGCTGAATGCGGCAGGACCAACCCCCCTCACCGGGGCCGGGCCTTCTGTTTCCAGCGGTACAAATTTCGAAGCCGGTAGCTACATGCTGGCCGAAAGCACCGGTCCGTTCGGCTACACCGCCAGTGCCTGGGTCTGTGACGGCGGCAGCCAGGATGGTGACACGCTGACCCTGGCGCTGGGTGAAACCGCTAACTGCACCATCACCAACGATGACCAGGCGCCCAGCCTGACGCTGACCAAGGTGGTCACCAATGACAATGGCGGTACCGCCATACCCGCTGACTGGACACTGAATGCGGCCGGACCGACACCCCTGACCGGGGCCGGGCCCACTGTCTCCAGTGGCACGGATTTCAAGGCCGGCAGCTATGCGTTATCAGAGAGCACCGGCCCCGATGGTTACACCGCCGGTTCCTGGGCCTGTGACGGCGGCAGCCTGGACGGCAGCACCCTGACCCTGGCGCTGGGTGAAGCGGCCAATTGCACCATCACCAACGACGACCAGGCGCCCAGCCTGACCTTAAATAAGGTGGTCACCATCAACAACGGCGGTACCGCAGTATCCGCTGACTGGACCCTGAATGCGGAGGGACCGACACCACTGAGCGGTCCTGGCCCCAGTGTTTCGAGTCCTGCAACCTTCGAGGCAGGTAGCTATGTATTGTCTGAAAGCACCGGTCCCGAAGGCTACACCGCCAGCGACTGGGTCTGTGACGGCGGCAGCCTGAATGGCGACACGCTGACCCTGGCGCTGGGTGAGTCTGCCGATTGCACCATTACCAACGACGATGACACCGTCAGCCTGGTGCTGAACAAAGTGGTCACCAACAACAACGGCGGCACCGCCGAGCCCGCTGACTGGACGTTGAGTGCGGACGGACCGACACCGCTGAGCGGTCCGGGCCCCAGTGTTTCGAGCCCCGCAAGCTTCGAGGCCGGCAGCTATGTCTTGTCTGAAAGCACCGGGCCAGATGGCTACACCGCCAGTGACTGGGTCTGTAACGGCGGCAGCCTGGAGGGTGACACGCTGACCCTGGCGCTGGGTGAGTCCGCCGACTGTACCATCACCAACGACGATGATGGTCTGGGCCTGACCCTGACCAAGGTGGTCACCAATGACAACGGTGGCACCGCCGTACCGGCTGACTGGACTTTGAGTGCGGCCGGACCAACGCCTTTTAGCGGCCCGGGCCCCAGTGTTTCGAGCCCCGAAACCTTCGAGGCTGGAAGCTACGTGTTGTCCGAGAGCGACAGCCCCGTCGATTACACCGCCAGCGACTGGGTGTGTGACGGCGGAAACCTGGACGGCAATACCGTTACCCTGGCACTGGGAGAATCCGTGACCTGCACCATCACCAACGACGATGACGCCGTCAGCCTGGTGCTGAACAAGGTGGTCACTACTGACAATGGCGGTACCGCCGTACCGGCTGACTGGACCCTGAGTGCGGACGGACCGACACCACTGAGCGGTCCTGGCCCCAGTGTTTCGAGCCCCGCAAGCTTCGAGGCCGGTAGCTATATCTTGTCTGAAAGCACTGGTCCCGAAGGCTACACCGCCAGCGACTGGGTCTGTGACGGCGGCAGCCTGGATGGTGACACGCTCACCCTGGCGCTGGGTGAGTCCGCTGACTGCACCATCACCAACGACGATGACGGCGTCAGCCTGACCCTGATCAAGGAAGTCATCAACGACAATGAAGGGACCGGCGTTCCGGCTGACTGGACTTTGAACGCAGCCGGGCCAACGCCTTTCAATGGCCCGGGACCCAGCGTATCGAGCCCCGCAACCTTCGAAGCCGGAAGTTACGTCTTGTCCGAGAGCGGCGGCCCCGCCGGCTACACCGCCAGCGACTGGGTTTGTGACGGTGGCGACCTGGACGGCGACACTCTCATTTTAGCGCTCGGTGAGTCCGTCAGCTGCACTATCACCAACGAAGACGACGGAATAAGCGACGAGATCTTCAAAGATGGCTTTGAATAGCACTATGTTTCATTTTCCACATATAATCTCCATTCAGAAGGGGTTTCATCGATGACAGAACATTCAAGCTCTTGTAAACAAGTACTTTTGACTGGCATCGTCGTGAGTGCCCTACTCACGGCGGGTGGAAGTTTGTCCGCACAGACTGAACCTCCCAATCGCTGCGTTGGATACGGTGATGTTCAGAGCATTTCGCGAACTGATTGGGAAGACGGCATTGGGTCATGGACCGCCGACACCAACAGCGTTGCCAACCCGCCCACCTTTGACACACCCGACTGGACCACTGTGGGAAATCTTCCTGATAACCGGCCCGGAATGGCTGCCTTTGTCGCCAATCTGGACACCGGTGATTGCGGGCCTGACGATCAGACTGGCGCACTGACGCTGGACAGTTCGCTGGTTGTGATTCCCGGAGGTGCTGAAGTCCCGCGGATCTCAATTGAGCACTGGTTTGAAACCGAATTTGGCTGGGATGGAGGCAATGTCAAAATCAGTGTAAATGGCGGACCCTTCAACATCGTTCCGGCTTCGGCTTTCGAATACGGCCCCTACAATGACACCCTGTTTCCTGCATTGGACGACGACGGATTTGAGTCCAACTCCAACCCACTCGCAGAACAGGAGGCTTTCACTGGAACCATCGATGGCAACGTTACTGGCAGCTGGAGGGAGTCCCGCATCAACCTTCTCGGGATAGCCGCTGCAGGCGATACTATTGAAGTTCGCTTTGATTTTGGTATCGACGGGTGCGATGGCGCGGTTGGCTGGTATGTGGACGAAGTCGAAGTATACAATTGCGCGGCCGAACTACCCCCTTCCGATTGTGGCAACGGTGAAATCGACGCGGGTGAGCAGTGCGATGACGGCAACGATTTCATCGGCGATGGCTGCTCCAACATTTGTGAGATCGAGGATGGGTGGCAATGCACTGCACCCACCCCTTCCGGCACGATTGCAGATCCAGGCTTCGAGGCCGGCAGGCCTAATCCTTCCTGGGCCGAGGACTCGAATAACTTCCTGGGCAGCCCAATTTGTGACGTAGCAACTTGCAATACCGGAGGCGGCAGCGGCCCGTCTGATGGAACATACTGGGTCTGGCTCGGGGGCACCAGATCGCTTCAGGAAAGCTCGGTATCCCAGTCAGTGGTCCTTCCTTCATCCGTGAGCCAGTTGACGTTTGATCTTGAAATTCCTGTCTGTGACTCGGCAGTGGACTACTTTGAAGTATTGATCGACGGCAGCCGGGAACTGTTGATAGATGGTTCAGACGGCCGTTGCGGGACCATTGGTTACGCAATCCAAACCATGGATATCCGCGCCTTTGCCGATGGTGCTTCTCATGACCTCGAGTTCCATTCGGAGACTTTCTCTGAAAACGGTGGTATTTCAAGCTTCTTTATTGATAATGTTTCAGCACCCGGCACGCCCAGCCTGTGCACGCCTGTGGGTCCGAGCCTGACCCTCGTCAAGAAAGTCGTTAACGATGACGGAGGCACTGCTGTTCCGGCCGACTGGACTTTAGCGGCCGCTGGCCCAACCGGCTTCAGCGGCGCAGGTCCCAACGTTTCGAGCGGCGCAGGGTTTGTCGCCGGAACCTATGATCTCTCCGAAAGTGGCCCAGCGGGATACGAAGCAAGCGACTGGTCTTGTGACGGAGGCATACAAGATGATGCCGATACGATCACACTCGCCCAGGGCGAATCCTCGACCTGCACGATCACCAATGACGATATTTTTTCATCAGTCCAGATCAACGCCGGGCACGCCGGCGCCTGGTTCAACCCGGAAACCTCGGGTCAGGGCCAGTTGATTGACATCGATGCCGCCGCGAAATACATGTTCATGTCTTGGTTCACCTTTACCGACGAAGCTTCCGATAACCCCTTCCAGCAACGTTGGCTAACCGCCCAGGGCAACTTTGCCGGTGACACTGCGACACTGGACCTGTACGAGACACTGGGTGGCAAATTCGACGCGCCCCAGGAGGTCACGACGAACCGGGTTGGAGAAGTCACACTGGTATTTAGCAGCTGCTCAAAAGGCGTGATGACCTATAAAATTGACGGTGAAGGCCTGCAGGGCTCCGTTCCCCTGTTCCGTGTGATCCCCGGTTCGGAGATAACATGCGACACGATCGGCGAAGCTTCCACCCAGGCCGTGGACATCAACGCGGGCATGGACGGTGCCTGGTTTGATCCCGTCACATCCGGCCAGGGTTTTCTGGTTGATTCCTATCCGGATGAAGGGGACGGCAATTTCATGTTTGTCGCCTGGTTCACCTACGGAGACAATACCGCTTCCGGACAGCGTTGGTTCACCGCACAGGGCGGTTTCAGCGGTTCCGTTGCAGACCTGGTCGTCTACGAGACTACCGGCGGCAGTTTTGATGACCCGCTCGACACGGCGACCAAGCGCGCAGGGTCGATGAGCATCGACTTCGTGGACTGCAGCAATGCGCAATTGACCTACTCGATCACGGATGAGAGCCTGGAAGGTGAAATCGCCATCCAGAGGGTCGTGCCAGGCACAAAAGATTTATGCGAGCAAATCTCAGGGGCTGAATGAGGGGCAATTGATCTGCTTAATCACAGTAAATCATAGACTTCCTGGCGGAACTTCAGGATTGAATTCTCAAGATATGAGAACTCTATCTAATTTGTAATAACTAAGTAGCGGACCTGCCGGTGATTTCCGCGCGACAAAAATCATTGGTGAGATAGAAAGCTGAACGGTATAATCGCCGACTGTTCCGGACTAAATAACCAGGCTAAAGAGACATCCATGCGAAACCTGATCCTGTCGGCCCTGCTTCTAACTTCAGCCAGTCTGATGACCCCCACCCAGAGCGCGCATGCTTCAGGCGATGCGCAAGCCGGCCAGGTAAAGGCATATACCTGTACGGGCTGCCACGGCATACCGGGTTATAGCAACATATACCCTACCTACAAGGTTCCAAAGATTGGTGGTCAGAATTATGAATACCTGGTCATTGCGCTGAAGGCATACAAAGCCGGTGAACGTGATCATTCAACCATGGACTTGCAGGCCGAGAGCCTGTCGGATCAGGACATTGAAGATGTTGCTGCATACTTCGCAGCACTGGGTGGTGAATGACGATGATTAAAAATTCGATTTTGGTACTGCTGCTGCTCTCAATACCTTTCACTGTTTCCGCCAGAGGCGATGCCAGCGCCGGCAAAGAAAAATCGGCGGTCTGCCAGGCCTGTCACGGCGTGGATGGAAAAAGCGTTGACCCAAGCTATCCGAACCTGGCTGGCCAGCATGACAGCTATCTGCAAAAAGCGTTGGGTGATTATCGGTCCGGGCGCCGGACCAACCTCATTATGGCCGGTTTCGCCGGCCCGCTGACTGATCAGGACATCAAGGACCTGGCGGCGTGGTACTCAAGCCAGGACGGCTTGAAAGACCTTTCAATAAAGTAAAGCTATACCGCTGACTCGCCACTTGCGTCAGCCGCGTAATAGGGGTTTGTGCCGGACTGGTGATCGGTCGCATCCAGTACTGCGGTAATTTCAGGAATGCTGCGTGTCAGGGTTTGCTCGATGCCCTGCTTCAGCGTGACATCGGCCATTCCGCAGCCATGACATCCTCCACCAAACTGTAGCACCACTTCCATTTTCTCGGTAATCTCAACCAGCGCAACACGGCCGCCATGTGAAGCCAGTGACGGGTTGATTTCTGTTTCCAGCAACCAGCCTACCCGGTCTTCGATTGACGCGCCTTCTGAGGGCTCAGTGCCCTTGATACCGGGCGCCTTGATGGTTAACTGTCCGCCTGTCTCGTCTTCCTCGAAATCAATTGCTGCCTTTTCCAGCCACTGCTCACTGGCCTTGGCGACAAACATGCTGAAACCCGAGAAAGACAGCTCAAGATCATCCGGCATGCTGTGGCCACCCGGACAAAACTGCAAATCGCAGCTGGCGCCGGGCGTGCCGGCGTGATTGACGGAAATGCGCAACGCCAGATCATCATCGTCCTGCTGCTCGATCAGGCGGAGAAAATACTGCTGTGCACTGTCTGTGATGTTAATCATGTTGTCATACGGCCTTTTTCAGGGCGCCTGCCAGGTAGGGCAATGAATGGTCCAGGCGCCAGTCAATTGATGAATGTGTTCCTTCGAACTCTTCGTAATGGTGGTCAATGCCTCTTGCTTCAAGCTGATCGATAAACCGCCGGGTTCCAAATTGGATATGGTACTGATCGTAAATCCCCACGTCGAGGTAAAGACCGTGCAGGGACTTCAATGCCTCGCTCCTGGTTTCGAGCAAACGTAAAGGATCGAACTCGAGCCAGTTTTGCCAGCGCTCCTGATCCATTTCGCAGGTGTGCAGATCGAAAGGCAAGCGGATGCGGGAAGGATTATCCGGGTCCGGGTCGTAACTTGCCGCCATCGCCAGCACCATCATGGCCGTGTAATCGCGGCCTGTGGGGCTGTTTTTTCTCCAGAATGCCCGGATAAATGCCCCATAATCGTCCTTGAATGCGCCGAGTACCTGGCTGGCCACGGGAAATTCTTTTGCGTAAACCATTTCAAAGCCAACATCGCCTGCATGACTGGCCGCCGCTCCCCAGGTGTCCGGGTAATTCATGGCGAGAAACAAGGCGCCGAAGCCACCCGAGGATTTACCAAACACACCACGGCCATCCCGATGGTCGATAACGTTCAACTTGTCAGAAACAAGTGGCACCAACTCCTGGTTCAAATAATCGGCATAGCGGCCCACTGCTGCCGAATTAACGTACTGGTTGCCGCCCAGCGCGGTGTAGCAATCCGGGAAGGCGACTGCCACCGGGTGCATGGCGCCTTGCCCGATCAGTCGATCCAGGCGGGCCGGCAGGTTTTCGCCCTGGTTACGCCAGTTGAGGTGGCCCGGGCCGGAGTTTGTATAGGCTGCCAGGTCCCAAAGCACGGGCAACGGCGAGTCGGAATCCGAATAGCCCGCGGGCAGATATACATTGAGTTCACGCTCAACGGGATCTCCCCATGGATTATCATGCAGAACACCGGAACGGTGTGGCAGACGAATGATACGGCCCTGAGGCCAGTCGGGTTGGGGTCGAAAATCCGGCATTGATGTAATTAGACCCTGTCAGCTTTGCGCAGCAGCTTACGCATATGCCGAAGTACAGGCTCACGCAGGTCATCATGTTCGAGCGCGTAGTCAATCGTAGCCCGGATAAAACCATTACGGGCACCGCAATCGTAGCGCTCACCATCGAAAGGAAACGCAAGTACCGGCTGCGCCTGCAACATTGCAGCGATACCATCAGTCAATTGAATTTCGCCACCGGCACCGGCCTGAATCTTGTGCAGATAACTAAAAACGGATGCATCGAGAATGTACCGCCCCACGACCCCCAGCCTTGAAGGGGCATCTTCTAGCGCAGGTTTCTCTACCATTGTATGAATCACATGCTGACCGGAATGGTTAGTGTCCACACCAACGATTCCGTAGCTGGTGGTTAACTCGTCCGGGATCTGTTCCACGCCAATCACACTCGCACCACTCAACTCATGCAAATCCACCATCTGGGACAATGCGCCCTGGCCATCATTACGGATCAGGTCATCAGCCAGCAGAATGGCAAAAGGCTCGTCACCGATGACCGACTCAGCACACAGGATGGCGTGACCCAGTCCCAGGGCCTGTGATTGCGTGACATGCACACGGCTGATGTGATCGGGGACGATTGAATTGATCCGCTCGAGCAATTCGGTTTTGCCTTCTTCTGCCAGGCGTGTCTCCAGCTCAAAAGCTGAATCGAAATGATCCGAAATTGCGTGTTTTTTACGGCTGGTGACAAAAACCAGCGTGTCGATGCCTGCTTCCAGGGCTTCTTCCACCGCATACTGGATCAGCGGTTTGTCCACAATAGGCAGCATTTCCTTGGGGATCGACTTGGTCGCGGGCAGAAACCGGGTACCAAGGCCGGCAACCGGAAACACGGCTTTTCTGACAGGCTTACGCTGGTTCATTTAGTGTTCTTGTTTAATCCGGTGAATTGAAACGACCTCACCATCTTCCGGCTTGCTTCCGATCGAAGTCTTGGCCAGTTCCGGCACCAGGCGCAACAGGATGTGTTTTATCTTCGCGGTATCGTAGCGCTTGACCGCAAGTTCGGCTTCACGCAGCTCTGTCCCCAGCCCCTCCCAGTCAGCCTGCCGGGGTTGGGCCAGGAATATCTTTTCATGCTGGGTTTGTTCGTAAGGTTCCAGTTCATGAAACAACTCTTCAAACAATTTTTCCCCGGGTCTCAGGCCGGTGTAAACAATCTGTATGTCCTTGCCGGGCACTTTGCCGGAAAGCCGGATCAACTGCTCGGCCAGGTAAGTTATCTTCACGGGCTCGCCCATGTCGAGTACGTAAATCTCACCGCCGGCGCCCAAAACCGCGGCCTGCATGATGAGCTGACTGGCCTCGGAAATGGTCATGAAATAGCGGGAGATTTCAGGATGGGTCACAGTGACCGGCCCGCCCTTGGCAATCTGTTCCTTGAACAGGGGCACAACACTGCCGTTTGAATTGAGTACATTCCCGAACCGCACGGTGATATAGCGTGTTTTTGACCGTGCATTCATGTTCTGACAGTACATTTCGGCCACGCGCTTGGTTGCACCCATGATGTTTGCCGGGTTGACCGCCTTGTCAGTAGAAATCAACACGAAGGTACCCACATTGTGGCGCTCAGCGGCTTCAGCCAGCCTCATCGTGCCCAGGACATTGTTGCGAAAAGCTTCGCGAACCTGTGTCTGCAAAATCGGCAGATGCTTGTATGCCGCAGCGTGGAATATCATGTCCGGCTGGTATTCACCGACCACTTTTTCAACCGTCGCGGAATCACAGATATCACCCAGAACGCTATAAAAAATCAGGTCCCGGAATTCACTGCGCAGTTCGTGGTCGATCCGGTACAGCGCAAATTCGCTGTTATCAACGACGATCAATTCCACCGGGTTCAGCCTTGCTATCTGGCGGCACAACTCGGAACCGATCGAACCACCCCCGCCGGTGATCATGACCCGTTTGCCGGCCAGTCCTTCCCGAATCGCATCCCAAACCAGTGAAACAGGCTCGCGCCCAAGCAGATCATCGATCGCCACGCGCTTGAGATCGTCTATCCGGGTTGCCTTGTTGCCCAGATCGTTCAGGGTCGGCAAGGTACGAAATTCGATATCACTTTTCTCGCAGATTTCGACGACCTGTTGCATCTGCTGATTGGTCGCCGAGGGCATGGCGATGATGGCAATATCAGCGCCTGTTTCAAGGCAGACACGGGGTAACTGGTCAATCGTGCCAAGCACCGGGACCCCGTGAACCTGGGCACCTCTCAGGCGGTCATCATCATCGAGGAACCCCACAACATCAAAGGCGCCTCGATGGCGCAATTCTCTTTCAAGCAAGGCACCGGAACGGCCCGCTCCCAGCACCAATGCGCGCGCTGCCCCCGCCCCATCGGCTCGAACAGACACATGGGAATCTTTCCAGAACCGGAAACACATCCTGGGCAAACCGAGTAAAAGGAACAGGATAGCGGGGTACATCGCCACCGAACCCAGGAACTGTTTCACTCCGGAACCGTAAAACACGCTCAATGCGGCAAGGATAAAAAGGGTCCCGAATATGGCGGCACGGGCAATATTCCATAAATCCGGGAAGCTGGCGAACCGCCACAGCCCCTTGTATAAACCAGTCGACCACAACACCAGGCCCTGCACGGCAAGCACCAGCAGCAATTCCGCAAGCAGCGGCAATGAATCAATCATCCCGGTGAAGCCACCACGGTTGATAATCCAGCCCGCGGCCAGCCAGGCCACAGCGACCATCACCATATCGTGAATGATCACAGCCGCACGTGGGTGCCGCAGAATGCGCATCATATTCATATTATTATCCTGCCTGAGCCAGCTCTTTATACTTGTTAAGCAAAAGATGCCAACCCAGGATAAAAATAAGGGTCAGGGCCAGGGCGATAGCCCAGGCCAACGCCGGAAAATTGACAGCAATTACAATCCCCGGCAGGACCAGCGTCAGATTAACAGCCTGGTAAACCATTGCGACACGACCGTGTGTCCAACCATGCGCAATCATCCGCTGATACAGGTGTTGCCGGTGCGCATTATACCATTGCTCTCCCCTGATTACTCTCCACAGAAGGGTCAGGCTGGCGTCGGTAACAAACAGCAGCATCACCATCAGGGCAACCGGGTAACTGAAGGCGCCAGTACCGGCTCCGTACAACAACAGGGCAGCGAAAATGAAACCCAGTGGGAGGCTTCCGACATCACCCATAAAGACCTTTGCCCGGCCCAGGTTCCAGGGTAAAAAACCGGCACAACAGCCGCTCATTAACAGGGCCACCCAGGTAAAAGGCCCATCACCAGAATGATAAAACAGGGCCGCCAGCACCGCCGCTGCAAACACGCCCTGCAACCCCGCCATTCCATTACTGCCGTCCATGAAGTTGTAAAGGTTAATCATCCAGATCACCAACAGGCTACCGGCAATCATCCAGATCACTCCCTGCATCAGACCTGCGTCTGCGGCAAACCATAGCAGGTAAAGACTGACCGCAAACTGAACGGAAAGCCGGACCCGGACACTGAGTGAAGCGTGGTCGTCCCACCAGCCCGTGACGGACAGAACCACGATGCCCGGTAACATGCAGTTCAACCACCAGGCAGGGGGCCCTTGCGGGATCAACAGCAGCGAGCTCAGCAAGAAAGCTGCAATCAGGCCGGCTCCACCACCCCGTGGTGTAGCACGGGTGTGACTGTGGCGCTCGCCCGGGTGGTCCAGCAATCCGCTGCGCCGTGCGTACCAGGTTGCCACGCCGGTGAGAACAAAGGAGAGGACGGCAGCCAGGGCAACTGCGGTCAGGAGACTAAAAGCCGGTTGCCCTGTCATCCCTCAGAGCAAGGCTATTCGCCCAGCACCCCGTGAATTTTCTTGGTTGTACTCCACTTCCTGCAGCTCGGACACTGCCAGTGATGCGTGTGCCCGCCAAATCCGCAGTTATGGCAACGGTATTCGGGTTGTTTCGACAACAGGCGAGCCGTTACCGCTTTAAGGATATCGTCGCTTGATTCCGCATCCAGGTGACCATCAGCTTTCAAGTCAATCAGGTGGTCCAGGCCCCTTACTGAAGGCTTTGAGGCCAGCGTTTCGATCAGGAACTGGCCAGCGACGGCACCGCCCTCCTCCTGTGCAAGAAACCGGGCCAGTTTCAGGATAAGCGAAATGCCTTTGTAGCTTTGGGCCCATTCATCCAGCTTTTGCCGGCCTCTTTGAGACTGGCCTGTGTCGCGGGCGGAGTCGAGATAATTATCCAGAAGCTCGGGAATATAATCGGGATCGAGTTCCGCGATTTCTTCGTATAGATCCATTGCCCTTTCAAAATTATCTTCCTGGGCAGAAATATCTGCGAGTATGAAGCGGGCCCTGATGCAACCGGGATCGTGCCGACGTGCATGGCGCAATTGACGTCTCGCACCCTCTTTGTCATCCGCTGCAAGGCTGGCCTCCGCCATTTCGCAACAGTACTGCGCCATGACATCACCCATGTGTTCGCCACTGACCTGTTCGAGCCGCTGGGCCTGCTCCAATGCGTTCTTCCAGTCTTTTTCCTGCTGATAGATGTCCAGCAGGCTGCGCAAGGCGGATGGGGTGTGGGTACCGGTTTCAATCAATTCGGAGAACAGGCGTTCAGCGCGGTCAAGCAGACCAGCCCGCATGTAGTCTTCACCCAGTTCAAGCAGCGCCTGGGTCCTTTGTTCAGGCTCAAGACCCGGTTTGGCAATAATATTCTGATGAAAGCGGATCGCGCGGTCTACTTCACCCCTGCGCCTGAACAGACTGCCCAGCGCCATGTGTGTTTCGACGGTATCCTTGTTGACCTCGGCCAGTTCCAGGAACACCTGGATTGCCTTGTCTGGCTGTTCGTTAAGAAGGTAGTTCAGCCCCTGGAAATACTGGTTGCTGAATAGTTGCCGGCTCTTGTTTGATGATCGTCTTTCAAGTGTCCTGGCAAACCACCAGCCAAAATAGATTGCAACCGGCAGCAGCAGGAGCAGCAAAAGCTCAGTCATCAGGAGATCATGACTCCTTGCTGCGGGCTTTGCGAAGTCTGGCCCTCAGCGGCACGATGCCGAAGAACCAAAGGATCAGGAGTCCGGACAACAACCCGGTAACAAACACGCAAAGCAAGAGAAGTCCCAACGGCCATTGGAGTTGTAGCCATAAAAGATCAACGCTCACGGTGTCCGAATTGAGCGTACCTATCAGCAGCCCCAGTGCAACAGCCAGGAGCGCGACGACGATAAAGACAATCCTGTACAAGCCGACTCAGCTCTCAGAGTAATCAACGCGCTCGCGCAGTGCCTTGCCCGGTTTGAAGTGCGGTACATGCTTGCCGGGTAACGCAACCGCTTCGCCCGTTTTCGGGTTTCTTCCCATACGCGGCGCCCGGTAATGCAAAGAAAAACTTCCGAAGCCACGAATCTCGATACGGTCACCACTGGCCAGGGAGGCACTCATTTGCTCGAGAATGGATTTGACGCCAAGCTCCACATCCAGGTGTGCAAGATGCCTTTGAAATTCCGCCAGTTGATCGATCAGTTCAGATTTAGTCATAGAAAACTCGCTATATCCCTGATTATTATTGTAATACTTTATTACGCGCCAGGGGCTGTTACCAGCCCCTTTTGCATATTATTTAAAACCTGGAGCAATCAGGAGTCCTGTTCCAACTGCTCTTTAAGCAGGTCGCCCAGCGAAGTCGTACCACCGGTGGCGCTGCTCTGCTTGTACTCCTGGAGCGCTTCTGCCAGTTCCGCATCTTCCTTGGCCCGGATAGACAGGCTCAAGGTGCGGTTCTTGCGGTCGAGGCTGATGAACTTGGCTTCGACTTTATCGCCCACTGAGAGTTCGCGTGTTGCATCTTCAACGCGCTCTTCCTTGATATCGGAAGCACGCAGATAGCCTTCAACACCTTCAACCAGTTCGATCACTGCACCGCGTGCATCGACTTCCTTGACAACACCCTGGACCATTGAACCACGGGGGTGCTCAGCCATATAGGTCGCAAATGGATCCTGATCAAGCTGCTTGATGCCAAGCGAGATGCGTTCGCGCTCAGGGTCGACGGCCAGTACCACGGCTTCAACGTCTTCACCCTTACGGAAATTGCGAACAGCGTCCTCGCCGGTGTCCTGCCAGGAAATATCTGACAGATGAACCAGACCGTCGATGCCGCCGTCAAGCCCGATAAAGATACCAAAATCGGTAATGGACTTGATCGCACCAGTGACTTTGTCACCCTTGTTGTGGATTGCAGCAAAAGAGTCCCACGGATTGGTTTTGCACTGCTTCATGCCCAGTGAGATGCGACGGCGTTCTTCGTCGATATCCAGAACCATGACTTCACACTCGTCACCGGTATGCACGACCTTGGCCGGGTTGACGTTCTTGTTGGTCCAGTCCATTTCAGAAACATGAACCAGGCCTTCAACGCCATCTTCGATTTCAACGAAGCAACCATAGTCAGTGATGTTGGAAACAGCGCCGAACAGGCGGGTGCCCACTGGGTAACGACGTGCCAGGTCACTCCAGGGATCATCGCCCAGCTGTTTCAGACCCAGTGAGACGCGGTTGCGCTCACGGTCGAAACGCAAGACGCGAACTTCGAGTTCGTCACCCACGTTAACCACTTCACTCGGGTGATGTACACGTTTCCAGGCCATGTCGGTAATGTGAAGCAAGCCATCAATGCCGCCGAGATCGAGGAATGCGCCGTAATCGGTCAGGTTCTTGACCACACCGGTTACGATAGCGCCTTCTTCCAGGCGTTCGAGCAGCTGCTCACGTTCTGCGCTGAACTCGGATTCAACCACTGCCCGCCGCGAAACAACGATATTGTTGCGCTTGCGGTCCAGCTTGATGATTTTGAATTCCAGGTCCTTGCCTTCAAGGTAAGCGGGGTCACGCACCGGCCGAACATCAACCAGTGAACCCGGCAGGAAGGCACGAATGTCTTCAATATCGACCGTGAAGCCACCCTTGACCTTGCCGCTGATTTTGCCTTCGATGGTTTCTTCACCTTCGAAAGCACCTTCCAGCTTGTCCCATACCAGGGCGCGCTTGGCCTTGTCACGGGAAAGGCGGGTCTCGCCGAAACCGTCTTCGACGGTGTCCAGCGCAACCTGCACTGCATCACCCACCTCAACTTCCAGGTCTCCCTGCAAATTTCTGAACTGGGCGATGGGAACGATTCCTTCGGATTTTAAACCGGCGTTTACAACGACAGCGTCGTCGCGTATTTCCATGATGGTGCCGGTTACGATGGATCCAGGCCTCAGATCTTGTGTGGCCAGGCTCTCTTCAAATAATTCTGCAAAACTTTCAGTCATGTTAGTGTTTACTCAAAGGTGGATTGCGCAAACAGGCAACCACCTACCCAGGGTTGTGGGGTACGCAAAAGGCTACCCGTTAATGTTCGCTACCAAAATGGTAACGGCTAATTTATCATTTAATTTCAATTAGATATTGATAATTCTTTATGCAAATTATCAATTATCTGCAGTACTTCACTGATGTCCAGTCCCGTTGAATCAATGACGTGTGCGTCCGGTGCGGGTCTCAGTGGCGCTATCGCCCTGCTGCTATCCCGCTCATCACGCGTTTTGATGTCCTGGAAAAGGCGCGAGAGATTAACACTTTCTCCTTTTTCTTTCAACTGCTTATAGCGTCTTTCGGCACGTGCCTCAGCACTGGCCGTCAGAAAAATTTTCAAAATAGCGTCCGGAAAGATCACTGTGCCCATGTCGCGACCGTCTGCTACCAGCCCGGGCGGCTTGCGAAATGCCCGCTGGCGCTTGACCAGTGCAGCACGAACGACCGGGAAAGCCGCGATCTCTGAAGCCATTACGCTGACCTGTTCTGAACGCAGGCGGCCGGTGATGTAGTTCCCATCCAGCAGGATCACCATACCTTCTGCGGAAATTCCGAAGGTGACGTCAAGGCTTTTTGCCACCCGGCCCAACTCTTCTTCTTCGTCGGCCTGCACTCCACGATCCAAAGCGGCTACGGCGACCAGCCTGTACAACGCGCCACTATCGAGGAAATGCCAGCCCAGTTTTTCGGCCACCCGCATGGCGATGGTGCCCTTACCCGACCCTCCGGGGCCGTCAACGGTAATAACGGGTGGGCGGTTTGATTGATCAGCCATCACTTACACTCCCTCCTATTGAATCCAAATCCCTGACAAAAGAAGGAAATGACGTATTGATATTTTCCGCACCGGCAACCAGGACCTGCCCCGCAGCTACTTGCCCCAGCACTGCAAAGCTCATGGCACAGCGGTGGTCTCCGGCGCCATCCACCCTTCCGCCGCTGATCTCACCCCCGGTAATATCCACGCCGTCTGCATACTCCTGCAGCGTGACGCCCAGCTTCTCCAGTCCCCGCGCCATCACCTCGAGCCGATCGCTCTCCTTGACCCTGAGTTCCGCTGCCCCGCGCACAGATGTCGTTCCTTCCGACACGGCAGCCAGTGTGAGAATAACGGGAATTTCATCGATCAGAGAAGGCACCAGCTCAACAGGAACATCGATTCCCTGCAGCCTGCCCGCATAACGGATTCGCACGTCGCCAACCTCTTCCCCGCCCTGCTGGCGCCGCTCCTGAATGGACAGATCAGCACCCATCGCCTGCAGCACATGGATGATGCCATCACGGGTCGGGTTGAGCCCGACATTTCTGAGCAGCAAATCGGACCCTGGCATCATCGCGGCCGCCACCATGAAGAAG
>Ga0265306_10000654_pt1 | contig 16634 bp, 13 predicted proteins | sample Helome_3_FD_192493 | JGI IMG/M metagenome (GOLD analysis project Ga0265306, IMG submission 192493) | Marine sediment microbial communities from subtidal zone of North Sea - Hel_20160420 (Illumina Assembly) | ecosystem: Environmental > Aquatic > Marine > Subtidal zone > Sediment ...
CCAGATGCTTCGCGATACTCCCGGCCAGTTCCCGGTTCGCGTTACCGGAGAAGACCGCCATCATGCCGAGTTCCACGTTTTGCTCCCGTGCCTGTCCGTATGCCGTGGCGATCTGCCGCCGTGTATCAAGATCCGTCAGTATCCATCCGCGAGGATGGCTGGGGTGGCAGGATTCGAACCTGCGCATGACGGGATCAAAACCCGCTGCCTTACCACTTGGCTACACCCCATTCGCCGGTGTCGCACAACCCTCTCGCGACCATTATGTAAAGTCCAGCAGAGGCGACCGATTGCGGCCCGCAGCAACGAATGCCAGCCACTCCGGCGGGGCTTTCGCCCTCGCCTCACGGGCCTCTCCCTCACCGTCAAACGCCGCGAACACGCAGGCGCCAGTCCCGGTCAGTCGTGCGTCGCCAAACTGACCAAGCCAGTCCAGCGCGCGAGCTACTTTCGGGTACCGCTGCCTCACCACTGCGGTGCAGTCGTTTCCGCCCCCATGGGCAAGGAAACGAGATATTGTGATTGGGGCAGAATTTCGTGTCAATCCGGGGTCCCGAAACACATCGGCGGTGGGCACCCGGCAATCCGGCGCGATCACCAGATACCACGGTTGGGGCAGGTCCAGCGGTGTCAGCTGCTGGCCGATGCCCTCGGCCCAGGCTGCCCGCCCGGCCACGAACACCGGCACGTCCGCGCCGAGGGTGGCGCCGATCTCCTGCAGCCGCTCGCGATCGAGCCTGGTGCCCCAGTAATGATTTAGCGCCACCAGCGTGGTGGCGGCATCAGAGCTGCCGCCACCGAGACCGCCCCCAACGGGGATGCGCTTGGAGACATGGATCTCGGCGCCCTCGCCGCAACCGGTCTCGGCCTGCAGCAGACGGGCCGCCCGCATCACCAGATCCCGTTCTTCCGACAATCCTGCAAGGCCGACCGGTCGCGTGATGCGGCCGTCCGGGGCGGGCCGGAAATGCAGCTCGTCAGCGTAATCGAGGAATTGAAACGCGGTTTGCAGCGTGTGGTAGCCGTCGGCGCGTCGACCGAGGATATGAAGCATCAGGTTGAGCTTCGCCGGGGCCGGCCAGATCGCGCCCCAGTCCGGGCCCCAGTCCGGGCCCCGCCCGGCGGGCGGGTTCATAGCAGGTCTTCGTCCGGCTCCGGCATCTCCAGCCGCCAACGGTCCGCGACCACGCGGATCTTTACATCGCCGTTGATCATTACGATCTTGCGCGGCAGGTCGAGGCCTTCGTGGGCCCGGTAGCCGTCATAGCTTACCTCCCAGTCACCCTGCTCCAGTTCCAGCAAGAAACCGTCCTCGTCGACCACTTCGTCGGCCGCCATCGCGGGGTCCGAAACGCCAACGATCCAGAAGCGCATGCTGTGCACCGGCACACTCCAGCCGAAGCGCTCGCGCATCTCGACCACCGGATCTTTCAGGTAGAAATCGTCTCCGCCGGTGGTCTTGACCCGCAGCCGGTCGAGGTCGCCATGGATACGGAAGCCGCCAAAGCCGAAGGGGCCCCGGAAACGGAAGTCCACGTCGTCCTCCAGCTGCTCCCATGACAGCGTGCCGTTATAGCCGTCCCGTCCGGTCTTCAGCGCGATCCGCCCCTCCATGCGCCAGTCGTCCAGACGGCGCAAAAAGTCCCGGCGCTCGAGCCAGTCCGGTTCAACAGATTCTCCGATTCGATCCCGCGGTGCCATGCATCCTCCCAGCAAGGACAGTGCAAGGAGCGCGATTATAAACCGATTCATTGCTGCAGCCGGTCAATCACTTCCTGCAGGATGCGGCTGTCGGGATTTTGGGACAGCGCATCAAACCAGATTTCTTCGGCCCCGGTCTGGTCTCCCATGACCCAGAGCACCTCACCCAGATGGGCGGCGATCTCCGGATCGCTGTCCAGCGACCAGGCTTGGCGCAGATAGCGTTCCGCTTCCTCGAGATTGCCCATACGGAATTGCACCCAGCCCATGCTGTCGATGATCGCCGCGCTGTCGGGGGTCTTCTCCAGGGCGGCGCTGATGTACTTGTAGGCCTCGTCATAGTCGGTGGTGCGATCGGCCAGCGTGTAACCCAGCGCATTGAGCGCGATCGGGTCGTCCGGGTTCTCTTTTAGCAATTGGCGCAACTCCGCCAGCGCATCCTCTAGCCGGCCCATGCGATCGTAGAGAAAGGCCCGTGAGTAACGCAGGCTCTGCTCATTGGGGTAACGCTCCAGTTCGGCGTTATACATGACCAGTGCCTCGTCATAGCGCTCCATCCGCATCAACAACTCGCCCCGCGCGCCCACGACCTGCAGGGTCGACTCCATATCCATGCCCGGGGCCAGATCGAGGCTGCGCAGTGCATTGTCCGGATCGCCCAGACGATAGAGGATCAGCGCCAGACGCACCCTCGCCGCGGCAAGATTATCGCCGCTGGTGACCCGGGCGTAGAAGCTGGCGGCACCGTCCAGGTCATTTTCTATCTCGGCGATGCTGCCGAGATAGAACATCGCGTCAGGCACATAACGTCCGGTACCGATCAACTCGATCAGATAGCGCTCGGCAAGTTTGTAATTGCCGCTCTGGAACTCCAGCAGCCCAAGCGTGCGCAGCGCGCCGGGCAGACGCGGATAGTCGGCCAGCAACAGCTCCAGCTCGAGACGCGCCTCTTCGGCCCGGTCGGCGGCCAGCTGCAGGATCGCCAATTCCAGGCGCAGCCGCGGGTTTTCGCGGAAATCGGGCCAGTTGCGCAGCGAATCCATGGCCGCCTCGGACTGACCGGCCGTCATCATCGCCCGCGCGCGCAGCACCGCGGCCTCGGACCAGTCCGGACGCAGTTCCAGCGCGCGCTCGGACTCGTCCAGCGCGGTCTGGGTCTCGCCGCCCCCCAGGGCCAGAAACGCCAGCGCATAGTGCGCGGTGGCATCGTCATCATGATCCCGCGCCAGCCGCTGCATCGCCTCGTAGGCAGCTGGCTGATCACCACTCTCGGTCAGCACAGGCAACAGCGCGACAAATCCCTGATCGGTCTCTTTGCTGACCGCCTGAAACAACCACTCCAACTCAGGCACGGCCTTGCCCACGCGTCCGCGCTGCAGATAGAGGCTGGCCAGCTCCCGTCTGGGCTGCACCGCAGTCGCGTCAAGCGTGATCCAGCGTTGCGCGGCTTCCAGCGCGTCGTCATAGCTGCCGTAATCGAACACCATGGGCCCGGCGCGGGCCGCGAGATCGGGATCGTCGCTCTTGCGCAGCGCCAGCGCATACTGGCGTGCGGCTTCGGCGAAATCGTGTTGCTGGCTGGCCAGCTCGGCCAACAGGATATGCTGCTCGGCGGACTGGCCGGCATCGGCCTCATCCACCCGGTTCTGACCGGTTTGGGCACAGGCAGAGGCGAGGAGACCGGCGGTCAGCAGGGGCAGGAGGTATTTCTTCATACGGGCAGGAGGGCTCGGTGGACAGGCACTATAACTGATTGCCGAGGGACGGGAAGCCCCGGCGCCTTGTCTGTACGACTCCATTGCCGGACAATTGTTCACGCTCCCGAAACGGCGCCTGTTCGCATATGCCACTGAAGATCATGGGAATTAATCACCGCACTGCCCCCGTAGACATCCGGGAGAAGGTGGCGTTCGGCCGTGAGCAGCTGGACGGGGCGCTGCGCGAGCTGGTGGATCTGCCGGCGATCGACGAGATGGTCATCGTTTCAACCTGCAACCGGACCGAGCTCTACGGGGAGTGCGGGCCGGGTAGTGGCAACACGGTGCGTGAGTGGCTGATGGACTACCACCGGCTCGAGGGTCAGCTGGACGAGTGCCTGTACACCCTGGATCGGAACCAGGCGATCAACCATACCTTCAGTGTCGCCTGCGGCCTCGACTCGGCGATCCTCGGCGAGCCGCAGATCCTCGGCCAGATGAAAGACGCCTACCGGGTGGCGCGTGATGTCGGTACCGCCGGTCCGGTACTGCATCCGCTGTTCCAGCAGGCCTTCTCGGTCGCCAAGACCGTGCGCACCGACACCGAGATCGGCGCCAGCGCGGTATCGGTCGCCTACGCTGCGGTGAGCCTGGCGCGGCAAATCTTTGCATCCTTCGACAAACATTGTGCGCTGCTGGTCGGCGCCGGCGAGACCATCGAGTTGACCGCCCGCCATCTCCAGCGACGCGGCATTGGGCGGATGATCATTGCCAACCGCAGCGTCAGCAAGGCGCGCGCCCTGGCTCAGGAATTCAGGGGTTTCGCCATCGGTCTGGATGAGATCCCGGACCATCTGGCCGACGCGGATATGATCATTACCGCTACCGCCAGCCCCGAGCCATTGATCGATAAGCCGGCTATCGAGATGGCGCTGAAGGCGCGCCGCAGACGGCCGATGTTTATCGCCGATCTGGCGGTGCCGCGGGACGTGGACCCGGCGGTCTCCGAACTGCAGGACATCTATCTCTACACTGTCGATGACCTGCAGGACGTGATCCGCGAGAATCTGCGCTCGCGCAAGGAAGCCGCCCGTCAGGCCCAACAGATCATCGAAGCCGAGGTCGAACGCTTCGCGCTGGCGCAAAAAGTCCGTGATGCGGCGCCTACCATCCGCGCCATGCGCGGCAACGCCGAGCGTATCCGCACAGACGTGACCCAGCAGGCGATCAAGCTGCTGGAGAGCGGCCGAGACGCCGCCGCCGTGGTGGACTTCCTCGCCCACTCGCTGACCAACAAGCTGATGCACCAGCCCAGCGCTCAGCTGCGCCGGGCGGGCGAACGCGGCGACGATGATCTGCTCCTGGCCGCACGTGATCTGTTCGGGCTCGATGAGGACAAATAGCCCGGACCGCTGTCGCCGAGAGCGATAAGCGCTGGGGATTTGGGCTAAAATCCCGGCCCTTCCCCGGTGCCGTCCGCAAGCCTGTTGAGCCAGTGAAAGAATCCCTGCGAGAAAAATTGGGCAGTCTCGTCGATCGTTTCGAGGAGGTCGGCGCGCTGATGTCGGATCCCGAGGTCATCGGCGACCAGCCCCGCTTCCGGGCGCTGGCGCGGGAATACGCGCGTCTCGAGGCGCTGGTTAAGGACTACCGATCCTGGAATCGGGTGGGCGAGGATCTGGCCGGGGCCCGCGAGATGGAGAGCGATCCGGACCCGGAGATCCGCGCCATGGGTGCCGAGGAAGCCGAGGGACTGGCCGATCGCCAGGCGACACTGGAAGCCAGTCTCAAACGGCACCTGATCCCGCGCGATCCCCGCGATGAGGCCAACATCTATCTGGAGATCCGCGCCGGGACCGGCGGCGACGAGGCCGCTCTATTCGCCGGCGATCTGTTCCGCATGTACAGCCGCTATGCCGAGTCCAAGGGCTGGTCGGTCGAGATCCTGTCCTCCAGTGAAGGCGAGCACGGTGGCTACAAGGAAGTCATCAGCCGCATCGAGGGCCAGGGTACCTTCTCCCGCCTCAAGTTCGAGTCGGGCGCTCATCGGGTACAGCGGGTGCCGGAGACCGAGTCTCAGGGACGCATCCACACCTCCGCCTGCACCGTGGCGGTGCTGCCCGAAGCAGAAGCCGTCGAGGATGTCGAAATCAACACCGCCGATCTGAGGGTCGACACCTATCGCGCCTCCGGCGCGGGGGGCCAACACGTCAACAAGACCGATTCAGCGGTGCGCCTGACCCATCTGCCCACCGGAATCGTGGTCGAATGTCAGGACGAGCGCTCACAGCACAAGAACCGGGCCCGGGCCATGTCGCTGCTCAAAGCGCGCCTGCTGGACGAAGCCCAACAGAAACAGGTCAACGAACAGGCACAGACCCGGCGTCTGCTGGTGGGCTCCGGCGATCGTTCCGAACGGATCCGTACCTATAACTACCCTCAGGGCCGGGTCACTGACCATCGCATCAATCTCACCCTGTACAAACTGGACGATATCCTCGCCGGCAACCTCGACGCGGTGATCGAGCCCTTGACCAGCGAGTATCAGGCCGACCAGCTGGCGGCCCTGGCGGATTAAACCGACAACAAGGAACACACAGACGTGGAGACCTTCGACAGCGTGTTGGGGACGATCGGTCGTACCCCACTGATCCGACTCCGCGCCGCATCGGCGGCGACCGGGTGCGAGATCCTCGGCAAAGCCGAGTTCCTCAATCCGGGCGGTTCGGTCAAGGACCGGGCCGCGCTCGGCATGGTGCGCGAGGCGGAACGCCAGGGCCTGATCCAGCCCGGCGGCACGATCGTAGAAGGGACCGCCGGCAATACCGGCATCGGCCTGGCGCTGGTCGGCGACGCGCTGGGATATCGCTGCATCATCGTGATGCCAGAGACACAAAGCGAAGAGAAGATCGAGACGCTGCGCGCTTACGGCGCTGAAGTCCGTCTGATCCCGGCAGTGCCCTATCGCAACCCCGAGCACTTCGTCCATGTATCGCGGCGGCTGGCGGAGAGCCTGAACACGTCACGGCCCGGCAGCGCGTTCTGGGCCAACCAGTTCGACAACGTCGCCAACAGCCGCTTCCACGAACAGACCACCGGTCAGGAGATCTGGACGCAAACCGATGGCCGCGTCGATGGCTTCGTCTGCGCAATGGGTACCGGCGGCACCCTGGCCGGCGTGGGTCGCACGCTCAAAAAACAAAAGTCTGCGGTCAAGATAGCGCTATCCGACCCGGGTGGTTCAGGTCTGTTCGGGCATTACGATAAGGGAGAGATCAAGGTCGAGGGCAACTCCATCACCGAGGGGATCGGCAACAGCCGCATCACCGAGAACATGGCCAGAGCCCCCATCGATATGGCCTTCCGTATCGAAGATGCAGACGCCATACCCATGGTGTTCCGGTTGTTGCTGGAAGAGGGGCTGTGTCTGGGCGGCTCGAGCGGAATCAACGTTTGCGGCGCCATCCGGCTCGCCGAACATCTCGGCCCCGGCCACACGGTCGTCACCATCCTGTGCGATTCGGGTTTGCGCTACAGCAAGCGGCTGTTCAATCCGGAATTTCTGGCCGAAAAAGGGCTGGACGTGCCGGAATTCCTGCGCCGCGGGGGCTGAATTCAGCCGCCGGCGCGCTCGCGGGCTCGCAGATCCCAATACAGCGAGCAGATCATCCCGGTCCCGACCAGCACCAACGCCGCCCCGAGCAGCGGATTGACGGCCCAGGCCAGCAGGGCCGACAGCGTATCCGGCGTGATCAGATAGAACAGGACCGTCACGATCAGGCCGAGTGTCAGGGTCAGCGCGATATTCAGCCCGACAATCAGCGCCATCAGACCGAGCACCCGTGACCAGCCCGACAGCACCAGCCGGGCGCTGCGCCAGTGCGCGCGGATCGGGCCCAGACGCTCGAGCACGGCCAGTCCGGGCGCGAGCCAGAGGAACATGACCAGCACAGCGACCAGCACGACGATCGCCGCCGCGAGTTCCGTCTGCCTGCCGAGCACGCCGCCGAGCAGCCACGCGGACAGCAACGCGACCGCGACGACGGCGGCGCCGAACACCAGCGACGCGCCGAGCATGGCCGGCACCCGCCGCACGGCCGTCATCGCGCGCGTCGCGTCCTCGGGCCCGGCACCGGCGAGCAAGGACATATGACCGATCAGGATCGCGACGATCCACAGCAGCAGAAACAGGTTGAGCAGCGTAAAGACGCCGAGCAGCAGCGCCGCGGTCGCACCGTCGACCAGCGCTTCGGTCTCTGGCGATGCGACCAGACCCAGATCGCGGAGATCCTGTCCGGTCAGCGCGATGATGAGCGGACCCGCGAGCATGTACAAAACCACGGTCAACAAAAATGTGTACCAGGCGTCGCGCAGCGTCCGCCAGGCGAGACGGAAACCATCCGCGAGCACCGTCAACACGCCACGTGGTTGTTCGAAATACGGATCCACCGACTCGCCTCTCGTCCGCGCCCCGCTCAGTCGCCGCCGAGCGCGTGTTCCAGGTCGCCGATCAGGTCTTCCGGATCTTCGACGCCGACCGACAGCCGGATCAGGTCGTCGCCGAGGCCGAGCGTTTCTCGCCGGGCCGGCGGCACCGAAGCATGGGTCATGATGGCCGGGTGTTCGATCAGGCTCTCGACACCGCCGAGACTTTCGGCCAGCGCGAATATCCGGCAGCGTTCGAGCATCGCGCGGGCCGCATCCAGACCGCCCTCGATAAAGAACGTGACGATACCGCCGCCGCCCCGCATCTGGCGGATCGCCAGATCATGCTGCGGATGCGACTCCAGTCCCGGGTAGATCACTCGCGTCACCGCCGGATGCGTCTCCAGCCAGCTGGCGATGGCAGCGGCGTTGCTGACGTGGCGCTCCATGCGCAAGGCCAGGGTCTTCAAACCGCGCAGCGCCAGAAAGCTGTCAAAGGGACCGAGGATGGCGCCGGCGGAATTTTGCAAAAACCCGAGCTGCTCAGCGAGCTTCTCGTCCCGCACCACGGCGACCCCGCCGATGATGTCGGAGTGGCCATTGAGGAACTTGGTGGCCGAATGGATCACCACATCCGCGCCCAGCTCAAGCGGACGCTGGGCCCAGGGCGTGGCAAAGGTATTGTCGACCACGACCTTTATGCCGCGCTGGCGCGCCGTATCGATCACTGCCGCCAGATCCACCAGCTTGAGCATGGGGTTGGTGGGGGTCTCCACCCAGATCATCGCCGTTTCCGGGCGCAAAGCCGCCTCCAGCGCCGCCAGATCCGACAGATCGACATAGCTGAACTCGTGACCGGCCGACCGCTGGCGGACCTTGTCGAACAGTCGTCCGGTGCCGCCATAGAGATCGTCCATCGCCACGATATGGCTGCCGGCATCGAGCAATTCCAGCACCGTCGCAATCGCCGCCATGCCGGACGCGAAAGCGAAGCCGTGGCTGCCGCTCTCGAGATCGGCGACACAACGCTCAAAGGCCATGCGTGTCGGATTCTGGCTGCGTGAGTACTCGTAGCCGAGATGTTCACCCGGGCTCGCCTGGACGTAGGTCGAGGTGGCATAGATCGGCGGCATGATCGCCCCGGTCGACGGGTCCGGTGCCTGTCCGGCGTGGATGCTGCGGGTGGCGAAACCGGCCTTGCTCTTGTCAGTGCTCATGGAGGGCATCCTGGTGCAGGCGACGGAGGAAGTTCAGCACGTCGCTACGGGTAATCAAACCGAGAAAAGTGTCGCCGTCGTCGTCGGTCACGGCGGCATAGGAATCGCCGTGCAACAGCGCCACCAGATTGTTGACCGAGGTTTGGCGGTCCACCTGCAGAAACGAGCTGCGCATGGCCGCACGCACCGGATGATCCAGCAGGTCCGGTTTGCCGAAGGCATAGCGCAGGATGTCGTCCTCGGTGACCACGCCGACCAGATGCTCGTCCTCCATCACCGGTAGCTGGGAGAAGCCGGCGTTACGCAGGCGGTTGTGAGCGGTGGTGAGAATATCGTCCGGCCCGACGGTAATCGTCGCGCGGCGGCCATGCGGGCGACCGATCAGATCGCGCAGGTCACCATGACGGTCGCGCTGGATAAACCCCTGATCTTCCATCCAAAAATCGTTGTAGAGCTTGGACAGATACTTGTTGCCGGTGTCGCAGGCGAATACCACAACGCGTTTCGGCTGCTTCTGTTCACGGCAATAGCGTAGCGCCGCGGCCAGCAGCGTGCCCGAGGATGATCCGGCCAGCACGCCTTCCTTACCCAGCAATTCGCGCGCGGTGGCGAAGGATTCGGCGTCGCTGATGCTGTAGGCCGCGCCGACCTGGGACAGATCGCAGATGTCGGGGATAAAGTCCTCACCGATGCCCTCGACCAGCCAGCTGCTGCTTTCACCGATCTTGCCGGTCTTTATGTAGTCGGCCAGGATGGAGCCCTCCGGGTCCGCCAGAACCAGCTCCACGTGCGGCGCCTCGCGCTTGAGAAAATTTGTCAGACCGCTGACCGTCCCGCTGCTGCCGACACCGAGGACGATGGCATCGAGATCGTGATCCATCTGCGCCCAGATCTCTGGCCCGGTCGTCTCTTCATGGGCGACCGGATTGTCCGGGTTGCCAAACTGGTTGATGTAATAAGCACCGCTCTCGTCAGCGATCCGGCGCGCGAGGTCCTGGTAGTACTCGGGATGACCCTTGGCCACATCGGACCGGGTCAACACGATCTCCGCGCCCATGGCGCGCAGGTTGAATATTTTCTCCTGGCTCATCTTGTCCGGGAGCACCAGGATCAGTTGATAACCCTTTTGCGCTGCAACCAGCGCCAGCCCGATACCGGTATTACCGGCGGTGGCCTCCACCAGGGTGTCGCCGGGCTTGATATCGCCACGGGCCTCGGCCCGTTCTATCATCGAGATTCCGATCCGATCCTTGATCGAACCACCGGGATTCATCAGTTCCAGCTTGAGGAACAGGCGACAATGGCCGGTATCGAACCGGCTTACCTCGAGCATCGGGGTGTTGCCCACCATCTCGAGCACGTTGCGGTAATGGGTCATCCGGACTCCGGAGATTTGCTGCTTGAATTAGAATAGCCGCGTGCACGGGCTCGCGCATTCTACGCCAGCGCGGCGGAAAGGTATGAAATACGAAAGCGAATTCGAGCTGGGCAATTATCTGTCAGATGCGGCCGCCGTGCTGGCGACCCGCAGCGACAGCCCGCGTCTGGATGCCGAGATCCTGCTCGGCCTTGTGCTGCGTAAACCGCGCAGCTACCTCCACGCCTGGCCCGAGCGCATGCTGAGCGAAGAGGAGCGCCATCGCTATAACCTGATGATCCGCAGGCGTTTTTCTGGCGAACCCATGGCCTATATCAGCGGCGTCCGGGAATTTTGGTCGATGCCACTGCGGGTCAATCGGCAAGTGCTGATCCCGCGACCCGAGACCGAGCTGCTGGTAGAAAAAGCGCTCAACCACATCCCCGAAGACGAGGAATTGCGGGTGCTGGAGCTCGGCAGCGGCTGTGGCGCGGTGAGCCTGGCCATCGCCCATGAGCGGCCAAAGGCCGAGGTCATCGGCGTCGATATCTCGGAAGACGCGCTGACGATCGCGCGCCTAAATGCCAGGTTATTCAAGATCGCCAATGTCGAGTTCCTGCACAGCAACTGGTTCGACGCGGTGCGTGGACAAAAATTCAACGTGGTGGTCTCAAACCCCCCCTATGTGATCAATCGCGACGAATTCCTGCTCGCCGGCGACCTGCGCTTCGAGCCGGAGGTGGCGCTGGCCGGGGGCGATGACGGCCTGGAGTGTTTCCGCCAGATCATCGACCGGGCGCACAACTACATCGTGCGCCAGGGCTGGCTACTATTCGAGCACGGCACCGATCAGGAGCGCGGCATACGCCGGCTGCTGGAGGCACAGCGCTATTACGACATCACCTGCTATCAGGACGCCGCGGGCCACGACCGGGTGACCGAATGCCGGTTCGTCGAGTAAGGGTACCCGGCCGATGAATGCAGTTTCCAGTCAGCCGACGCGCAGGCTTCTCGACCTGCTGGGACAGAATCCCGCGTTCGGCCTTACCACGGGCTATCTGTTCGTTTCCTTGCTCGGGCTGTCGTACGAGTGGACGCTATTCCGCCGTTTCGGCGTCAATTTTTTCCACTACGCCGATGTCAGCGACTTCCTGATGGGCGCGTTCCGCGAGCCGATCACATTCGTGCTGGCGCTGAGTGCATTGGTGGTCGGCAAACTGGCACAGATGCAGATCGATTGGGAACAGGGATGGTTCTCCGGGCGCGAGATCCATTCCCGCTGGTTGCGTCGCTATCGTAGCTACTCGCTTTCCCGCTTCAACCAGCTATCCCCGGTACTGCTGTTCCTGTTGTATTCGGTGATGTTTATCTGGGTCTATTCGGACTGGCGCGCGGAATCCATCCGTAGCGGAGACGGCAGGAGCGTGCAGGTGATGTTTGTCGACGCCGCGCCGGCAACGGAGGCATTCTCGGCCGCACTGCTCGGGACCAGCAGCCGCTTCGTCTTCTTCTACGAAGATGAGGCCGATCTGGTCTGGGTTGTGCCAAACGAGAACATCGCCTGGATCCGGCTCGCAACGTTGGGGATCGGGGATTGAACCAACAACACATCCGCTATGGCAGGCATCTTTCCTTGCCCGAGATCGGCGAGGCCGGCCAAAAGAAGCTTGGCGACGCATCTGCGCTGATCGTGGGTTTGGGCGGTCTCGGTGTTCCGGTGGCCAGCTATCTCGCCGGCGCCGGTGTCGGCACCCTGCATCTGAACGATTTCGATACCGTGGATCTGTCCAATCTGCATCGACAGGTGCTCTACACCAGTCAGGATGTGGGCCGGCGCAAGACCGCTGTGGCCGCCGAGCGGCTGGCGGCGCTCAACCCGGAGGTAAATATCGAGGTCGTGGACCAACGCCTCGATCCGGTAGCGCTTAGAGGTCTGGCCGAGCGCTGCACCGTGGTCCTGGACTGCTGTGACAATTTCGCGACGCGCTTCGCCGTCAACGAGGCCACGCTGGCAGCCCGGCGCCCGCTGGTCTCCGGCGCAGCTATCCGTCTCGAGGGCCAGCTGGCGGTGTTCCGCAACGACCGGCCGGCAGGCGCCTGCTATCGCTGTCTTTATCATGAGGACGGCGAGGAACTCGAAACCTGCAGCGGTGGCGGGATCCTCGGTCCGGTCGTCGGCGCGGTGGGCGCGCTGATGGCCGTGGAAGCGCTAAAGCTGATCCTCGGCATCAGCCGCGACGGTGGCGAGCGGCTGGCGGTCTACGACGGCTGGCGCGGCGAATGGCGCTCGCTGGGTCTGGCGCCGGATCCCGAGTGCCCGGCCTGCGCCCGCTTCAGATCTCGCTGACCTTGTAGCTGTGCAGCAGCTCTTCGATCCGGTCCATCGCGTCTTTGAGCACGGTCCGCTCAGGCAAAGTGGTGATACGGAAGTGATCCCGGTAAGGCACGTTGAAACTGACGCCCGGCGCTACCAGCACGTGCTTGTGCTCGAGCAGATCCAGCGCGAACTGGTAATCGTCAAACTCCGGTAATTGATCCGTCTTTACGCGCGGGAACGCATACATCGCCCCCATCGGCGCGGTCAGATCGAGGAATTCACTGGCCGCCACGGCGTCCAGCACCGCTTGGCGCGAGCGGAACAGACGCCCGCCCTCGCCGACCAGATCGCCGACGCTCTGGAATCCGCCCAGCGCAGTCTGCACCGCCCACTGGCCGGGCACGTTGCTGCACAGGCGCAGCGCGGCGAGCAGCTCCAGGGCCTCCATGTAGGCGCCCGTATTCTCGCGGTTGCCGCTGAACACTACCCAGCCGACCCGATAACCACAGGCCCGATAGGTCTTGGACAAGCCGCTGAAGGTGGCGCACAGGGTGTCTTCTACCAGGGTCGCCATGGGCACGAACTCCGCGTCCTCATAGGTCATCTGATCGTAGATCTCATCGCTGAACAGCACCAGGTGATGACGCTCGGCGATGGCGGCGATGGCTTCCAGCACCGGACGCGGATACACCGCGCCGGTCGGATTATTCGGGTTGATCAGCACCAGCGCGCGGGTCTTGTCAGTGATCAGCGACTCGATCTCGTCGGGATCCGGGATCCATTGGCGCTCCGGCCGGCATGGATAATGCACCGGTTGACCATCGTTGAGCGCGGTCGCCGCGGTCCAGAGCGGGTAATCCGGACTCGGCAGCAGCACTTCGTCACCGGGATTGAGCAACGCGCGCAGGGTCAGATCGATCAGCTCGCTGACGCCGTTACCGATAAATACCTCTTCCGCCGTGACGTCCAGCACGCCGCGACTCTGCTGCTGCATCACCACCGCCTCGCGTGCTGGAAAAATCCCTTTCTGGTGGCTGTAGGGCTCGCTGGCGCCGAGGTTCTCGATCATCGCCAGACGCATGGTCTCCGGCGTGCGATAACCGAACAGCCCGGGATTGCCGATATTCAGCGCGATGATTTCGTAGCCCATCTTCTCGAGCTCCAGCGCCCGGCGGGCGAGCCGGCCGCGGATCTCATAACGGACTTCGGCGAGCCGCTGGCTGCCGCTGATGGTGAACTGGGTCATGGGGAATTCCTGGAGCGAGATAACCCGAGTCTCGCGCGGTCGCGGACGCGAATCAAGCCGTGCGAGGCCGTCAGGCAGCGTCCGCGGGATAGCCGAGATTGGGGCCGAGCCAGCGTTCCGCATCGGCGAAGCTGGTGCCGCTGCGACGGGCGTAATCCTCGACCTGATCTCGACCGATCTTGCCGACTGCAAAATAGCGGGCCTCCGGGTGAGCAAAGTAGAACCCGCTGACCGCCGCCGCCGGCCACATGGCGAAGCTCTCGGTCAGACGCATGCCGATGCCCGCTTCGACGTCCAGCAGCCGCCACAGGATCTGTTTTTGCGTATGGTCAGGACAGGCCGGGTAGCCGGGCGCCGGGCGGATGCCGCGATAGCGCTCGCGGATCAGCGCGTCGTTGTCCAGGGACTCCTCTGGCGCATAGCCCCAGAACTCGCGCCGCACGCGCTCGTGCATACGTTCCGCGGCGGCCTCCGCCAGACGATCGGCCAGCGCCTTCAACAGGATCGCGTTGTAGTCGTCATGTGCCGCCTCGAAACGCTTCACATGTTCGTCGATACCGAGACCCGCAGTCACCGCGAAAGCGCCGACCCAGTCGCGCCGTACGCTCGCCGCCGGCGCCACAAAATCGGCCAGACACAGACTGGGCTTGCCCGCGGCTTTGCCCCGCTGCTCGCGCAGGAAGCACAGACGCTCGCTGATCTCTTGGCGCTGGTCATCTGCGTACACCACCACGTCATCTCCGTCGGCCGCGGCCGGGAAGAACCCGATGACGCCACGCGCGGTCAGCCATGACTCGGCGACGATCTGGTCCAGCATCCGGCGCGCATCCCGATACAGGGCGCCGGCGGCGTCGGCGGTGGCCGGCGCGTGGAGCAGATCCGGGAAGCGCCCGGAGAATTGCCAGGCATTGAAAAACGGCATCCAGTCGATGTAGTCGGCCAGCTCCGCCAGTGGATAGTCCTCGAACACCTGCCGCTGAGGCTGGGCCGGTGCCGGCGGCTGATAGTCACTCCATTCGATCGGTGCGGCGTTGGCCCGCGCGGCTTCCAGCGACAGTGCCGGTGCCTTGGTCCGGGGCCGCTGATGCAGTTCCCGTTTGTGCGCGTTGTCGTGCTTGATTTTGGCGACAAACGCCGCGCCGTCATCCTCGCTGATCAATTTTTGCACCACACCGACCGAGCGCGAGGCGTCTTTGACGTAGAGCACCGGACCAGAATAGGCGGGATCGATCTTGACTGCGGTATGCGCCGGCGAGGTCGTCGCGCCGCCGATCAGCAGCGGCAGGTTCAGGCCTCGGCGTTCCATCTCGGCGGCGACCCGGACCATTTCGTCGAGCGACGGCGTGATCAGACCGGACAACCCGATGATGTCGACACCCTCGGCGACCGCGGTATCGAGGATCTTCTGCCCGGGCACCATTACGCCGAGATCGATGACCTCGAAGTTATTGCATTGGAGCACCACGCCGACGATGTTCTTGCCGATGTCGTGGACATCGCCCTTGACCGTGGCCATCAGCACCTTGCCCTTGGCGAGGGACTCGCCACTGGACTCGGCTTCGATAAAGGGCACCAGGTGCGCGACCGCCTTTTTCATCACCCGTGCTGACTTGACTACCTGGGGCAGGAACATCTTGCCCTCGCCGAACAGATCGCCGACCACGTTCATGCCGTCCATCAGCGGACCCTCGATCACGTCCAGGGTGCGCGCCGACAGCTGACGTGCTTCCTCGGCGTCCTCTACCGCGTAGTCTTCGATGCCCTTGACCAGGGCATGGGTCAGACGCTCCGCTACCGGCAGCTGACGCCAGGCATCGTCGACCTTGCGCTCGGTGCCACCCTGACCCTGATAGCGCGTCGCGATGTCCAGCAGTCGGTCGGTGGCGTCGGGCCGGCGCGCAAGGATCACGTCCTCCACGGCTTCGAGCAACTCGTCCGGAATTTCTTCGTAGATCGCGAGCTGGCCGGCGTTGACGATACCCATGTCCATACCGGCGCGGATGGCGTGATAGAGAAACACCGCGTGCATGGCCTCGCGCACCGCGTTATTGCCGCGGAACGAAAACGAGACGTTGCTGACGCCGCCACTGATCAGGGCATAGGGCAGATTCTGTTTGATCGCTGCCGTCGCCTCGATAAAGTCGAGACCGTAGCGATTGTGGGCTTCGATGCCGGTGGCGACCGCAAAGATATTCGGGTCGAAGATAATATCCTCGGCCGGGAAGTCCACGGTGTCGACGAGGATGCGGTAGGCACGTTCGCAGATCTCGGCCCGGCGCGCCAGATTCTCGGCCTGCCCCTGCTCGTCAAACGCCATCACGATAATCGCGGCACCGTAGCGCCGCGCCAGCGTCGCCTGTTCTATAAACGCGGCCTCGCCTTCCTTGAGGCTGATGGAATTCACCACCGGCTTACCCTGCACGCAGCGCAGCCCGGTCTCGATCACCTCCCAGCGCGAGGAATCGATCATCACCGGCACGCGTGCGATATCCGGCTCTGCTGACAGCAGATCGAGGAAGCGCTGCATGGCCGCGACCGAATCCAGCATGCCCTCGTCCATGTTGACATCGACGATCTGTGCGCCGCTCTCGACCTGCTGGCGGGCGACTTCCAGCGCCGCCGGGTAATCGTCCGCTTCGATCAACTTGCGGAACCGCGCCGACCCGCTCACGTT
>Ga0265306_10000655_pt1 | contig 16630 bp, 16 predicted proteins | sample Helome_3_FD_192493 | JGI IMG/M metagenome (GOLD analysis project Ga0265306, IMG submission 192493) | Marine sediment microbial communities from subtidal zone of North Sea - Hel_20160420 (Illumina Assembly) | ecosystem: Environmental > Aquatic > Marine > Subtidal zone > Sediment ...
AGGACAGACTGGCGTCCATGATTAAACCCGCCACTTTGCTTGATCGAACCATAAATTACGGTCTTTTTTATGCCTGCCATTTTTTAACCAACGGTCAGGAGTTGGCGCGGGAAATTCTCAATGATAACATCGAACGGGCTAAAATCAAGGTGGGTATTCCGCAGAAACTAGGCTTCCACGCAAGGCCCAGCCTTCTGGTAGCCAAGATTGTGCAGCACTACGGGGGACAGGTGGAGCTGTGTATCGGTGAAGACCGTTTCGATGCCAGCAGCGTATTGGATATCCAGTGGGCCGGCGGCAAAATTCAAAAGGAAAAGCTTCAAGAAGTCGTTTTTGAGGGTGATGCCCGAACCCTTAAAGATATTGAAACTCTGGCAGGTTTTAATTACGGCGAAGATACCATGGGCAAGGGGGTGCCGCTACCAGTCGAACTTAAGTACCTAATGTAGAAGCCATCTCAACTTATTACCAACCCTCGAGAGCTAACTATGGTTACAGCCATTATCGTTGCTGCCGGAAAAGGAACCCGCATGCAGGATGCGCAGCGAAAACAATACCTGTCGTTGGCGGGCCTTCCGATTTTAACCCGAACCCTTGTGGTTTTCGATAAATGCGAACGGGTCGAACAGATCTTTTTGGTGATCCCGCAAGATGATTTGAACTTCTGTCAAAAAAATATTCTCAAACCTGCCGGCTTGACCGGTAAAATAAGATTGGTCCCCGGCGGCGAGCAGCGTCAGGATTCAGTCTTCAACGGTTTAAAGGCAGTGGACCCCGGCTGCAGCATCGTAGTTATACATGACGGTGTGCGTCCGTTTGTGCAAAATGATCAACTCATTGCATGCATAGAAGGTGCCCGGGAATCCGGCGCCTGTATCATGGGCGTTCCAGCCTACGAAACACTAAAGCAGGTGAATGCTTCCGACCATATTATCCAAACCCTTAAACGGGACGAGGTATGGCTGGCTCAGACCCCCCAGGCCTTTCGTTATGATTTGATTCGCAAGGCCCATGACCGTGCCTGTGTGGAGGGATACTTAGCCACAGACGATGCGTCCCTGGTCGAAAGATTGGGGGGAACCGTTAAAATTATTACCGGCAGCCGCAATAATATCAAAATCACCACCCGGGAAGATTTTGAAATGGCCCGTTTGTTGTATTCCAAATGACGAATCTGGCTGTTGACACCAATGCGTCTCGTCCTTACGTTAAAAGTTTAAAAAATAGTATGATTGGGCTTACCTGATTACAAGGAGATTTTGATGATACAAGACGAAACGATGGATGCTTCGCAGAGCGATATGGCCAGCGATACCTACTTGCGTCAGCTCAAAGCGACTTTTGAGCAGCTGCCCAATGATATTAACCTGTATCTTTTTACAGCTAAAGGACATGAAGATGTTTTCACGAATGCCAATCATCAGGTGATCAGGGCCTTTCGGGAACTGAGCACAAAAATTACCCTGCGAGAGTATGATCTGGATCATGAGTTAGCCAGAAAATGGAACGTTACCAGTTCTCCCACCTTACTCATAGCACCGGAGCAATATTCGATTCGATGGCTCGGAGCCCCAATGGGGGAAGAAGCGCGCACATTTCTTGAGACCCTGATTTTGGTCGGACTGGGTAAGAGTCAGCTCAGCGACCAGTCAGTTAATGTGATCAAAAAAATTGATTCTCCCAGAAACGTCAAAGTGTTTGTTAGCCCAACCTGCCCCTATTGTCCCCAGGAGGCGGTTAATGCGGTAAAAGCGGCCATTGAGATGCCTGAATATATTTCCCTCGAAATCATCGATATTCAGTGTGAACCGGAGCTTGCCAACCAATACGCGGCTCAAAGCGTGCCCCAGGCGTTTGCCAATGATGTTCTCATCGGCCAGGGGGCCCAACCTGAAGAAGTTTTCGTTCTGTCGCTGCAAAAATTAGAAACCCAGACGATATTCATTCCGGATAGCGATGCTGAATTGGTGGAAACCGATTTACTTATCGTCGGAGGAGGGCCGGCCGGCTTGACAGCCGGTATTTATGCCATTCGCAGCGGACTGCGGGCCGCCGTCGTGGAGCGTGAAGCTCTTGGCGGTCAAATTGCCACCACACCGATCGTTGAAAATTATCCCGGCTTTACTTCAGTCGGCGGTAAGACGCTGGTGGACATAATGGTCAGTCACGCGCTGCAATACGTTCAAATCTTTCAAGGCGAGGCCGTTGTTGAATTAAAACCCGATAAACCCATCAGCGTCGTGACCACCCGCCGGAAATTTTTAACCAAGTCGGTGCTGCTGGCAACCGGTGCAACCCATCAACATCTAAATGTCCCCGGTGAATCCCGGCTTGCCGGGAGAGGTGTCAGCTACTGCAGTACCTGCGACGGCCCGCTGTTTAAGGGCAAAAAAGTGGTTATGGTGGGCGGCGGAAACAGCGCCGTGACGGAGGCGCTGCATCTTTTCCACATGGGTGTCGATGTCACTTTAATCCACCGGCGGGATAAATTACGGGCTCAGGACGTTCTGGCCAAGCAACTGACAGACAGCAATATACCGGTACTCTGGGATACGGAGATAAAAGAAATCAGAGGAGAAGAGCGAGTTGAGGAGATTTTTATCGTAAACAATAAAACCGAAGAAACCGATACCTTCAAGACCGACGGCGTATTCATTGCCATCGGGTATTCTCCTGCTCTCGAACTGGCCGAAAAGTTGGGTGTGGAGATCAGTGCGGATGGCTATATCAAACATGACGGGAAACACCGCACCAATGTGCCCGGTATTTATTCTGCAGGGGATGTTGAGGGTGGCTATAAACAAATTGTTACCGCCTCGGGCCAGGGAGCTGAGGCTGCCATGACCATTTTCGAGGATCTGATTAATCCCTACTGGTTGAACTAAATTAGCCATTACCTTGTCCACCAAAGCTAAAATCACTGTTTTGTGTCAAATTTGGAAAAAAATAATTTACTGCGGAAAAATGGGTACCCCAACCAACCGGTCGTGGCGGTAGGTGCCATCGTCTTTAGAGAAAACCGGGTTTTACTTGTTAAAAGAGCCCAGCCGCCTTCCCAGAATTTGTGGGCCATTCCAGGGGGCAAGGTGGAGATCGGCGAAACCCTCCAGGAAGCTGCTGAGCGTGAGATTTTAGAGGAGACCGGAATCACCATTCAGGCGAGGGAGCCCGTCTATGCCTTCGATTACATTGAGCGGGATGGCTCCGAGCACCCGCGGTTTCATTATGTCATTATAGATCTGGTAGCGGAATTTGTCCGTGGCAAAACCCGGGCCGGCGACGATGCGGCTGACGTGCGTTGGGTTTCTGCCGAAGAACTTGATGATTTGAATGTCAGTTCCAAAACCGTTCGTCTTTTAAAAACACGCTTTGATTTTGGATAAAGGTTATGTGGGATTCAGCCCAGGCCAAAGAAACGGCCGGTCAAATCGAAAAAGAAACTTTGGCAATGTAGGGTCCCGCTATGAGCGGGATGCCCGTCCCGCTCCCAGCGGGATCGGCACAGAGGCCGACCCTACTTTATTTCAATGAAGTTTCATCTGAGAGTTCAAAGGTTAAAGATTGGGCGGTTGGGACGGTACGATGTACAATTTTTGGTTCTAATTATTTCTGGGACATGACACTAGTTCGTAACAAACTCGATTTCCACTCTGCGGTTTTTGCGCCTGCCCTCCTCGGTCTCATTCGTGGCAATGGGATTTTCCGGTCCCAATCCAAATGTTTGTATTCTGGCGGTATCGACACCTTTGCCGACGAGAAAGATTTTAATCGTGTTGGCCCGGAATTCGGAGACGCTGACGTTGTAACTATAACTTCCTGTTGAATCGGTGAACCCCTTGATGCTGATAATAGCGTCGGGACTGTGGAGCATATAGGCGGCAATTTGATTCAACTTTTCAAAAGACTGGTCGGGGAGCTCGTTGGAATTGTGTTTGAAATAGATTAAGGCCTTTTTTTCTTTAAAGGGAAAGGGGACCTCAACCTCTTTTTCGACAGGGGCACCTTCCGGTTCAATTTTATTGACGGGGGCAATTTCTTGAATTTGCCTTTTCACGATACTCTTATCAGAGGGAACTTCTTTCACCGGCAGCACCGTTTGGATATCATTGGTTTTGACCTCGGTGTTCTTTTCGACGTCTGTCTTTTGAGGGGCTGGGCCCTTATACTTTTGAGGGGCAATTTCTTCCATGGACCAGCGTGGTGAATTCCCGGACCTCTGACTAACATAAAAATAAACTCCGAAAACAAGCAGCATGATGATTGCAGCTATAATACCTGTCTGTTTTTTTTTGGAGGGTTTTGCCGGAGAGGGTGCTGCAGGCTGTTTTTTAGATGGGGGGTTTAATTTCTGACCGTTGCCGTCTTCCAGGTCGAAATCAACCGGGATTTGAAGCTCGCGTTCACATTCTTTAATCACATTTTTGCCGATTGATTTTAAATTCGAGGCATAGCCTGTTAACAGAGCATGGTCGCAGATAATATTGATTAAACGCGGATAGCCGCCGGAAAAGGAAAAAATTTCCTGGATAGCGTCCTTGCCAAAGACTTCGCGTGTGGCCCCTGCAACTTTCAGGCGGTGCGTTATGTATTTACGGGCTTCAGCCTCTGAAAGGGGGTTGATGTGGTAGTTTACGGTTATTCGCTGTCGAACCGCTCTATTACGGTCCTCCCTTAGTATTTCATTAAACTCGGGTTGGCCGACAAAGAAGATGTTGATTAATTTTCGGTTCTGCAATTCAATGTTGGAAAGTAGTCTTATTTGTTCGAGCAATTCATGATTTAAACGCTGAGCTTCATCAATAATGAGCAGTACATTTTTGTGATCGGCATAAGCTTGGTGGAGGAAATTCTTCAAATAAATGAGAAAAGCTCCCTTGCTGTCGAATTTTTTATTCATTTTGAATTCGACTGCCAGAAATCTGAAGAAATCCAGGCTGCTTAACCCAGGATCCGGAATTTTGGCTACAATTGCTGCAACATCAATCATCTTAACCAGGCGATTGATCAGGACGGTTTTGCCGGTACCCACATCGCCGGTTAGCAACAAAAACCCTTTATTTTCCATTATGCCGTATTTCAGGGTGGCCAGGGCTTCAGAGTGCTTCTCACCGAGCCACAAAAACCGCGGATCCGTGGTTATCTGAAACGGCATTGCTTTCAAATTGTAATAGGCTTCATACATATCTCGTTATCTCAATACACCGCGACCATAATAAAAATAAATAGCCAGCCAGAGAACAAAAAACAGGATAATATAGGCGGTTCGTTGACGGCCTAATCTTTTGCGTTTTTTATCAAGCAAGTTCGCCGAATTTTTTAATTCCCGTTTGACGATTTCAAACTCGTTGAGCAGACTTTTTAAATCACCCGTTTCTGAATAACTGACCAGGCGTTGGGATTTGTGCTCAAAATCCCTTACGTTAAAGGCATCGAAGGAGATTTTCTGTTTTTCGGTAATATAGGAAATTTCATGTATTTCTTTTGCCAATTCGGCACAGTAAAACTGCAATAGGGATTGACCTCAGGTACTTCGCCTAACTGTTTGATTCTCCGGTCAATGCCCCCATTTAATTCTGTAGATATTTCGGATAGAAGTGTTTCCAACCCAGCGATGTTGTTTTGATTCTTAAGCAAATCTTCGCCGGTGAGCGCCGAAATAAAAAAAATCAAAAATCCGGCGGTTACACAGCTGGTCACAAACTTTATTACCACCACCACATCTCGATTCAAGATGGACATAATTCCATATTCCTAAATATAAATAATTTAAATTACAACACAATTGCAATCAATTTTATGGGAAATATTCAAATTTGTCAATGAAATGCCGGTATCATCCGGCGGGATCCGATGCTTTGCGTTCCTTGAGGTTCTTATGAATTTCATAAAGATCATTGGTCACTCCCATGTTCAGTTTAATCCATTCGGGCGACCGACCATATTCTTTGGCAAAAGCTTGGATCGCCTCTTTGAAGCTTTTATGTTTTAATTTCTTGCCGGTCCAGTAAGGATAGGGCCTCCTCGGATTATAAAAAACGACTTCGGGCGTATGATGGGTTTCAGGCATCGCTTTTGGTGTAGCCTGCATTGATTGCAGTTTTGCCAGGTTGCGGTGGATTTGGACAAGGTCATTGGTGTCTCCCATATTCGCTTGAATCCATTCCGGCGCACGGTTGTATTTTTTAGCAAGTGCCTGGATGGCTTCCTTGTAACTTTTATGCTTTGATTTTTGATCCGCCCAGTATTTGTAAGGTCTTCGGGGATCATAGAAAACAGGCCCGGTGGCCTGGGGCGGTGCGGTCTTGATTTTCTTGGTGGCACTACGTTTGGCCGTGGTTTGAGCGGCCGAACGGCTTTTTTCAGGTTGCGCTGTGGTTTTCACATGAGCAGACTTTTTTACTGGAGTTGACTTCTTGGCCGGCGCTTTTTTTTCTGACTGAGTCGTCTTTTTGGTCCGGATTGTCTTTACAATTCTGAGTATATCATTTTTTTGATAACTGAGAATCCATCCGGCGTACTCGCATTTAATCTCTCCATCCTCTTCCCAGGCCTTTTCCTGGCATATCGTTTTCATTCCATCCTTAAAATAAATGATATCAGCATTGGCGGGGAATACGATGAGGCCTGCAAACAGGCATGCCGTGACGAATACTTTCACCTTTAGCAATTCCTATCCTGTTATGGATGTAATTCTTTTGGCTTGATTAATGTTCAGTTGTTAGTCCGGCTGGGGCTGTTCTTCCGGGGATGAGGAATTTTTTAGTATATCTTTTACCGCTTTTAACATTTCTTCGCGATCAATGGGTTTGGTCAGGGTGCATGCAGCCCCTAGCTTTTTGGCACCCTTAAGATAACCTTCGGGTTTGTTGAGGCCGCCACCGGACATCGCGATAATCTTCACATCCGGAAATTCTTTTTTCAATTCGATAATCATCCCGATTCCGTCTTTGTTCGGCATAATCAGGTCGGTGATGATCAGATCTGCCGGGTTTTGGCGGTAGACTTTGATTCCCTCAACGCCATCAGGCGCTTCAACAACTTCATATCCGTCGCGTTCCAGCATAAGTTTGAGCATTGAACGAATTTGAGGTTCGTCGTCTATGATAAGGATACGTGCCATAACCAGTATGTCCTTTCACTTAAGCCAACTTCTACCAAAAAAGTATCGATCAAAATTAATATACAATTAGATCATAACTTTCCGAGTCTTTCAACATTAAAAACTGGGACATATGTAGAAAATTTCATACCACACTTGACACTTATAAGAATATATGTTCAAATAGTGAACGTTCAATGTATGAACACTACAGTTTTTATTAAATTTCAAATAGTTACTCATTCCTGATGATTTGCATCATGCTTAGAATGTATTTCACCGGGCGGAGCTATGGAACATCACTTCCGGTGAGACCGGAAGTGATGTTAGCTGGTAAGCTCGTAAGTTCCTAAGTTTATGAATATTAGTTGCCTATCAGCATACGAACTCACGAAGTATCAGTTCTAAACCTTATACCCCTCCATTATGGACCCCAAAGACATACGCACGCTAAAAATCCTGGAAAAGGTAGATAACGAAATTGTTCCGAGCCAACGGGATCTGGCCCGGGAGCTGAATATCTCCCTGGGGCTTGTCAATTCATTTCTCAAGCGGCTGGTCAAAAAGGGGTATTTTAAAGCCAGGCATATCCCCAAAAACCGAATGCGATATTATCTTACCCCCCAAGGTGCATCCGAAAAAACGCGGTTGACCTACGAATATATTCAGTATTCATACAATTTCTATAAGGATGCTCGCCAAAAATTGCGTGATCTTTATTCCGGGTTGGAAAAACAGGGAGTGTCCCGGATTGTATTTTACGGGGCAGGAGACCTGGCGGAAATTGCTTATTTATCGCTGCAAGAAACCAATATTGAATTGGTGGCGGTTTTTGATGATGAAAAAAACGGTAAACGCTTTATGCGATATACAGTTGTCCATCCCGATCGGCTGGTATCCCTTACTTTTGACAAAATACTTATTACTTCTTTAAATTCCACGGAATATATTTACCAAAAAATTGCGGGCCTGGGGCTATCCTCAGAGGTGGTAGTACAAATTAGTTAGGCCTTGACTAATTCATCAATTCATGATCAATGCTTTAACTTTTGTGACAATCGATGAGGCTTTCTTAAATTCAGGAAAGCCGTGATCATGGTTTGCTTTTTGTAAAATTGTAACCCATCAGGCGGAGCCATCTGCTTGACGAAAAATACGGAGCTGAGATATGACTGTCAAAAAATCACAAATTAACAAACCTCAGAATGTTTCACAAAACGAATCGATGTATTCAATTTGTCCATCCGGCGAAAAATTTCCTCTTCCGGCGGCAGAGGACTATACGAAGGAATTTGAAAAAATTCAAAAGATAGTTGCGGAACAGCGATCGTTAAACAGAGAGATTGTTGTGGTGATGGGCGTCGGATTTGTCGGATCGGTCATGGCGGGGGTTGTGGCTGATTCGGCAGATCGTCTAAGCGGGCAGCCCAATAAATTTGTCATTGGCATGCAACGTCCATCCACCCGATCATTTTGGAAAATTCCTTTTTTAAATCGCGGAATTGCTCCGGTGGAAGCCGAGGATCCAGAGGTGGCGCCTTTAATACAGCGCTGTGTGCTAGAAAAGAAAACCCTTCTGGCCAGTTTCACCTATGATGTGCTGAGCCTTGCGGACGTCGTTGTGGTGGATGTCCAATGTGACTACCACAAAGAAACCTTCGGTGATGTTAAACAGGGGCATGCGGACATTGCGGCCCTGGAGAGCAGCCTCAACATAATCGGCGAACAGATTAAACCAGACTGCCTGGTATTAATCGAGACGACAGTACCTCCGGGAACCACCGAATACATTGCCTATCCGATTATAAAAAAGGCTTTTCAAAAAAGGGGGTTTGAAAGTGATGAACCGCTCCTGGCCCACTCTTTTGAGCGGGTGATGCCGGGACGCAATTATGTTGCATCCATTCGTGATTTTTGGCGGGTTTGCAGCGGTATCAATGACGCGGCACGGGAGCGGGTAACAAAATTTTTAAGCGATGTAATCAACGTGGATAAATTCCCGCTAACCGTTCTGGATCGCCCTATCGAAAGTGAGACCTGTAAAATTATAGAGAATTCTTACCGTGCCACCCTTCTGGCTTTTTTAGATGAATGGAGCGTTTTTTCGGAACGCAACGGTGTTGATCTTATCAAGGTTATTGAGGCCATCAAGGTCCGCCCGACCCACTCAAATATTATTTTTCCGGGACCGGGTATCGGTGGGTATTGCCTGCCCAAAGACGGCGGGTTGGGGGTGTGGGCCTATCATACCCTCATGGGCTTTGAAGACGACCTGTTTAAAATAACCCCCTTATCCATCGATATCAATGACACCCGCGGATTGCGAGCGGTGCAGCTGGTGCGTGATGCTCTGAGAAATATGGGCAAGATAGTTGCCGCCTGTAAAATTGCCATACTGGGTGCATCGTATCGACAGGATGTCGGTGATACCCGCTACAGCGGTTCGGAAGTTGTTGTTCGAAAATTAACCGAAATGGGGGCGGAGGTCGTAACGCATGACCCTTACGTAAAGCACTGGTGGGAGATGGAAAAGCAGGATACCTACCCGGCACCTGGCCACTCTTTGGCCAGATTTTTTAGAAACCAGGAGACACTTGCCGATTTGCAGATGATGGAAAATCTGGATAAAACGCTGCGGGGTGCCGATGCAATGGTTCTTGCGGTGGGCCACCATGATTATCTTTCTCTGGACCCCGATAAGATTGTCAGCCTGGCCGGCAAACCCCTGGCCGTAATCGATTGTTTCGGACTTCTCAAAGATGATGCCATCCGTCGTTATTTTGAGTTAGACTGTGAAGTCAAAGGCTTGGGGCGCGGTCATGTCAAACGAATTAAGGACGAAGTACGAGCACGGAATAGTTTGTAAGTTGGTGGGCTCGTGAGTTCTTAAGTTCTTAATGAAAAATACCAAAATTTTAAAATTTTCTCGTTCACTAATTTATCAACCGACTGACTAACAAGCTTATGAACTTACGAACTCACCGACTTAGGAACTAATCCCATGCAATTCATTGATTTGGTTACCCAGCAAAAGCGTATTCGGGAAAAGATTGAGTCAAATATTCTGGCCGTCCTGGACCATGGCAAATATATTATGGGGCCGGAGATCAACACCCTTGAAAGCCGCCTGGCCGAATATGTTGGTGTGAAACATGCCATCGGCTGTGCTTCCGGCACGGATGCATTGCTATTGGCCCTGCTGGCCGGTCGGATAGGTCCGGGGGACGCCGTCTTTACGTCTCCCTTCACCTTTATTGCAACTGCCGAAGTCATCAGTTTGCTGGGAGCCACACCAGTATTTGTAGATATTGATCCGAAAACCTTTAACATAGACCCCAAGAAACTGGCGCAGGCAATTTCAGCGCTTAAAGCGGCTGATGCAGGTCTTCATCCATTGCCGGCTTTCAACCGGGAAACGCCGATTAAGCCCAAGGGAGTAATTGGAGTTGATATTTTCGGGCTACCGGCTGATTATGGACGCTTAAATGCTATTGCTGGAGAGCACGACCTGTTTGTCATTGAAGACGCTGCCCAGTCATTTGGAGCTGAAGTAAGCGGCAAGAAAGCCTGCTCTTTTGGCAACATTGCCTGCACCTCTTTTTTCCCGGCCAAACCCCTTGGTTGTTATGGTGATGGTGGCATGTGTTTCACCGACGATGATGAACTGGCGAATATCATGGAATCTCTGAGGGTTCACGGCAAGGGTGACCGTAAATACGATAATGTCCGCATCGGGATTAACGGCCGCCTGGATTCATTGCAGGCAGCTATCCTGCTTGCCAAATTTGATATTTTTCCGGAAGAAATAGAGCTACGCCAGCAGGTCGCAAATCGATATGCCACTTTGCTGGGTTCTCACTCACATATACAGGTTCCGTCTATTCCGCAGGGCTCTTTAAGTGCCTGGGCCCAATATTCCATCCTTGTCACCGATGAACCGCAGCGCACCACAATACAAGATCAGTTGAAAGTGGCCGGAATTCCAACCGCTATTTATTATCCGCAGCCCTTACACCTTCAGAGGGCGTTTTCTTCTTTAGGCTATCAAAATGGTGATTTTCCGGTCAGCGAAGATTGCGCCCGGCGAATTTTCAGCCTTCCCATGCATCCTTATTTAACAATAGAGGACCAGCAGAAAATAGCCGATAGTATTGGTCGCATAGCAAAATAAAAACCTATCCCATTTTGTTTGCGAACATTTAGGGTAGAAATGATTAGAGAAGGTCACAAATTACCAGGGGACGTTACGGGCCGAATCCCGGTTTTAATCGAGCAAATCGAAAAAGATGCAATCTTACAGGGCAGCTCAGAACGGTTTTTACAGTTAGCGATTGAAAGCTATCGAAAAGAATAGTGATAAGTGGCGAGTGAATAGTGACAGGAGGAAAAATGCCAAAAAAAATTCCATCACCCATTATCCCTAACAAATCACTCGAGGCAGTAAGTCCCTCCGTTGCTGTTATCGGCGGAGGGTACTGGGGAAAAAATCTGGTACGTAACTACTACCATCTCGATGCTTTGAAGCTTATAGCCGACAAGAGCGAAACCATTCTGTCGAACTTAAAGGACCAGTTTAAAGGGGTTGATACCTGTCTGGCAATTGTCGACGTACTCTCCCGGGATGATATTCATGGCGTTGTGATTTCAACTCCGGCAGAAACCCATTTCAACATTGCCCGCGAAAGCCTACTGGCTGGCAAGCACGTATGTGTTGAAAAACCGCTGGTACTTGAAGAGGCAGAGGGGCACGAGCTAATTGATTTGGCCAAAAAAAATGATCGGGTCCTGATGGTCGGTCATCTTTTGCAATATCATCCGGTTTTTATGCGTTTAAAGGAAATAGCCCAGGCGGGAGAACTGGGCCGGATTAACTACATCTATTCTCACCGACTGAATCTGGGTAAGATAAGGCGTGAAGAAAATATTCTGTGGTCCTTTGCGCCCCATGACATTTCGATGATTCTCTCCCTGGCCGCGGAGGCACCCGAAAGCCTCATCACCACCGGCGGCAACTACCTGCATCAAAAAATTGCGGATGTCACCACCACCCATATGGCATTTCCTTCCGGACTGCGAGCCCATATTTTTGTCTCCTGGCTGCATCCATTCAAAGAGCAGAAACTCGTTGTCGTCGGTGATAAGAAAATGGCGGTTTTTGACGATACCCTGCCGTGGGAAGACAAACTTTTATTGTACCCCCATCAGATCAACTGGCAAAACAATATGCCGGTCCCCTCCAAGGCTGGTCCGGAAAGAGTGGATATCGGCCAGGAAGAACCTTTGCGCCAGGAATGCCGGCATTTTTTAGATTGCATAAAAAACGGTACTCAGCCATTAACAGATGGCGAGGAAGGATTAAGGGTACTTAAAATTCTTAATGCCAGTCAGGCTTCGCTTAATGACAACGGTCGCATGATTGTCTTGACATCGGATTCAGACACCAACCTATCAGCTATGAGCCATGAGCTACGAGCTAAAACATTAGGTGGTTTTATTCATCCAACTGCAGTTATTGACAACGATGTGATCATTGGATCCGGGACAAAAATCTGGCATTTTTCCCACGTGCTTTCCGGATCAAAGATTGGTGATAAGTGCAATTTAGGACAAAATGTCGTGATTGGTCCGGATATTAACATCGGCAATAACTGCAAAATTCAAAACAATGTTTCGGTTTTCAAAGGTATCACCCTTGAAGACGGTGTTTTCTGCGGCCCTTCCATGGTATTTACCAACATCTATAATCCCAGAGCTGAAATCGGCAAGATGGATCAGCTCCGCCCGACACTGGTAAAAAAGGGTGCCACCATAGGGGCTAACGCAACCATCATCTGCGGGACCACCCTCGGGCGCTATTGCTTTATCGGCGCCGGTGCCCTTGTCAACAAAAACGTTCCCGACCATGCGCTGGTTGTCGGCAACCCTGCCAAGCAGATCGGTTGGGCCTGTGAGTGCGGTGAGCGGCTCACCGAAGATTTGGCATGCCTCACCTGTGAAAAACAATACAATAAAAGCTCTGACGGAATCATAGCCATTGGCTCATAAGCTTACAAATTATTGAGTTGTTCTTCTTAAACGAATTAGAGCCTTTTAATATTTTGATTTCTCAGTAGCCACTGGAGAGCAACATGACCGCAACAGCTGACAAACTAGATCACATTAAAGAAAATACAGATTTTGTGGAGGACGAAATTGAACTTATCGAATACCTGCGGGCTATTTGGAAATGGAAATATATGATCCTGGCGGGGACCTTGCATCTCTAATCAGACTAGGTATCATCCTCAGAGTGACTGCCTAAATGGAAATAAAACAAAGTCTAAAAATTGCGGTCAAATCGATCTTCAATCTATTTAACCTCGAGCTTGTGCGCATTAATAAAAATCAGACACGGGCTTTGTGCGGGTTAAGCAACCTTCCGATTAAAACCATAATCGACGTCGGAGCAAATACGGGTCAATTTGCACGGCATATTACAAAAATTTATAAAGATGCGCATATATATTGCTTCGAACCATTGAAGGAGCCCTATGAAACCCTCAAGATCTGGGCTGAAGCCCAAAAAGGCAGAGCCTCGACCTTTAACATGGCCATTGGAGATGAAAAGGGCGAAATAAATATGTTTCATCATATCGAACACTGCCCGTCTTCGTCAATTCTCAATTCTACCGAAATTTGCGAAGATTATTACCCGTTTACCGGGAAGCAGAGACGCATCAAAGTTCAACTGACCACATTGGATCATGCTCTATCAAAGGCGATAAATTTTATGGATTTGGATATTCTTGTAAAATTTGATGTGCAAGGATTTGAGGATCGGGCAATTCGGGGTGGCCGGGAAACTTTGAATAAAGCTGTTGCTTGTATTGTAGAAATATCTTTGGATAGGCTTTACCGGGACCAGGCTGATTTCAAGGATCTAATCATAATGCTCGATGAGATGGGATTCCGATATGCAGGCAATTTAGACCAGGTTTATGCCGATGATGGGCATGTGATCTATCTTGATGCATTATTCATCAAACGCAATAAGATAACCGGATGAGTTCTGGAAACTGAACGATATCTTCTGGAAACCTTTATGAAAAGCAGACAGATTCTCATCAATGCTATCATGTCTGTCGTTCAGACGATATCTCTTGGTGTTATCCTATTTGTTCTTTACAGATTTCTGGTGGGCACGATAGGCATGAAAGGGCTGGGGATCTGGTCACTCATTCTGGCAACCACATCAGTCGCCCAAATTGCCAATTTGGGTATCGCAACCAGCGTTACGAAACTGGTAGCAAAGTATACAGCGACCAAAGAACATGATAATGTATCCAGTGTTATCGAGACCTCTACCGTTTCATTGGGCAGCCTTACAGGATTCGTTTTATTAATAATTTACCCTGTATTGAAAAAAATTCTCGCTTTCGTTGTTGATACTGAATCGTTGCCACAAGCTCTGACAATACTGCCCCATGCTGTGACAGCTTTTTGGCTGATGACGTTACTTTCCATATTTCAAGCTGCTCTGGACGGCCTGCAACGAATTGATCTACGAAGCACAATCCTCATCGGAAGCGCAATTCTAAATTTGATTCTCTGCGTTTTGTTGGCGCCCACGCATGGATTGATAGGAGTTGCTTACGCAAGATTGGCTCAGACGTTCTTAACTCTAGTCGTTGCTTGGGTAGTACTCAAATTTTATGTCAAATTATCTATCTTGCCCTGGCGGTGTAATAGAAAACTGTTCGGAGAATTGATACGATACGGCGTCAAATACCAGACGATTTCAGTAGCAACCATGCTGTATGATCCGCTAACAAAAGCGATGCTAAGTAAATTCGGGTGTCTATCCATGGTGGGTTACTACGAAATGATAAACAGGCTGATTCAGCAGTTTAGAGCTTTAATGGTATCGACCAATCAAGTCCTTTTCCCAACAATCGCAGAGTTATATGAATACCAGCCGGATAAGATAAATTCGATATATACAGCCTCATATCAACTGCTTTTTTATCTCTCGGTTCCAATGCTTACTATCGTTATAATTTTTTTACCTGCCCTTTCTCAGGTATGGATAGGGCAGTATGAGTCTATATTTGTTAATTTTGGAATATTTCTCTCACTCGGGTGGTTATTGAATACGCTGTCCAGTCCAGCCTATTTCACTTATCTGGGAACGGGTAAACTCAGATGGAATATTGTAGGACACATTGCAATCGGGGCCATAAATGTTATCCTTGGGCTGTTATTTGGTCTGCTTTTCGGGGGATACGGAGTCGTTTTGGCCTGGGCTATTTCGCTTGCCCTTGGTAGCTGCCTGATCTTCTTCCCATATCATCTGCAAAATAACATATCTTTGTTTGAATTAATACCAAAAGACAGTAGACTTTTACTGGGGTTATGCATGCTTGGCGCATTGTTCTTTTATATTAATTTCAACCAATCCTCGCATCCGCTGATGATAGAATCAATACCATTGTTGCTGATTTTTTGTGGCTTGTGGTTCAACCCGATGCGAATGCGTCTTAAAAAATGGATTTCTAATGGATTATTAAACATATAAAAAGGAAAAAATTAGCACTGGCGCAATTTATAATAAACCCTTACGGAGATTTAAATGTGGCTCAAACTTTTACCCATCATTACCTACCTACTTTATCCAGTAACATGGTACATACGAAATGTATCCTATCCACGCGGAAAAGGCTTTTTAATATATAAAATTATTGTCCCTCTATTGCCTCCTCAACCGGAATGTTTTACCCATAGCTTGCCCTGTGGCGGCAGAGTTCGTTTGCAATTTCGGGAAGACCTGGGGGTTGTTGCCTGGAGTTGGGGCGGCTATGAAGATGCAGAGCTCCACTATATAGCCAATATCATCCGATCCGGGGCAACCGCAATTGATGTTGGTGCAAATGTCGGTATATTCACCATATCTCTGGCTTATGCTGTCAGTGAAAAAGGACGTGTGTGGTCGTTTGAACCGCTTATGGAAAATCTCGAACGGTTGCAGGCGAACATTAATCTGAATGGGTTGAAAAATATCGATATATTCCCTGTGGGACTGGGTAATTTTTGCGGCGAATTGGATATGTACCTGTCCAATGACCTCGCATATGCAACCACAAGAAGGCTTGTGAACAAACAAATTGCAGTCGAAACCAGGAAGATCGAAATCCGAAGATTAGATGATCTCTGGCAAAGAGCAGAGAGGCCGCAAGTGGATTTTATCAAGATTGATGTAGAAGGTTCTGAAATCAAGGTTTTACAAGGTGCGAAGCAATTAATTACCACCTGCAGACCGCAAATCATTATAGAAGCCCATAACCGCCAGCAATTGAAAATATTGTCAGAATTTTTCAAGGAGCTTGATTATTCCTTACATCAGCCGGATGGTTTTGATTCCTGGAATTATCTATTTTCTCATCCCCGAAAGACTCAAGGTGAGATATCTGATGCCTGATCCGCGTCAATTTCTTTGTTTGACTGTGGCCCTGCCTGCAACAGAATCCGGTATCACTGGATTATATCGACGAAAGG
>Ga0265306_10000657_pt1 | contig 16626 bp, 16 predicted proteins | sample Helome_3_FD_192493 | JGI IMG/M metagenome (GOLD analysis project Ga0265306, IMG submission 192493) | Marine sediment microbial communities from subtidal zone of North Sea - Hel_20160420 (Illumina Assembly) | ecosystem: Environmental > Aquatic > Marine > Subtidal zone > Sediment ...
AGTAACGGTATTGGTGCCAAAAATACTCAACAGCAGCAGCGAGAATATCAACGATGGAATCGACATGATGACGTCTACTATCCGCCCGAGCAGCTGGTCGAGTTTGCCGCCCACGGCGGCCGCATACAAACCCGCGGTAGCCCCCATGGCGAAAGCCAGGATAGTAGCCAGTAGCGCCAGGCCGACCGTATTCCGGGCTCCGTAGATAATGCGGCTAAACATGTCACGCCCCAGCTGATCCGCGCCCAGCAGCATATTTTCATCGGCTGGCGCAAACGCTGACGAGATGACCTCGGCTTCGCCGTAGGGTGCGATAATCGGCGCAAAAATGCCGGAAATCGCATAGGTGAAAATAATAAACAATCCAAAGCCGGCTGTTAGCGGTGCGGTGCGCATCTCCTTGGCGTAGTCCTCGGGCAGCAGTATCACCAGGAATTCCCTGAATGAAAAAGAGACACCCGCAGAAAAAGCAATCAATCCGGCAAGAATGGTGACCGACCAAAGCATCGCTTCGCCGCCGACGATACCCATGACAAAGGAAACCAGGGTCAGCGAAAACAACAGCAGGAACGCGGTGCGCTTTTGATAAAAGGCAGCCAGCGAAGAAACACCGATGAGCAGGGCATAAAAACCAATAATAAAATAATTCATGATTCAGCCCTCACTTCGGATGACGCAAGCGTGGATTGGTCAGAATCGACCCCACGTCAGCGGCCAGGTTTAACAGGATAAAGGTAGCGGCAAAGATCAGGCAACAGGCCTGCACCACCGGGAAATCCCGCTTGGTCACGGCGTCAACCAGCAATTGTCCGATGCCGGGATAAACGAATACCACCTCTACCAGTACCACCCCGGTGACCAGGTAGGCGAGGTTCAAAGCGACGACGTTGATGACCGGTGCCCAGGCATTCGGCAGCGTGTGCTTGACGATAACCTTCCATGCCGGTACTCCCTTGAGACGCGCCATTTCAACGTAGGGCGATGCCAGCAGGTTGATGATCGAGGCACGGGTCATGCGCATCATGTGGGCTACCACCACCAGTACCATGGTTAGCGCGGGCAGGAAGGTCCGGTCAAGCTTGTCGACCAGACTCATGCCGTCGTCTATTTTGGCGATGGCCGGGAAATATCCGGTCTTGACCGCAAGAAAAAGAATCAGGATGTAACCCAGGAAAAACTCCGGTGACGAAATCGACGTCAGCGTAACCACGTTGGCAACCCGGTCAAAAACCGTGTTTCTGTACAAAGCTACCAGCACGCCCAGGAAAATGGCTACTGGAACTGCAATGATGGCGGCATATAACGCGAGGAAAAGGGTATTGGCAAAGCGGGTGCTGATGGCCTCCGAAACCGGTTGTTGCGATACCAGTGACTTGCCAAAATCTCCGGTCACGGCATTGCCCAGCCACTCGAAATAGCGGATTGGCGCTGCGCGGTCGAGACCAAGCTGTTCGCGCATGGCGGCCAGGTTTTCCTCGGTAGCCCCCTGTCCCAACACCGCCTGGGCAATATCACCGGGTAACAGTTCTACCGCGCCAAAGATAATAATTGAAATGACCAGGAGTGTTACCAACCCCAGGCCGAGCCGTTTTGAAACAATGGATAATATGTCACCCATAGTGCTACCCCCTTATAAGGTGACCCCAACCTCGTGAAGCACCTTGATTTATTATTGAGGTTATCCGGGTTCCTCCGGCACTACCGGGGAACCCAGGTTCACCTTATACCTTACTAAATGTTCCTACTTGACCAACACTGCGCTCGCTATCAGGCAAACCACCAGCGATGGCAACCGCGAGCGCCATCGAGCTCCCAGCTCGGTGCCAGGCTCGGTGCGTGCTGCACTTTCTTGTTGCGTGCATAGACAAAGTTGGCGAAAAATGGGATCACGGTACCACCGTCGTCCCTGGCAATCATGCACATTTCGCGGTACTGCTCTTTGCGTTTTGCTTCGTCCAGCTCTGCTTTAGCCTGCAGCAGAATTTCGTTAAAGCGCTTGTTTTGCCAGTGCGATTCGTTCCACGGAGCATCGTCCTTATAGGCGATTGTAAACATCTGATCGGGTGTTGCGCGTGCCCCCCATTTGACGAATGTCCAGGGCTTCTTCAACCAGACATCCGACCAGTATCCATCGTTGGCCTCACGTATGACATTGATATTGATGCCGGCTTTTTTGGCCTGTTCGCTGTAAAGCACGCACATATCCACCGCGCCCGGGAGTATGCTGTCGGCCGCTGACAGGCTTACGTCCAGTGAGCTCATACCTGCCTTTTTCAAATGGAATTTCGCCTTGTCCGGATCGTAGGGGCGCTGCGGGATATCGGTCGGCGCGTACGGCATGGCGGGAGACACATGATAGTCATCAGCCACCGTGGCGGTACCGAACATTATTTTCTCGACGAGCTCCTTGCGATCGACGGCGTACTTAAGCGCTAACCTGACGTCGACGTTATCGAATGGAGCGAAATCGCAGAACATCGGCAAGGTAATTGCCGAGCCGCTGGGTACATTTTCAACCACGAGATTTTTGTTGCGTGCCATTAACCCCATGGTTTTCAGATCGACCGAGGTGATCGCATCGACGTCGCCGGTAATCAGTGCAGTCTGGCGGGCGTTGGGATCATTGAGGGCCAACATTTCGATTTCATCGAAGTAGGCGCCTTCACGATGCCAGCCATCATGCCGCACCAATTTTGTTCCTATTCCCGGCTTGTGTTCGACAATCTTGTAGGGACCGGCGCCCCCACCATCTTGCCAGTTAATGGTACCGTCGGCATTGGCCTCGCAAATCGCCATATGATAGTCGGTCAGGACAAACGGCAGGTCGGCGAAACCCTGGTTCAACTCGATCTCAATGGTGTGATTGCCCTTCGCCCTGATATCAACGACCGATGACAGCAAAGCTGTTACCGCGGATGTTGATTTTTCACCGCGGTGGTGATTGAGTGATGCAATCGCATCTTTCGAGGTGAATTTATTGCCATTGTGGAATGTCGCATTCTTGTTCAGCTCGAACGTCCAGTTCTTTGCATCCGGTGTCGCGCTCCAGGAGTCCGCCATATCCGGACCCAGTGTGTTATCGGGCGTAATTTCGGTCAGGTAGCTGCGATGGGTGTGCGCCAGCTGGATCTGGCCGACGCTCAGGTAGGTGCCCGGATCGTAGGTGTCGGATGTATTGGAGTCATGCACACCAAGCCGGAACTTGCCGCCTTTTTTCGGTGTCGCGGCTGCTACCTCGCTGGTCCACAAACCTGATGCCAGGGGTATTGTCATACCTGCGGCGACGGCGAAGCGCATAAAGTCGCGTCTACCCAATTTTCCGCTTTTTGCGTCCTGGGTCAGCAACTCTTTGAATTCTTTTTTAGTGCTCATTGAACATCTCTCCTCGGTTTTACTTTAAATTGTTTTTCTAAATTTATAATTGTGCAAACATAATTCATTTGCATTTATAAGGTTATTACCCGGAAGATATTACCTGATTGTTACAAAAGTTTCGAGCCCTGAAAACAAATTCCTGCTGTATTGCAGGCTTCCCGCTACGCAGGTATCGGTTTCGGCAACCCGAACGGCTAACGAATTATCAGGGTTTCGGGGGTCCGGTGCGTCAGGTTTTCGGCGCCGTCATCGGTGAGCAACACGGTGTTGGAGATGAAATAGTCGACGACATCCGTATTGGTAAACCACGAATGGGCGTGGAAAGTCATCCCGGTTTTAAGCTCCTTGTCACTGCCGGGCTGCAGGCTTGTGACCATGCTACCGCCGGTCCAGCTCGGCGGGAAACCGATACTGACCATGTAGCCGCAATGGTGTCGATTATAATTCACCAGGCCGGCACTGTCGGCGACGTTTTTCCAGGCCTGGTAAACTTCTCCGGCAGTGGCGCCGGGTTTAAGTGCGTTACAGATTGCCTGCATCCCACGTATCGCAAGCTCCGCCGAGCGTTCAGCACCGGGTGGTGCATTACCCACGTAAACCAGGCGCCCCATCGGTGCCTGGTACTTGCGATAAGCTCCGCCAACCTCAAGGAATACCGCTTCACCATTGTGAAAGATGTCGCCGCGCCAGGTAGTATGCTCCTCGCCAAGACGGGTGGTCGGCCGGATGAACGGACCGAAACCCGGGTATTCACTACCTGCCAGAATCATGGCCCGGTTGCACTCCGCGGCTACCTCGTAGTCGCTGGCGCCATCACCAATCGCCTCGATCGCGGCCAGGGTTCCGGCGTCGGCCGCCGCGGCCGATTTACGCGTGTACTCCTGCTCCAGTGGGGATTTGACCAGGCGCAGGTCATCGACAATCCCGGAACCATCCGACCAGTCTGCTCCCGGAACCGCCGCCAGAATCAACTCGTAGATACGCGGTGTCATAAACAGGCTGCGTTTTTCGATGCCAAGCCTGGCCTTTGTGAGACCCCGGTCATTCAAGCTCTTCAATACGTAGTCGGATAATTCCTCGGTATCGCCGTGACCGTAAAATTCGGCATTTTTGACCTGGTTCTCTACTGTAATACCCTCCATTGCGCGACAGGCCAGCGCCATTTGTCCCTCAGCGGGCACCACCAGCACATGGCAGGCAAAAAAGCCCCAGTGATCGAGCCCGGTCAGGTAGTAGATATTTTCAGGGACCGAGACCAGGAGTGCATCGAGGTCCTGTGCTTTCATCATTTTCCTGACTACAGCCAGGCGCTGATTCAGTTCTGTTTCGGGGAATACATTATGATCCATGAGCGTTGCGGTATGCCTGAAGGATTTAGCCAAAGCATAGCGCCAGGGAAGCTTTTGCCCAAGTGATATTCACAATATCGATGATTGCCCGGCCGTACTGCCCGCGAACTGGCTTAAAACTATTTGGCAGCGACTAGTTGACTGAGCGAATTGTTACGATTGAGGAAGCTGATGGCTTTCGTTTCGGCATCACCGCCGAACAGGAACATTGACATGTGTCCGCGCCAGCGGTGCAGGTAAAGCTCAGCCTCGATACCAGCGGCGCGCAGGGCTTCGTAGTAATCGACTGCCTGGTCTTCCGCGACCAGGAAATCTAGCTTGCCGTGGTAGAGGAAAACCGGGGGATCATCGCTTGATACGTGGAAGGCGGGCGATGCCTCGGCATAGCGTTCCGGCATTTCATGATTATCACCACCCATGAAGCGCATGACGATGGGACTGCCGGTGTATTTACGTAAATCCGAGGGGATACCACCTGCAACCACGGACCTGATGCGCGGTGGCGAAGCGGTTTCACCGGGCAGTTGGTTGTCGTCATCAATGCCGCCAATCAAGGCCGCAAGATGAGCGCCGGAAGAATAGCCCCAGGTATTGACGCGCTCGAGATCAAGCCGGTACCGATTTGCATTTTCCGCTATCCATTGGAGGGCCTGTTGCAGGTCGTGAAGCTGCGCCGGGTAGGTATATCTGGGTGCAAAGCGATAACTGACATTCAGCACGGCGTAACCCTGTTGCATCAGTTTGCGACTGATACCGTCCATATCCCCGCGACTTCGATTTGCCCAGCCGCCTCCATGAATCATCAGCACCACCGGCCGCAATCCGCGTTTTTTGGGCAGGTACAGGTCGGCCTCGAGCGGTTCCGGCCAATCGGGGCTGGTGTAAATAATATTTTCTACCATTTGATCGACGGGGTAGGAGGCTTGCTTTGCTGGTTCGCCAGGGTGGCCGTTCAGGTGGGTGTGGCAACCGGTTAACGCGGTTCCTGCTAGCAAAATGAAAGTTGCGGTCAAGGAAGAATTGTTCAACATGGCATCGGGCAGCGACTTAGGCTTTTTCGTAACTTGTTACCAATAGCTACGTGTCGGATCCACTAATGGATCTATCTAAAAACTGTAAAACAATTCACTAAACGACCTGAATCTGGTCTTTAGGTAAGACGTTTGCCGGTCGCGATAACCCTCTCACGCCAGGCAGTAATGATCCCTGCCGACCCGATCAGGATCATGCCAAGGATTGACTGGCCGGTCGGCCACTGGTCGAAAATTACGCGGCTCCACAGCGCGGCAAAAATCAGGTAACTGAAATCAATCGGAGCCAGCCAGCTGGCGTCCGCGGTCTGGTAAGCACGACTCAGGCAAATATTGCCGGTCAGGTTAAGCACCGAAGCAAACAGGGCAAATCCTGCGACGAGAAGCGTCAGCTCGGGCCAGCCGATTGCGACGAACGGCATGCTTGCGCGAATCTCACCCGACAGCGGGAATACGGACAGCAGCAAAATGCCGAGCGTGCCGGAGGCGATAAAGGCGACCCCGACCGCAAATGCCAGCGCCAGCGTGCTTTCATCGCGACAGGCTTTGCGTAAAGTGAGTATATTTGTGGCATAGAAAAAACCGGCCAGGATCGGCAGTATCTGCACAGCCGAGAAATTATCGTCCCAGGGACTGAGAATGATCGCGGCACCGGTGGCGCCGATTAGCAGGGCGGTAATGCGCCAGGGGCCTACAGATTCTCCCAGGATCGGGCCTGCCAGCAATGACACGAATAATGGATAGGTGTAAAGTCCCGCCGCCATCTGCGGCACCGTCAGGTAGGGTGCCCCGGAAAAGAAAAAAAACATGCAAACCGTCAGGAAGGCCGCGCGCAGGTAAACCGGACGCCAGTTCCCGGGAAAGATCAGGCCGAGGCTTCCGCTCGCCAGGGACAGGATAACAATGAAACTTAGGTTGCCGATCGAGCGCAGCGTCTGAAACTGCCAGAACGAGGTATCCCCCGACATCAGCTTGATCAGCGAATCCTGCAGCGCGAGCACAAATACGCCCATCAACAGCAGGGCAAGCGCGACTACGGGCCGATCGTCGCCTGGACGTTCAAACAGGCTTTTCATTCAGCGTCGCCAGATAAGACCAGGGATCGACCGATACGCAGCACGCTGTCCAGTAATCCCTCGATATGATCCGCCCGGGTAGCGTGATTTATGATGCATACTCGCAATACCGGTCTGCCGTTAACCTGCGTGGCCGACATCAAGTATTCACCTTCGAGCTGAACTTGCTCACGAATCATGGTGTTGATCTGGTCGACCGCTGCATCGTCGATGTCAACGGGCCGAAACCTGAAGCACAGGATTGAAAGCTGGGGTGCGACGATCAGCTCGAGATCGTCCTGTTGACGAATTAGCTCGGCAAGATACTCGGCACACTGCACGTTGTGCAATGCGTTTCGTCCCAGTTTCGGGAGACCATAGCAGCGCAGCGCGATGTAAAACGGCAGCGCGCGGAAACGGCGTGACAATTCAGGTGCGATATGGAAGAACATGTATTGCTCTGGAGAATTGTCTTCACTAGCGTGCAGGTAATCCGCGCTATCGAAGAAAAGATTGCGCGCCCATTCCGCGTTGCGGTACAGCAGTAAACTGCCATCCAGGGATTGAAAGAACCATTTGTGCAGATCCATGACCACGGAGTCGGCTTTTTCGATACCGTGATAGCGTGGCTTCAACACATCGGACATCATCCCACCACCACCGTAGGCGGCATCGACATGCAGCCAGATATTCTGCGTAGCGCAAAGATCTGCGATTTCATTGAGCGGATCGATAGCTCCGGTATTGGTAGTGCCTGCCGACGCGACCACGCAGACGATATTGTCGTGTTGCGCTATTGCCTCGGCCAGTTTATCGACGCGCATGCGGAATTCGGCGTCGGTATCGATTGCAATGATGTTGTCGGTACCGATGCCAAGCATTACCGCGGCGCGCCGAATCGAGAAATGAGCTGCCTGCGAACAGATAATTACCGGCCTGGATACCTGGCTATTATCACAAAGTCCTTTGGTTCGAAATTCAGGGCCGAATCGTTTTGCCAGAGCGCTCGCAATCCCGGACATATTGGCCATCGAGCCGCCGCTGAGGAAAACACCCTCGGATTGTTGCGGAAAATCCACCAGGTCGGCTAACCAGCGAATCACGGTTTTTTCAATCGTGGTACCAATCGGGGAGGCCCAGTAGCCACCGACGTTTTCGTTTAAAACGCTCACCATGGCATGGGCAAGTGGATCGCTGGGCAAACCCGATGGTGCTATCCAGCCGAAGAATCCCGGGTGGGTATTGCGACGCGGGTATCGATTGGTTACGTTCGTCACCTGTTCGACTAGCTGTTTGAGCGAATCACCGCCGTGGGGAAAGGAGGTGTCAATTAGCGCGGTCACATCAGCGGCGGTCGAAGGTCGGACAATCGGTGAAAGGTTGCGTTGAGCAGTCAATGGCGCGAGGGCCGCATTCAGGTCTATCTCGGCGGCCTCGGTGAGATCATCTGCGGATGCGAGTGAGGGACGTTGCGGCCGGGTCATGGGTTACGATTTCAATCCTTGTGCCAGGGAGCACCTTTGTTTTGTACCTCCAATTGTCGCATGGGCATCGAATCGATTAAATCAAAAAAGTACCTTCGAAGAGACTGCCGTCATGCGCGTCAGTTTGAACACTCGAGCAGGTCGTTTCCAGCAACGGGGATTTGACTAAGCATGTTGAGTATTAGGATCGCCGCGATGACGTTTATTTTCATCGATCCGCCAGTGAAGTCTCAAGTTTGCGCAGTTCGGTTTTGGGTGTCGGAGATTGCGGAAATCATGTAGTTAACCGCAACACGATTGCTCAGGCTGAATTGCCTGGAGACAGGGTTAATGCGTACCCCGGTCGTCGCCTTTACTTTCAGGCCGTGAAGATTTAGCAGGCGCTGGAGTTCACCCGGCCGTACAAATTTACGCCAGGAGTGGGTTCCTTTTGGTAACCAGCCGAGAATGTATTCAGCTCCCACGATAGCGAACAGCCAGGACAGCAGATTACGATTGATCGTCGCAATAAACATGATGCCGTTGGCATTAACCAGATGTGTGCAGGCAGACATGAACAGGGGCAGGTCGGCAACGTGTTCTACCACTTCCATGTTGAGCACAACGTCGTATTTCGCACCGCGCTCAACGATTTCCTCAACGCCGGCGTATTCATAGTTGACGGACAGGTTGCTGCCAGTGCTGTGCAGGCGCGCGATGTTGATACTTTTTTCGACCACGTCGATACCGTGAACAGTGGCCCCGAGCATTGCCATCGACTCTGACAGGATACCTCCGCCACAACCGATATCGATAATGTTGAGCCCTACTAAAGGCTTGTCGTTTTCATGGTCACGATCGAAGTGAAGACAAATCGCGTTTTTGAGATATTGTACGCGTAATTCGTTAAGTCGGTGCAGCGGCCAGAATTTACCTTGCTGGTCCCACCACTGCTCTGCAAGCCGATCGTAGAATTCGACCTCCTGTGGATCAGCGGTCTCTGTTTTCATTTCAGCTCAGGCAAGAAATTCTGCGCGTGTCTTGTGTCGGGCCTTGAAGATGCCGCCCAGTGCCGTTGTCTGGGTGCGTGAATTGGCATCCATGACGCCACGGGATTTAACGCAGTAGTGGGTGGCATCGATGCTGATGGCGACATCGTCAGTTTCGAGCAAGGTCTGTAGAGCGACCAGTACCTGTTGCGTCAGTCTTTCCTGAACCTGGGGTCGCTGCGCAAAAAAACGAACGATGCGGTTGATCTTGGAAAGCCCGATTATCTTGTTCTTCGGAATGTAGGCTACCTTGGCGGTTCCATCGATGGTGACGAAGTGGTGTTCACAGGTGCTGGTAAGGCTAATATCGCTTACCTTGACCATTTCCTCGACCCCCATCTTGTTGTCAATAACGGTAATTTTGGGGAAATTAAAATAATCGAGACCCCCGAAAATTTCATCGACATACATTTTTGCAATGCGATGCGGCGTTTCGGACAGGCTATCATCGTTAAGATCCAGCCCGAGGGTCCTGGCGATGTCAGTGAAGGATTTTTTGATGCGCTGATATTTTTCGTCACGTTCGTATTGATGGGGCATCAGGGGTGTTTCAAGGCCGCGCTCGAGCAGGGCATGACGTACCTGGTCTGCTTCGAAAGAATAAGGGGATGGGATGTCCGTGGCCGAGTGTGCAAGCTTTGTATTCATGTTTTTTCCTTAGGCTCTAGTCGCGCTCAATGTGATCGATACCGAATCGGCGAAGCGCAGTGCATGCGGCTTATCGACTGTCACTTCCGCGTAGCTGACCTGTTCGGAATCGGAGGCGATCGCGAGCAAATCCGCCGCCAGTTTTTCCAGCAGGTGAAAATGGCCGTTCTCGATGTGATGGATCATGCGCTTGGTAATGTTCTTGTAGTTCAACGCGTCGTCCTGATCGTCGCTGACGAATGCAGCGTCTGCACAGTAGTGAATTTCGGCGTTCACGATCACATCCTGCTGCTTGGTTTTCTCGTCCGGATTGAATCCGATGAAGGTGCGCAGGCGCAGGTTGCTGATATTTATTTTGGCCTCGCTGATGCGCGTTGGCTTGGCAAGGCTATGTATGCTGGGCACAGTCTTCATGTTTGGACTCTTTCTTCGGGTTTGAATCAGTTACGTGATAAGTACTGTTTTGGATCACAGCAGCCGGCCTGCCCGATTTTAGCCAGCCCAATGAATCGTGAGCATGGAAGCGCTCGCGAACAATGTCAGCATTGTTCGCATCGCGCGATATGAAGCCGGAAACTCGGGGAATAGCGACGAGCGTTGTTCAGCGAGGAATATACCGATTAGCAACACGGCAGCGGCAAGTGCCCATACCTCGAACGCAAACAGAAATATAAACAAGGCAATCAGAAAATAGAGATTACTCAATAGCAGTGCCGACCGCGAGCCGGGCAAAAGTCCCATGCCCCACCAGCTTCCGGTTAGAAAACAAATGATACCAAAAGCGTAGCTAGCCACCAGCGAAGTCAAAAACTGTGAATGCTCAGAGCCGAGTATGATCAACAATGCCGGAATGACAAACGGTATCAGTCCGGCATAACCGAGGGTGTTGATCACTCGTTGCGAGGAGAACATTTCGGTTTACATTTTCAGGGACTGGAGGATGTCTTTTTCGAGTGAGCTGCCCAGCGGTTTAACCAAGGAGCCATAGTGCCTGACCTGTTGGCCATCCCGATTGACCAGGTACTTGTTGAAGTTCCAGCTCGGAGCACTACCCGTTTTTTGTGCGAGTTGCCTGAATAACGGGTTTGCATCGCTGCCGCGCACCGCGCTCGGAGAAACCATGGTGAAGGTTACGCCGTAGTTGATATAACAAACCTCGGCGGTCTTGCTTTCGTTGCTGGCCTCCTGGAAAAAGTCATTTGACGGAAAGCCGACAATCTCGAGTCCCTGGTCCTTGTATTTTTGATATAGCGCTTCCAGTCCTTTGAACTGCGATGTGAAGCCACAGTGACTTGCAGTATTCACTACCAGCAATACCTTGTCCTCGTAGTTACTGCAAAAATTGATGCTTTCACTGGAGCGCAGCTTTTGTGCTTCAAAATCAAGCAGGGAACTGCAGTTTGCAAAAACGCTATTGGCCATTAGCAACAAGGGTAGCGCGAGGATTAGTCTGGTTAATTTCATGGGATCTCCTAAATGATTGTTTACCAGGGAATAAGTTCACCGTCCCAGGCCCAGAAGTTTCCGCTCTTGCCCGGATCGAGCTGGGTCAACAGTTTCAGGAACATTGATGCGGTATAGGCGGGATCAAACAAGTTCCCGGGCTTTACGTTAGTCTGGAAGGGTTTTGAGAGAGGGGTATCGTTGGTCCCCGGATGCAGCGCTGCGACGCAGCCCCTGGGGTGACTGTGCTTCCACTCGATACTCAGTGTTTTAAGCGCCATATTCAATGCGGCCTTTGAAATTCGGTAGCTGTACCAGCCCCCCAGGTAGTTGTCTTCGATACTGCCGACGCGAGCCGAGACAGTCGCCATGACCGGTGCAGGGCTCTGCTTCAGGCCGCGAGCAAAATGCCTGGCCATTAGCAGCGTGGGTAAGGTATTAATGCGAATATTTTCGATCAGGAAGTCGGTGTCAAGCGCTTGTATGTTCTTTTCAGGGCCACCCTTTTCGCCGTGTAAAAATCCGGCGAAGTTCAATATCCAGTCGACCCTGTTGAATTCCGCAGCCCATTTTTCTATGGCATCGGGGTCACGTATATCGAGCTGCTGCCAGCTCAGGCGATCGTGTCGGAATGGTATCTCAGTGTTGCAGTAGGTGGCGCAAACCTGGACCTGTTTAAACTGATCTAACAGCGTTTCGACCATCGCGCGACCGAGCCCGCCGGTACCGCCGATAACGATGACTTGCTGGGGAGATTCAGACACTGATAGATGGTTTGTCAGCCCGGTACATGGGCTTATATACGCATCGTCACCTGGCTCGGATCAGTTTGTCAGCCTGGTCGAGGCTGCTCAGGCCGGGTTTTTGAAGGCTGCTGGTCGGCAGAATTTTCTTCGAGCAGGTGGCCATAGTAGCGGTAGAACAGACGCAGCCAAAAGGGTGTAAATAGCGTGGTGTAGGCGATGACAATGACTACGGTGGTGTAGATTTCGGTGTTGAATAAACCGGTATGGCGGCCAATCTCGGCAAATACGAGTCCAACTTCTCCCCGCGGTACCATGGACATGCCGATGATAACGCGGTGCGCCAGCTTTTCCCGAATCAGTAACCCTGCGAAAATTTTCGACAGGATTGCCACGGCCGCAAGCGATAGCGAAAATACCCAGAAAAACAGTGAACCCCAATCCAGGGAGCTCAAATCCAGCGACAGCCCGACGGCGGCAAAGAATATCGGTGTGAATAACTGAATGATGGGTTGCATCTGCCTGTTAACACGCCTCGAAAACTTGGGGTCGGCCTTAAGGGCGACACCGAACGGCAGAAAAAATCTTCGCGATAGCGCGAGCCCGGTGGCAAATCCTCCCAGCAATTCAGGAATACCGACCGCATGTGATATCCAGGCCAGGAACAGCACCAGCGAAACTACCGTCGTTGGAATCATCCCGGGAATTTCGCTGACCTTTTCCCAGCGATGAATAATGTAGCTGATCGATTTTGCCATCGCCGGTGCAATCAGGAAGAAGACGACCATGAATAACAGAATTCTGGCAGCACCGCCGATATCGACGGACCCGCTGGTGATAAAATTGAACAGGATCGCCAATAGCAATACGCCCATGATATCGTCAAGTACCGCGGCCCCCAGAATGATGCGGCCTTCTCGGCTCTGACCCCGACCCAGATCAGACAGGGTTCGCATTGTTATACCGATGCTGGTGGCGGTCATGGTGCCCGCGATTAACAATGACACGATCTGGTCTAGCTCGAACCAGTAATAGCTCAGGGCGAAACAGGTTACGAATGGCACTATGAATCCGGTGATTGCAACGACAACGGATTTAGTACCGGATTTGACGAGCTTGCTGAGGTCGGTTTCGAGTCCGATCTGGAACAGTAGCAGGATGATGCCGATTTCGGCCAGCACCCAGATCAGTCCTTCAGCCTCGATCAAACCAAGCATCGAAGGCCCCAGGATAATCCCGGCAACAATTTCCCCGATCACGGAAGGAACCCCCAAACGAGAGGCGACTTCACCCATGATACGCGCAGCTATCAGGATGGTAGCTACATGCAAGATGGCTGTTGAAGTATCCATGTCCTAACTATATAACATACTGAAGTTCCAGCATTTGACGATTTCCCGGTTACCGAGGGCAAAAGTTTCCAGGCTCATATCGGGCAACGACAAGATCATGCAGCTGTGGTTGAACACCGAGCTACCCGGGTTGACAACCAGGACTTTCCCGAGCTGTTCGGCATAGACCTGGTGGGTGTGACCAACAATCAACACATCGTAATCAAGCTCGGACAGGGTCCCGGTCCACTCGATTTTTCTATCGTCTTTAATCGCGCCCTGCTGGTCGAGCAGTTTTATTCCACCGTGCTGCTCGCAGGGAGGATTGGCATGAACCACAAACAACCGCTTCTGCTCAATTTCGAGATCGAGGAACTGGGGCAGATTTTGCAGATAGGCACGAATCGACGGATCGTCTTGCGGGCGTTCTTTTTCGAGGTAGGATTGATCGTGGTTGCCGACTATGGCTTTGCATTTTGACTCAGCCAGCAGTTCAATCGTTGGCAACAGGGTATCGTAGTAACCGGCGATATCACCGGCACAGATAATTTCATCGACCTGCTCTTCGCGGAATATTTCCAGCGCTTGTGCGAGTGGTTCCGGACTTGAATGGACGTCGCTAATCAGTCCGATTCTGGTTGTCATTTGTTCGACTCCGACAAGGTTGCCTTGTACTGGCAGGACTGGCTAGCGGATAAAACGGCGATTCTCTCTGGTTTCCCGGAGCTCTCGTTTCATCGCATGTATTTCAGCCTGTGGCTTCCACGTGTAACCACTATCTTCTAACGTCGGTGCCCAGAACAACGCGCCGGAATTTCGCCAGGGATCCAGCACCAGTCCCTGGCGGATCGAATTTCCACGGGCACTGACAACAACCGTGCTATGTTCGAGACTAAAAGTGGTTTCGTAGTTTGCGATGGCCCAATGAAAATCCAGGCTGTAAAAACGCTCCTGTTTCAGACGAGTAAGCAAGTCCGTGGTCCAGTCAACGCAAAGGCCGCGCGGTTTTAATCCGAGATTTACCAGCAAATTATGCATTATGGGTGAGCTCGTGATTTCATATTGCCGCGCCAGCTCATGGCTATACCTAATCGAAATACTCGCCGCACGCTGCGCTTCGCTCGCATCGATATCATCACCCAGGTTCAGGATCGCGTGATTTAAGTCCCGGATGCGTTGCTTTTCTACGCTTGGCGGGAGATCAAGTTGTGGACCTGAACTCGCGCAACCCTGCAGCAGGATGAATGCCAGGGTCAGAATGCAAACCCTAAGCCTGGAGTGATATTCGGGCATCATAAGATAATAATAGATTATCAGCAAAGCAAAGGTATCCCAATAATCGGTAATTTGTCGAGCGATTGTCGGAACATCTCTGGTACACTTTCGCCAACCTATAGTCCCATACCGATGCAATTATGAGCAGTCTGACCGAGCGTCTGAATAATAAAGAAATTCTGCTACTCGATGGAGGGGTGAGCACCGAGATTCGCAGGCGCGGCGTGGCGCTCGATAAAAATGTCTGGAGCGGGTTGACCACCAAGACAAACCCGGATGAAGTGCGCCAGGTACACGAAGATTATATCCAGGCGGGCGCTCAAATTATTACCGCGAATACTTATTCCACCGCGCGGCACGTGCTGGAATGTATCAACCTGGGTCACGAATCGAAGTTGCTGAATTTGAAGTCGGTGCAGCTGGCGCAACAGGCTCGGGACAACGTGGCGCAGAAAGATGTGTATATCGCCGGTTCGATGTCGAGTATGCCGCCGTTGACGAGTCATCGGGAAGTGGCGATTGATGGCCAGGTCGAATCCAGCTACCAGGAGCTTGCGGATGGGCTTGCCCAGGCCGGCGTCGATTTAATCATTGCCGAAATGATGCGCGATATCGAAAACGCGAGCATCGTCATCAAGGCCGCGGTGTCAACCGGGTTGCCCGTGTTTATCGGGTTTAGTGCAATGATGGCAGACAACGGTGTTGACGTACGCAGCCTGCGCTGGAAGAATACCGACGACACCACCTCCGCCCACGATTTCGGTGAAATGGTTGATACGCTGAAACCCCTCGGGGGACAGGTGGCGGGGATCATGCATACCAGGGTGGAAGATATCGTCCCGGCGCTCGAAGTGCTGAAGCAGCACTGGTCCGGCCCCTTGATGGCTTATGCCGAGACTGGCAAGTTGATTCTGCCTGACTGGCGCTACGAAGAAATCAGCTCACCGGATGATTATGTCAACGAAATTGCAGGCTGGATCCAGAATTACGGAGTACAGGTCGTCGGTGGCTGTTGTGGCACCGGGCCGGAGCATATTCGAGCCCTGAGACATTTACTGGATGAGCTTGGCAACTGATCTAGATCAGTAAAAACAGTTACCCGATCGCTAGAATTTGCTTCCATGTGTCTGTTACATGGAAAGCTTTGTGTTGGTATCCCCCGGGCTTGAAACCAGGTATGTATCGCGTGCTGCTTTGTTGGGGCGCGACTATCGTGGTGTCAATTTTGAATTGCTTTGCGAACAGGGCGACGAGGTTAAAGCCGGCGCCGCGGTGATGCGTGATGTACGCCGTCCTGAAATCAGGTTCAGTGCACCGGTAGCCGGTCGGGTAAGCAGGATTGAGCGCGGCGCGCGGCGCAAGCTGATTTCGTTACAGATCGACGTCGATGATTCCCAGGCTGTCGCCAAATTCGAACCTCCGACTAACAATGACGGTGTCACGATTCGCAATTTTATGTTGGAGTCGGGTGCCTGGAGTAGCTTACGGACACGCCCGTTTGGCAATATTCCTGACCCCGCCGGAAAGCCGACGGCAGTTTTTGTCACCGCGCTCGATGCCGAGCCACTCGCCCCGGATACCCGCACGATAATCGATACTTACCTGCAGGAGTTTCGTGCCGGGGTAACCGCGCTGGCAGGCATCAACGACGCACCGCTTTATGTTTGTCATGCGCAGGATCATGCACTCGAATTTGAAGATTCGGGCAGGATTCGCTGCGTAACTTTCAATGGCGGATACTCGGCTGGATTACCCGGGGTGCATATTAACGCGTTGTGTCCAATCGGCCTCGGCGGTGGTGAAGTCTGGCATATCGGCTACCAGGACGTGATTGCGCTGGGGCACCTGTTACTTCATGGTAAGC
>Ga0265306_10000659_pt1 | contig 16618 bp, 10 predicted proteins | sample Helome_3_FD_192493 | JGI IMG/M metagenome (GOLD analysis project Ga0265306, IMG submission 192493) | Marine sediment microbial communities from subtidal zone of North Sea - Hel_20160420 (Illumina Assembly) | ecosystem: Environmental > Aquatic > Marine > Subtidal zone > Sediment ...
ATTGGGGTCTATCTCTAAGGCTCTTCTATATGCCTTTCTAGCTTCCTCCACATTACCTTGTTCCATGTTAATTACACCTATGTTATATTGCAAATCTGCATTATCCGGTGCCATTTGGGCTGCTTCCGCCATAAGGGATTTAAACTTATCTTTATCGCCCAATTTATAATATAAATTGGCTTGATTTAAAACTAAATTTACATCATCCGGGTTATTCGCTCTCGCATCTGCAAATGCCTTTAAGGCTTTGTCATCCTCACCTAATTGCGAATAAATCAAAGCCATGTTTTTAACTATCTCTGCATTCTTTGAGGGAGATTTTTCATCCACCGGGTCTTTATATGCTCCAGATTTAATCATTAAATCCCTTTGTGTCTTTTCCATTACCTCTTCAAGGCCTGTTTCTACATTAGTAGCTTTGTATACTACACCACTACCATCATAATTGATGTCTCTTAATTCCTCGTAATAACCAAGAGCTTCTTCATAATGACCACCATTTACCGCACTACTTGCTGCATAATACAGATAAATAGTGTCTTTTGGACTTAGCGTATAACTTAAATAGAGCTTTTCAGCGGCCTTCATAAATTCTTTATTGCTATTATCCTCAACGGCAGAATTTACTAAATCCGCAGTAATAGCAGCCAAACGCTGATTTGTTTCAGCAGCATACTTTCCTTTATCGCCTCCAATACTCAATACCTTCTTAAAAGAGGCAATGGCTTCATTAAAAGCATCATTATCACCCTTATTGGCAAGATCTGCATAAGTTTTGCCTCTGAGAAAGAAATACTGTGCCTGAGTTTTTTCATCCGTACCATTGATCATTCCTTGTATACCATCTAAAGATGCTTTGGCAGATGCTGCATCACCAGATTTTAGTGCTTTATCAGCTGCTTTGAGTTCTGATTTCTGTGAAAATCCGGCTAGTGTAAAGCACATGACTGCCAGAATTAAAAATTTAGTCTTCATATTAAATTTCAATTTACTTATTAGTGTTTATTAATTATTCTTTATCGTTTTCGGTGGTATCCATATCAAGAGCCGTGCCATCTTCTGTCTTCACCTCAATATCCATTATATCTACCTCATCCAGATTATCTTCATCCTTCATTACTTTCGCAACTGCTGCAATAGAATCACTTTCTTTCAGGTTGATCAGCTTAACACCTTGCGTTGCCCTACCCATTGTACGAAGGTCATCAACACTCATCCTAATAGCTATTCCCGATTTATTAATGATCATTAAGTCATCGGAATCTGAAACATTTTTAATGGCCACAAGACCCCCGGTTTTATCAGTTATGGAGATGGTCTTCACGCCTTTCCCTCCTCTGTTGGTAATCCTATAATCATCTATACTGGATCTTTTACCATATCCGTTTTTTGAAACCACCAATATTTCGTCATCAAAATTATTCACCGAAACCATACCTATTAACTCATCATTATCATCTGCCAATCTTATACCACGCACACCAGAAGCGTTACGCCCCATTGGTCTGGTTTTGCTTTCTTCAAACCTGATTGCCTTCCCGGATTTAAGACCGAGTAAAATCTGACTTGTCCCAGTTGTTAATTTAGCTTCTAAAAGTTCATCATCTTCTCTTATACTTATTGCAATAATTCCATTTTGGCGTGGCCTGGAATACTGTTCCAAAGAAGTTTTTTTAACGGTGCCTTTTTTAGTTGCCATAATAACATAATGGCTATTTACATATTCTTCATCCCTTAAATCCCTGGTACAAATAAAAGCTTTTACCTTATCATCCTGTTCAATATTGATAAGGTTCTGTATAGCTCTTCCTTTTGATGTTCGGCTGCCTTCAGGAATTTCATAAACCCTCATCCAGAAACACTTTCCCTTCTGGGTAAAAAATAACATATATTGATGGTTGGTACCAACAAAAAGATGTTCCAGGAAATCCTCAGTTCTGGTAGATGAGGCTTTTTGCCCCACTCCTCCCCTGTTCTGTGTTTTATATTCACTTAAAGGGGTCCTTTTAATATAGCCCGCATGAGATATTGTGATTACTACCTGTTCGTCAGGTATCATATCTTCTATACTAAGATCGCCGCCGGCAAAATTTATTTCAGATCTTCTTTGGTCACCATAGCGTTCTTTTACCTCAAGAAGTTCATCTTTTATAATCTGCATTCTGCGATCCTTATTAGCCAGAATATCTTTTAAATCGGCAATTGTCTTTATGATCTCATCGTATTCTGAGCGCAATTTATCCTGTTCAAGACCTGTAAGCTGGCGAAGCCGCATCTCTACAATGGCCTTAGACTGAATTTCCGATAATTTAAATCTTTTCATGAGGTTTTCCCTAGCCTCATCGGGATTGGAAGACGCTCTTATGATGGCAATGACTTCATCAATATTGTCAGACGCAATAATGAGTCCCTCCAATATATGAGCCCGGTCTTCCGCTTTTTTCAATTCAAAGGTTGTACGTCTTACTACAACTTCATGCCGATGCTCTACAAAATAATGAATGATCTCCTTAACATTAAGTAATTTTGGTCTGCCTTTTACCAGTGCAATATTGTTAACACTAAAGGAAGACTGCAGTGCAGAATATTTATATAATGTATTAAGAACTATATTAGGAATGGCATCTCTTTTGAGGATATAAACAATGCGCATCCCCTTTCTATCAGACTCATCCCTGATTGATGCTATTCCATCTATCTTTTTATCATTGACCAAATCAGCGGTCTTTTTAATCATGTCTGCCTTATTGACCTGATATGGAATCTCTGTGACAATTATACATTCCCTGCCCTGAACTTCTTCAAAAGTGGCTTTTGCCCTCATAACAACTCGGCCACGCCCTGTATGAAAAGCTTCTTTTACACCGTCGTAACCGTATATGATTCCTCCGGTAGGAAAATCCGGAGCTTTGATATGTGTAATCAGCTCATCAATCTCTATATCTTTATTGTCTATATAAGCGATTGTCCCATCTACTACCTCTGAAAGGTTGTGTGGAGGCATATTGGTAGCCATTCCAACGGCAATACCTGAGGCTCCATTTATTAATAAGTTTGGTATCCGGGTAGGCAGTACTGTTGGTTCTTTCAGGGAGTCATCAAAATTAAGTTGATGATCTACGGTATCTTTATCAATATCTGCCAACATTTCATCCGCAATCTTGCGCATGCGAGCCTCAGTATATCTCATTGCCGCAGGGCTATCGCCATCTACAGAGCCAAAATTACCCTGCCCATCAATTAACATATAACGCAGACTCCACTCCTGAGCCATCCTAACCATGCTGTCATAAACAGATGTATCGCCATGCGGGTGATACTTTCCTAAAACTTCCCCAACAATCCTAGCGGATTTCTTGTGCGAACTGGAAGAACGAACACCTAAATCGTGCATTCCGTATAAAACTCTCCTGTGAACTGGCTTTAGACCATCCCTGACATCGGGAAGGGCACGTGACACAATGACCGACATTGAGTAGTCAATGTAGGCTGATTTCATTTCATCTTCAATGTTGATGGGGATCAATTTTTCTCCTTCAGCCATATAAAAATCTTATTGCTTTGATGTATTTAAAATATCAGGCCAATATACGTAAAATCATAGCATACGAAGCACATTCCAAACAGTTTATTAAAGAATTTATTAACACATCCGGATAGTGATTTCGTTAATAATTAGGTTGTTAATTTTTTTGTAAATCGGTGTTTTTTTCGTCATTTAGTCCAAGTTTGTCGAATACAGGTACGGTATTTGTCGTTCTTAAGAATAGATTTACTAATTTTATTACTGAATAAGAAAATTTTATGGATGATAATTTTTCACCTAGAGTAAAGGATGTAATTGCTTACAGCAAGGAAGAGGCATTGAGGCTTGGACATGATTTTATTGGTACCGAGCATTTGATGTTGGGATTACTGCGCGATGGAAATGGAAAAGCAATTAGCATTTTGGATGCCCTGGATGTGGATCTGGATCACTTAAGACGTAAAGTTGAGATTTTGAGTCCGGCCAACCCAAATTCCGGAAGTATTCAAAAAGATAAAAAAAATCTTCATCTTACAAGACAAGCGGAACGTGCATTAAAAACCACCTTTCTTGAAGCAAAATTATTTCAAAGCTCTTCAATAAATACTGCGCATTTACTTTTGTGTATCCTTAGAAATGAAAACGATCCAACTACAAAATTACTACACAAGCTTAAGGTGGATTATGATGGTGTGAAAGATCAGTTTAAATCTATGATCACCAGTGAGGATGACTATATTGACTCCCCCACCTCAGAATCGTTTCCAAGTGATTCTGATGAGCCTGTAGAAGGTAAAGAAGGATCTTTTGGTGCCACTTCAGGTCAAAAAGGAAGCAAAAAATCCAAAACACCCGTATTGGATAATTTTGGAAGAGATTTAACACGATTAGCAGAAGAAAACAAATTGGATCCTGTTGTTGGACGTGAGAAAGAAATTGAGCGTGTATCTCAAATACTAAGCAGAAGAAAGAAAAACAACCCGCTTCTAATTGGAGAACCTGGCGTTGGTAAAAGTGCAATTGCCGAAGGTTTGGCACTTCGTATTATTAACAAAAAGGTGTCACGTATCCTTTATAATAAAAGGGTAGTAACTTTAGATCTGGCTTCACTGGTTGCCGGTACAAAATATCGCGGACAGTTTGAGGAGCGGATGAAGGCCGTAATGAATGAATTGGAAAAGAATGATGACGTTATCTTGTTTATAGATGAGATCCATACTATTGTTGGTGCGGGAGGTGCGACTGGCAGTTTAGATGCTTCAAATATGTTTAAACCGGCTTTGGCACGCGGAGAAATTCAATGTATAGGAGCAACTACACTCGATGAATACAGGCAGTATATTGAAAAAGACGGTGCGCTTGAAAGACGCTTCCAAAAAGTAATGGTAGAGCCAACCACAGTTGAGGAAACCATTGAAATATTAATGAATATTAAAAGTAAATACGAAGAACACCACAATGTTAATTATACTGATGAAGCCATAGTTGCCTGCGTTAAGCTTACGAACAGATATATGACAGACAGGTTTTTACCGGATAAGGCTATAGATGCTTTGGACGAATCTGGTTCGCGGGTCCACATAATAAACATGGATGTTCCAAAGCAAATTCTTGAATTGGAAAATCAGTTGGAAGATGTACGTGAATTGAAGAATAGTGTAGTTAAGAAGCAGCGCTATGAGGAAGCTGCGAAGCTAAGAGATGATGAAAAAAGATTGGAAAAGGAACTTTCTGTTGCGCAGGAAAAATGGGAAGAAGACAGCAAACTTCATAGAGAAACCGTAAGTGAAGAAAATGTGGCTGATGTGGTATCCATGATGAGTGGAATTCCGGTTAATAAAATAGCACAGACTGAAAGCAACAAACTTGCTGAGTTACCAGATCTCATTAAAGGGAATGTAGTTGGACAGGATGAGGCTGTTGCCAAAGTGGCCAAAGCCATTCAACGAAATAGAGCAGGTCTGAAAGATCCAAATAAACCAATAGGTTCTTTTATTTTCCTCGGACAGACAGGTGTAGGTAAAACCCAGTTAGCCAAGGTATTAGCACAAGAACTTTTTGATTCTGAAGATGCCTTGATCAGGATTGATATGAGCGAGTATATGGAAAAATTTGCCATATCGAGATTAGTAGGGGCTCCTCCAGGTTATGTGGGTTACGAGGAAGGTGGACAACTGACTGAAAAAGTTAGGCGCAAACCTTATTCCGTCATTCTTTTGGATGAAGTTGAAAAAGCGCATCCTGATGTTTTTAACATGTTGCTTCAGGTTTTGGATGATGGTTTTTTAACAGATAGCTTGGGTCGTAAAATAGATTTTAGAAATACGATCATTATAATGACATCGAATATTGGTGCCCGCCAGCTTAAGGACTTTGGGCAAGGCGTAGGCTTCGGTACAGCTGCAAAAAAATCGCAGGAACATGATCACCATAAGAGTGTGATTGAAAATGCGCTTAAAAAAGCCTTTGCGCCTGAGTTTTTGAACAGAATAGATGATGTTGTTGTATTTAATCCGTTGGAACGCAAACATATTCACAAGATTATCGACATTGAATTGAATAAACTTTTCGAAAGAATAAAGGATATTGGATACGATCTGAATTTAACGGATAAAGCCAAAGATTACATTGCCGATAAAGGTTTTGATAAACAATACGGTGCGAGACCTTTGAAAAGAGCAATTCAGAAATATATTGAAGATGCCCTGGCAGAAGAAATAGTAAATTCAAAACTAGTAGAGGGGGATAGTATATATATGGACTTAGATGAAAAGAAAGATGAATTGTCTATCCAGATAAAAAAATCTAAGAAGGGCTCTAAAGCATAACAAATTGTAAGAATTTAGTTATAAAGGAATCAAGTTATTTGATTCCTTTTTTTATTCCCCTACATTACAAGAAGTAAGAATTAGAATACAGTTTAAACTTAAGGTAAACCATATAAACGATATATACGCTTTTGGTCTAATATTTTTCGGAAACCTTGATCAAGAATCTACTTTCGTTTTAGACACACTAAACTATATGAAATGAAAGTCGGACCGGCTAAGAAAAAAATTATAATCAAAGAATACAACTTAGATATTGGTACCGTTCAGGTATTCAAAAATCACATGGTTGTTATGTTTGACGAAGGGGCAACTCTTACCCTGGAAAGAGCCTATCAAATTATAGGAATTTCAGAGATCCATTTTAGAGATATTAACTTTGGCATTATCAGTCTGAGAAAAAATTCTTATGCGATAGATCCCACTATTTACGGCTATTTAAGGGAATTAAAAAATCTTAAGGCATTTGCAATTGTTTCCGTCAAGGAAGTAGATATGCATAATTTTAAAATTGAAAAACTCTTCTACAAAAAACCAATGAAATTTTACATTGATTATAACAATGCACTTGCCTGGGTGCAAAGAAGGGTTAGAAAAAAGTGAGCTATCAATTTTTTTTAGTTTTGTTTTCAGCCTCCATTGGTGGAACATGAAACAAATCAATATAAGCAGGTCCTATTCCATTAATTATGGTAGTTGCAGTAAGTGCCTGATATCCTAATTTTTCGATTGCTATATCTGCTGCCCTCCCGTGGAGGTAAACTCCAAAAATAGCCGCTTTTAAAGGTTCGTATTTCTGTGCAATTAATGAAGTTATCATTCCGGTAAGCACATCCCCGCTTCCTGCTGTAGCCATCCCCGGATTTCCAGTTGTATTAATATATCCCTGTTCATTATAGATCACTATAGTATGAGCATCTTTAAGTACCAGGATACAATCGTATATTTTAGAAAATTCCTTGGCTTTTTTAAGCTTATCAAAATCATCCTCCCAACTACCCAACAATCGCTTTAATTCACCCGGATGGGGTGTAAGTATAGTTTTTGGGGGAAGCTTTTTTAACAACGATTTTTTTTTGGCTATTATATTAAGTCCATCAGCATCAATTACCAATGGATAATTCGTTATCCCTAAAAAATCTGAGAAGGCTTGCTGTGTATTTTTGGCAGTACCAAGTCCAATTCCTACCCCTATTACATTTGGCTCCATGTTCAAAGAAATATTCATGATTTCCTTTTCGCCCTGATCGGTAATAACCATAATTTCGGGTAACGAACTTTGTAATGGTATATATCCGCACTGGGGTACATAGGCCGAAACCAAACCACTCCCGGTGGTAATACAGGCCTGGGAAGCAAGTGAAACAGCCCCAATTTTGCCATAGCTGCCACCAAGAATCAAAGCATGCCCGTAAGTCCCTTTATGCGAAAATTTTTCTCTTGGAATGTAATATTTCAAAACTTCATTTTTACCAATAAGCTCGAAGCCGGCAGCTGTTTGTTCAATATATTCTTGAGACAAACCAATATTCAAAATTTCCCATTGATTAGAGAATACTCCGGTTTCCGGTAAGAAAAAAATAAGTTTAGGAAACTGGAAACTCAGAACATAATTAGCTTTTACGACTGATTTTAAATTTTTAACGGCCTGATCTAAAAACAAACCCGATGGTACATCAACTGAAACAACAAAAGCGCCAGAATTATTAAGATGCTGTATAATTCGTTCTACCCATTGATCGGGTGATCTGTTTAAACCAATCCCAAAAAGAGCATCAATTATAATAACTTCGGAATCTAATGAAGGAAGTTCTGTTTCCGGGTTCATATAATAAGGCCAAATCTTACGATTTTTTAATCGTTCCAAATTGGCCAGGAAATCAGGAGATCTCTTCTCACTATAGTTTACAACAATGACTTCAATATTATACCCATGTTCTAATAAATGTCTGGCCAGAGCTAATCCATCTCCACCGTTATTTCCAATCCCACAAAACAATTTAATTTTTACCTGGTTCCCCTGCAGCCTATGATGGAGCCAGTTAAAAAGCTGAACAGACGCCCTTTCCATAAGTTCGTCACTATTCATATTCTGCTCTGCCAAAGTAAATTGGTCAGCGGCGTAAATCTGTTTGGCTGTAAATATCTTCATTTCCCAATTGAAAGTTAGATTTTGAATTCCCTCTATTTAGCAATAACCCTATTTTAAATAGCTTTTTTAATTTAAGGTGTTAATCACAAATTCTATTGTTTACTAATCAATCAACCTAAAAAAGCTATTTTTTGTAAAAATATTTGAAAAAGATTGATGACTTCGTAAAAATAGCATGAATTATTTGATAAGGGGCTCAAAAGTCCTACTTTTGAATTGTTATCATATGCATTATGAAAAGCAAATCGGACATAAACAAATGGGCTTCATCCCATACTAACCAGCACCATTTTGCTGTTACAACAACCACTACTACCCCTAAGGGGTAAGATTCTACATATACGTCCGTATTCATTTATATTCAGTAACAACACCGGTATCAATCACGCAATTAACAACATAGAATAATGAAGATTTTAAAATTTGGAGGTACTTCGGTAGCCAGTGCTCAGCATATTAAGCAGGTTCAGAATATCGTCAAAGATTTGGATGAAAATAAAATGGTTGTTGTCGTATCAGCTCTTGGGGGCATTACAGATTTACTATTAAAGACGGTTGATTTGGCATCGAATCAGGATGAAAGCTATAAAGATAGTCTCCGGGAAATAGAAGACAGGCATATAAAGACAACAAAAGAACTTATTCCAATTCAATTACAAAGTGCGATTTTAAGTAAGGTAAAAAGCGAATTAAACACGCTGGATACCTTAACAGAAGGTGCATTTCTAATTGCTGAAAAAACCCCTCAGTTAATGGACAAGATTGTTAGTTTTGGTGAACTTTTGTCGTCCTTTATTATTAGTGAATTCTTCAAATCTGAGGGCATGAATTCTGCATTTAAAGATAGTCGCGAGTTAATTAAAACAGATGATACATATGGAATGGCCGCAGTTGATTTTGAAAGTACATATAGTATATGTAAAACTTATTTTTCGAATTCTAAAAACAAAATAACTGTCATTCCCGGATTTATTTCTTCTTCAGCGAAAGGTAATCCCACAACCTTAGGCAGAGGCGGTTCTGATTATTCGGCGGCTATAGTGGCAAGTGCAATAGATGCAGAGGAATTGCAAATATGGACAGACGTAAGTGGTATGTATACGGCTAATCCAAAAATAGTTAAACAGGCTAAAGCCATTTCGCAGATCTCTTATGAAGAGGCAATGGAATTATCCCATTTTGGAGCCAAAGTCCTGTATCCACCTACTATTCAACCTGTACTATCCAAAAACATTCCTATCCTTATTAAAAATACTTTTGCACCAGAAGAGCCAGGTACTTTAATAGCTAAAAATCAAAATGTCCTGGGCAAATCTGTAAGGGGTATTAGCAATGTCGAGCATATTACCCTTCTTTCGTTGGAAGGTCCAGGAATGATTGGAATACCTGGTATTTCGAAGCGATTTTTTGAGGTACTTTCTCAGGCCGGTATTAGTGTTGTACTTATAACACAGGCATCCTCAGAGCATTCAATTTGCGTGGGGATTTCTGATAATGATGCCGCTATTGCAAAATCACTGGTAAACACAGCTTTTGAATATGAAATAGCGACTCATAAAATTAAGCCGGTTTTAGTGGAAACTGAGCTCGCCATCATCGCCTTAGTAGGAGATAATATGAAAAGCCATCAAGGTCTAAGCGGCAAGATGTTCAGTGCATTAGGCAAGAACAATGTAAATATCAGAGCCATAGCCCAAGGAGCATCAGAAAGAAATATTTCGGCTGTAATAAATAAAGATGATGTAAAAAAAGCCCTTAATACTTTACACGAAGAGTTCTTTGAGGAGAATATTAAGCAATTAAACCTCTTTGTAATGGGCGTGGGAAATGTGGGTTCCAGGTTTATAAAGCAAATCCAAAATCAGAAAAAATATCTTAAAAAGAACCTTAAACTAAATCCACGCGTCATTGGATTATCTAATTCGAGAACGATGGTTTTTGATGAAGATGGGATTCAATTGGAATATTGGGAAGAGCTATTAGCAAAAGGTGAAAAAGCAGATAGAACCAAATTTTATGAAAACATCTTAAAATACAACTATCGAAATAGCATTTTTGTAGATAATACAGCCAGTGAAATTGTAGCTGATACTTATTCTGATTATCTAAAGCGAAGTATTTCAGTAGTTACCTGCAATAAAATTGCATGTTCTTCGGACTATAATAAATATAGAGATCTTAAAGATCTTTCGCGGGAATACAATTCACCATTCCTATTTGAGACCAATGTGGGTGCAGGTTTACCCATCATAGACACTTTAAAGCATTTGATAGCCTCCGGAGATAAAATTAATAAAATACAAGCCGTATTATCGGGAAGCCTGAATTTTGTTTTTAATAGTTTTAACGAAACAACTACTTTTCATGATGTTGTTAAAAGAGCGCAAGAAGAGGGTTATACTGAACCGGATCCAAAAATAGATCTCAGTGGTATTGATGTAATGCGAAAGATTTTAATTTTGGCACGGGAAAGTGGTTATGTGCTGGACATAGAAGAAATAGAGAACAAATCATTTTTACCTGAAGAAAGTTTGGCGACAACCAATAATAACGACTTTTATGATTCGCTTACTGCCCATGAAAAATCGTTTCAGCAACTATATGCAAAGGCGTTATCTTCTGAAAGCAAGTTAAAATATGTTGCAGAATTTGCAAATGGAAAAGCCAGTGTAGGTTTAGAGCTAATACCTAAGGGTCATGACTTTTATAATTTGGAAGGAAGTGATAATATTGTGCTCTTCTATACCGAAAGATACCCTAATCAACCAATGATTATCAAAGGGGCGGGGGCCGGGGCTGATGTTACGGCATCCGGAATTTTTGCAGATATAATCAGAATAGGAAATTTTTAATTAAATGGATAGAATCAAAGTCTTTTGCCCTGCTACCATTGCTAATATCTCCTGTGGATTTGATGTCCTGGGCTTGGCCCTGGAAGCAATAGGTGATGAAATGATTGTGCGCAAGTCAAAAGAACCGGGTATTAAGATCTCTAAAATAACCGGACAAACGCTACCCATGGAAACTTTAGATAATGTTGCTGGTGTAGCTGGATTGGCTTTTTTAAAAGAAAGCAATTATACTGATGGTTTTGATATAGAAATACATAAAAAGATAAAGGCTGGCAGTGGTATTGGCAGTAGTGCAGCAAGTGCCGCAGGTGCTGTATGGGCAATGAATGAACTTCTGGATAGGCCATTTGCACCAATTGAGCTGGTAAAATTTGCAATGCAGGGCGAGGCATTAGCCAGCGGCGTAGCCCATGCAGATAATGTAGCACCGGCTTTATATGGTGGATTTACGCTTGTGCGCAGCTATGAACCTCTTGATATTATTAAAATAAATACGCCTCCTGAATTGTACGCATCAGTAATCCATCCTCAGATTGAAGTGAAGACATCAGATTCCAGAAAAATTCTTAAAACATCAATTACTTTAAAAGATGGGATAAAACAATGGGGAAATGTTGGTGGACTCGTATCTGGACTTTTCCTTGAAGACTACGACCTAATTGGCAGGTCTTTAGTAGACCATATAATAGAGCCTATCCGCTCAATGCTAATACCTGGTTTTAGCGATGTAAGATCAGAAACCATGAAAGCAGGGGCACTGGGAACAGGGATTTCCGGTTCGGGGCCTTCCATTTTTGCCTTGAGTAAAGGCAAGGAAACTGCGGAAAGAGTGGCAAAAGCTATGAGAAATGTATATATCAATATTGGCGTAGATTATGACGTATATGTCTCAAAAATTAATACCAAAGGAATGCACAAAATATAAATTTTACTTTTTCTTCCTTAAAACCGGCAAATGAAATTTTATAGCCTAAATAAAAAAGCTGCGGATGTATCGTTTAAAGAAGCTGTCATTAATGGAATAGCACCCGACAGAGGTTTATACTTTCCTCGGGAAATAAACCCGTTGTCCGATTCTTTTTTTGAAAATATTGAAGATCTGACAGATCATGAAATTGCCTTTACGGCAATAGAACAATTTGTAAGTGAAAGCATTCCGGAAAACAAATTAAAAGAGATCATAAATAGCGTGTTGGACTTTCCCTTTCCTGTTGTTGAATTGGAGAAGAACGTAGCTGTTTTAGAGCTTTTTCATGGACCCACTCTCGCATTTAAAGATGTAGGCGCCAGATTTATGGCACAATGCCTTGGCTATTTCTCAGAGAATCAAAGCAATGAGGTGACAGTCCTGGTGGCTACTTCGGGAGACACGGGTGGCGCTGTGGCTAATGGCTTTCTAGGTGTCAAGGGTGTTAATGTAGTTATATTGTACCCAAGTGGTAAAGTCAGTGATATCCAGGAGCGTCAGTTAACAACATTGGGACAGAACATAACCGCTCTTGAGGTTAATGGAAACTTTGACGATTGTCAGAATATGGTTAAAACTGCATTTTTAGATTCGGACCTGAAGTCAGAAATGCAATTAACTTCCGCAAATTCAATAAATGTGGCCAGGTGGTTGCCACAAATGTTTTATTTTTTATTGACATATAAACAGCTCAAAAGTAAGAAGCTCCCTATAGTATTCTCTGTCCCGAGTGGTAATTTTGGAAATATCTGCGCCGGGATGGTTGCCCAAAAACTAGGTATGCCGGTTGCACATTTTATTGCGGCAACTAATGTCAATGATACAGTACCTCTTTATATGCGTACCCAAGAGTATTCTCCCAAAACGTCAAAAGCTACTATATCTAATGCGATGGATGTAGGCGACCCCAGTAATTTTATTAGGATTCGAAATCTTTATAAAAATAATTTTACAAGATTAAAAAATACATTGTCCTCGTATTCCTTTACCGATGAGGAAACAAAACACGCCATGCTAGAACTCTATAATTCATATAACTACATAGCTGATCCACATGGTGCCGTGGGATATTTAGGTCTCAAAAAATATCAGAAAGATAAATCGGGAACCTTTGGCGTGTTTTTAGAAACGGCACACCCTGCTAAATTTTTAGACGTAGTTGAAGAAACTCTAAAATTGAAATTGCCAATTCCTGCACAGATTCAAAGTGTATTGGAAAAAAATAAAGTTTCTTTTAAGATTGACACTTACGATGAACTTAAAAGTTATTTGCTAAAAAAATAGGGTGTCTAATTTCTTAAAGTCATAAAACATTGTGAAGTCTAATTGAGCTATCTATTAATTTTCTATAAATTTGCGCAGCTTAAATAGAAGAAATATGAAGAGTACGGCCTTAACTAAAACTCATGAAACTCTCGGAGCTAAAATGGTTCCTTTTGCCGGGTATTTAATGCCCGTATCTTATGAAGGTGTTAATGCCGAACATGAAACTGTACGAAAAGCTGTGGGCGTCTTTGATGTTTCTCATATGGGAGAGTTCTTAGTTGAGGGACCTAACGCTTTAGCGCTTATACAAAAAGTCACATCAAATGATGCTTCAAAACTTACGGTTGGGAAGGCCCAATACAGCTACTTTCCAAATGAATCTGGTGGTATTGTGGATGACCTCATTGTATACAGGGTAAAAGAAGAAGTCTTTCTCCTCGTGGTTAATGCCTCCAATATTCAAAAAGATTGGGATCATATTTCTAAGTATAATGAGCCAATTGGTGCTAAACTTAGGAATATATCAGATAACTACTCTTTATTAGCTATTCAAGGTCCAAAAGCGGTAGAATCCATGCAGTCTTTAACATCTGTAGATCTTTCTGCTATTAAGTTCTATAATTTTGTAGTTGGAGATTTTGCGGGAATAGAACACGTTATCATTTCGGCGACAGGGTACACAGGATCCGGAGGTTTTGAAATCTACTGTAAAAATGAGGAAGTAAAACAAATTTGGGATAGTGTTCTGGAAGCGGGAACTTCTTATGGTATTAAACCAATTGGTTTGGCTGCGAGGGATACGCTTAGATTAGAAATGGGGTATTGCTTATATGGAAATGATATTAATGATGAAACTTCTCCTTTGGAAGCTGGTCTTGGTTGGATTACAAAGTTTAGCAAAGATTTTGTGAACAGTGAGGCTCTGGCCAAAGAAAAGGAGCAAGCTCCAAACCAAAAATTAATAGCTTTTGAATTGCAGGAACGAGGTATTCCAAGACAAGGTTATGAAATTGTAGATGGAAATGGTAATAAAATTGGCTATGTCACCTCGGGAACAATGTCGCATTCTTTGAATAAAGGTATTGGTTTGGGTTATGTAAAAGCTATATTCTCCGATCCGGGTAACGAGATTCATATTCAAATACGTAAGAATGCAGTGAAGGCAGAAGTAGTTAAATTACCATTTTATAAAGCATAATTTACTTTTAGACACGAGGAGGGCACCAGGGTGAAAGACGGAGGCAAGAAAATACTGATATTAGGAGGAAGCGGTTTTATTGGGAATGCGATTTACAAGGAAGTCTGTAAATTTTTTGACACCTATGCCACATATTGTTCTTCCGGTACTGCTTTTGAAGAAAACAAACAATTTATAAGGTATGACATGCAGGAAGATGATATCTATCAGCTTCTGGAGCAAATACGTCCACAAATCATTATTTCTGCGTTAAGAGGCAATTTTGGAGCACAAATTCAGGCCCATCAGCACATCGTGGAATATCTCGTTAAACACGACTGCAAACTATATTTCTTATCTTCTGCTAATGTGTTTGATGCGTACAGCAAATTCCCTTCATATGAACATGACAAAACCTTATCCGAGAGTGTCTACGGGAGATTAAAAATTAAAATAGAGAATATGCTTTTGCGATTGCCCAAGTCTAAAATGGCCATTTTAAGGGTACCAATGGTATTTGGGAATTCGTCCCCTCGGGTTAAAGAAATGAAGAAATTTATTTGGAATAATGAACCTATAGAAGTTTTCCCTAATTTGATTATTAATGTAACAAGCGATTACAAGCTTACTCAACAAATCCATTATCTCATTAATCGAGATAAGAGCGGAATTTTTCATTTGGGCAGTTATGATTTAGTTCATCATGAAGACTTTATTAAAGATATTCTAGAAAGGATTGGAAGCTTTAATCCCATTTTTAAGAGGGTGTTCACTACTAATGAGGAACGTTATCTGGCAGTCTTACCTAAAGACAATAAACTTCCTAAAAATCTTCGAATTAGTTGCCAGGAAATTATTGATCATCATGTCATTGGCTAATTAGCAAGAAATCTTCCAATTTTTAAATACCTGGATCATATTTTTCTAACTTTAAGAAAAATGAATATTATGGAAAAACTAAGTGAAAATGCAATAACTAGCAGGTTAAAAGAATTGGCCGGTTGGGAATATAAGGATGGTGCCATTGAAAGAAACTATAAGTTTAAAAACTTTAAAGATGCTTTTTCAATAATGACACGGATAGCCTTTGAATGCGAACAACAAAATCACCATCCGGATTGGTCGAATGTTTATAGCTCTCTTAATATTCGATTGAATACGCATGACGTCGGCGGTATCACCACCAATGATTTCAAACTTGCAGAAAGCATTGAAAAGATAGTGAATAGCTAATTGTTTTTACATTCTAACCTCTCTTGTCCCGCCATTTTAAATTGTTAAATTTGCTTTCAAGAAATAGCACACTTTAATTTATGGGAAGGGCATTTGAATTTAGGAAAGCACGTAAAATGAAGCGCTGGTCGGCTATGTCCAAAGCTTTTACGCGTATTGGAAAGGATATCGTTATGGCCGTAAAGGAAGGTGGTCCCGATCCCGATTCCAATTCACGTCTGCGTGCCGTTATTCAGAATGCCAAATCTGTGAATATGCCCAAAGACAATATTGAAAGGGCAATTAAAAGGGCCTCCGATAAGTCTCAGGGTGATTTTAAAGAGGTATTATTTGAAGGCTATGCACCCCATGGAATAGCCATTTTAATAGAAACAGCCACGGATAATAATACGAGGACTGTGGCTAACATCCGCAGTTATTTTAATAAATGCGACGGAAGCCTTGGCACCTCCGGGTCTGTTGAGTTTATGTTTGATCACAGCTGTAATTTTCGTATCAACGCAGAAGGAATAGATCCTGAAGAAATTGAATTAGACATGATCGACTTTGGTGCGGAAGAAGTCTTTGTTGATGACGATGGCATTCTAATCTATGCTCCTTTTGAGAGCTTTGGAGCC
>Ga0265306_10000660_pt1 | contig 16608 bp, 14 predicted proteins | sample Helome_3_FD_192493 | JGI IMG/M metagenome (GOLD analysis project Ga0265306, IMG submission 192493) | Marine sediment microbial communities from subtidal zone of North Sea - Hel_20160420 (Illumina Assembly) | ecosystem: Environmental > Aquatic > Marine > Subtidal zone > Sediment ...
CTCAAGGACTTCGGTATAGGGTAAATTAATAGAACCTGGGATATGTCCGCTTGGTAATCCTGCTCTTGGTTCAGGAGCAATTCCCTTAAATCTCCCTGCCGAGCGGGCATCAATTAAAACAGACTCTTTTAAGGTCACATTGGATGACACAAAATCATAATCCTTAACCATTTCAAACTGAAATTTTGCTTCAAAATTTCCCGGGATAATATTATTTTCTTTGCGCTGTACGGTCTCATAGCCCTGACTTATCCAGTCCGGAAGGCCACCATTGAGCAAGGCTATATTTTGGTGCCCCATTGCTTTAAACATCCACCAGACCCTGGGGCTGAAGTAAATCCCAAGATTGTCATATACCACAATTTTACTGGAATTGTTAATCCCAAGCTTTCTACAACTATTTTCAAACTGCTCAGGACTTGGGAGTGTATTGGGAAGTTCACTGGAGGTATTACTAAACTCATTTTGCAGATCAAATTTTCTGGCCCTCTTGATACCGAAGTTTTCATAATCGGCTTTATCCGTTTTTGGGCTGACATCTAAAACTATCAAATCAGGATCTTCCAAATTATTATATAGCCAAAAAGAAGATACAATGGGTTCTGTCATGAATAAAAGCTTCTATTTAACATTATTTTGAGCCCTAATCAGTGTTTGTTTTTTTATCACAATCAGGCCTATTTGTAGGCTGGAATAAACTCTTCCAAAACCGCTTTTTTAATTAACCTGGGAGGAAGTAGTCCCTGCCCTAAAACAAAATCGTGAAAAGCCAGCTGATCGAACTTATCTCCCAAAATTAGTTCGGTTTCGGCTCTTAATTCCATCAGTCTTAAATAACCATTAAAATATGAGGTGGCTTGTCCGGGTGCTCTAAACTGGTACCGTTCTAATTCTGACCTGACCAATGCCTCAGAGAGTACAATCTCATGACTTAATATATATCTGGCATCCTCTGGTGTAATAGTACCTAAATTCAATCCCGGATCAAGAAATGCGCGTCCGGATCGGACCAATCTGCTCCAAAGAGTCATAAACTGTCCTTCAACAGGTAAAAATGGTTGTATAATCTCTTCCGCGTATAAGGCCCAACCTTCTATATTCACACTGTTAGCGGCAAAAATGACCCGCGCCTGAGACACACCTCTTTCTACCATTGCCGTAAATTGTAACTCATGACCGGGACGACCTTCATGTGCAGTCAAAGGCCATGAAGCGGCCAGGTGTGTAAAATCATCAATTTGTAGAGAAGTCCCATCAGAACCTCCTGTTGCTTTTAAGGGTAATACAAATTCGCCATATTCACCAGTATTGCCAATAAGACGTGGCGGACTCATAAATGGAGCAGGAGCTGCCGCGCTTTCCGCAGGCGAAGCCAATCGAATTAGCATTTCCCTGTCGGGTAAAGTTAATATCTGCCGGTCTTTTATAATTGCTTCAATCTCCTTGATCTGTTGCCTGTAAACCGTTAAGATGTTTGCACTGTCTAGTTGTTCTTTTTTCATTGAGCGAAGAACATCACGGTAATCATCTGAGGGATAGTTATTTTTAGTTGCAATAATTTTACCCAGTACCTGTAATTGGGTCTGCAGTTCTTTAAAGGCCACCATAGCTCTTCGCTGCAGTTCTTCTATAGGCATATCCACCCCATATTCCTTTAAATTAAATGAATAGACAACCAGGGGAAGTTTAAAATCTGTTCGTGTATTTGGTAAGACCTCCTCCCTGATATAACTATGATAACTTTCTAATTGAGAAACTAATTTTTTATAATCCTTTTCAAAGCCTTTGATCTCGTATTTTTTGAATAGTTCTTCAATTTCTTTTATGTACTCCTGACTTGTTTTCAGATCGCGTTCAACTTCATTCTTATAAGGAGGCATTCTATTCATGTTTTTATTCCACTCCCTTTCCATTTCTTCACGAGCAAGTGTCGTTAGGGGAGTATACCCCTTTTCACTTCCTGTATATTTTTTTAAGCGGACTAAAGCAGCTAGTCTTCGCTCCGCGGGAATACGGTCCTCCAATAAACTGCGAATTCCGCTATAGACCATGCTGGCAACCTTGTAGTAGGGCAGTAAATGGGTTTCTTCTAAATTAATTTCCTTTATTTCATTTTCCGTGCTTTCTATTAAGATGAGCAGATCTTGTTTAATAAGCTCATCCTGAACCTGGGGTAGTTCGGAATTAAAATATTCGTTAACCTTGTTTAAATCCGCTAAAGCTCTTGTGTTAAATCCTTCGGATAAATCAGATATTCGATCATCCAATCCATCTATTCCAAGTCTTGCGGCAGATTCCGGATTATTCTTTGCAATAACATCAAGAATTCTTTCGGTATAACTATTACTTTTTGCTATCCAATCAGGTGTGTCCTGAGAAAAAATGGTTTGAAAACTTATACTACAAAATAGGAAGACCAAGCCAGCTACTTTGTTCCATTGGTCTTTAGTGAAATTAATCATATGTATTATGCTTAAATTTTATTTCTAATTGTTGAGGTTTTCAATCACCTTTATAAGTTTTTCCTGAACTTCCGATGCAAGACTGCCTAAAGTCTCATTTTCAACTGTACTCATAGAGGCAATTGGATCTACGGCGGAAACTTCAATTTCACCATTTTCATGCTCTTCAACAATTACATTGCAGGGAAGGAAAACACCAATTTTATCTTCACTTTGTAATGCCTTATATGCGAAATGAGGATTACAGGCCCCCAAAATCTTGTATTTTTTGAAATCAACGTCGATTTTATTTTTTAATGTTTCTTTCACATCGATTTCGGTAAGTACTCCAAAACCTTCTTTTTTAAGTTCCGTGGTAACTAGTTCGATAGCTTCTTCAAAGCTTTTTCCTTTTAAAAGGGTATTAAAATAATAGCTCATAGTTTATTTTTTTAAGTATTGGATAATTTAGATAATTATGATGGAATTATGGCAGAATATAATCATGTAAATGAAAATAAATACAAACGGCATCAATTGTTTACAATTGATGCCGAAGCGGTAAGGGTTTTACATGGTTTCTTGATTTTTAGGATACTTTCAAAACTATCCGATATCTGGCTTTACCCTGCTCCAAATGATCCATCGCTTCATTAACCTCTGACAACGGAAATTCTTCAACCATTGGATAAATATCATGCCGTACACAAAATTCCAGCATTTTTAGGGTTAAGGCCGGGCTTCCCAATGGACTTCCCGCAACTGATTTTTCACCCATAATGAGAGAAAAAGCCGGAATTGCTAATGGTTCCAGTACGGCACCAACATTGTGAAACCTGCCTTTAGGAGCAAGTGCGGTTAGGTAGGAATTCCAATCCAGGGTGACATTAGTAGTATTTAGAATAAAATCGAGACTACCCGCAATAGACTCCAATTCTTCCGGATCTCTGGAATTAACAATTTTGGTTGCCCCCATGGCCATTATTTGGTCTTTTTTATCAGGGTTAGAGCTAAATGCCACCACTTCGCACCCCCATTTATTTAAAAATTTCAGGGCCATATGCCCTAATCCACCAATGCCAATAACTCCTACACGATCTGTAGCTTTAACGTCTGCCAGCAGTATTGGATTAAATACTGTAATTCCGCCACAGAGCAGGGGACCGGCCTTTTTTAAATCTATGCCTTGCGGTAGTGGTATTGCCCAGGACCAATGACTTCGTACAGTATCAGCAAATCCACCATGCCTCGCTATTATAGTTCCTTCCACGGTATCACAAAGATGATGACTCCCGTCCATACATTGTTTGCAATGCATACAGGAGGCTGAATTCCAACCCAGACCTACCAAATTTCCGGGTTCAAGGTTATTTACATCGCTACCTACAGCAATCACCTCACCTACAATTTCATGTCCCGGAACAAATGGGTATTGCGTCATTCCCCATTCGTTATTTAGCATACTCAAATCTGAATGACAAATTCCGCAATAGTGTACCTTAATATCAACCTGGTCCGTTCCTAATTCAGGTAATTCATATTTAAAAGGAATTAATTTACCGCCCACATCATTTGTGGCATATGCATTTACTGTTTTCATACTAATTTTTTTGTGTAATAATTTGTTTTGACTAATATTCCCTATGTGTTCATAGTTTACTAAAATAAGGTTTAATTATAATTCATTAATGATAATGAAGTTAAGTTTTTGTATATCTTGAAAATAAAAACTCTTAAAAATTTTTACATTCAATCAACATAACCTTATCGCCTTTATGACAGTCTTAAACAGGAGATTTTATTTATAACAAAAAGTAACCATTAAGCTAATGAAAAAAAGGTGGCCCAAAGAATTGACCACCTTAAATTATAATTCGTAATTAGCTATTCCTCATCTGCAATCTGTGCAGCAAGACCATGCACGTCAAAATAATCTGATGACTGTACAATCTTCCCATCATCGTTGACCGAAGAAAGGTTAAAAAATTTAACGCCTATTTCTTTTCCGCTTTCTGTATGAGTAGCGGACCAGGTGCCGTATACCCGTATAATACCGGCACTGGCGTTCGCATTTTGTACCGGGAACACGGAGCCGGACCAGAAACCATTGGCTGTAGAATCGGGCATTACGATTCCTTCTGCATATTTAATATTGTCAAAACCATCATGATAGCCTTTTAAGGCTGCAACAAGATCTTCTTTGCCCAACCATTGGTTTCCGTTATAAGCCGGAGGGCTCCATTTCATATCATCTGCGAGTAAAGCACTTTGAGCCTCTATATCTTCGTCGCTATGAGCCTGAAAAAAAGCGCGAATTACGGCCACTTTTTTATCAAAGGCCGCAGAATCCGGAACCTCAGATTCCACCTTATCCATCTCGGCCTCTTTTTCTTTTTCTTTACAGCTGAAAAAGGTCAATACAGCTAGCATTAGCAGTCCAAACAATTTTGTTTTCATTATTGTTGTATTTAAAGGTTAGTATTGCCGGGGGAGTGATTAACAAGATACAAATTTTTCAGGGATACTTCTATTTCCTGACATACAAGAATTCTCAGAGTCGAGGACAATTGTGATCAAATTGAAGAAATAAAAAGTAAAAAGACAAATGAATATCCGTATTGCTAAACCCAATTGGCAAATACGCTTTAGTCTATGGTTTGACCGTGCCTGATCTGTTCTTCCTTATTTTTACGCAAATCGAAATTACCATAAAAAAACAGGCGGATGGTGTGGTTTAGGTTATAATCTATCCCACTGGGTAACTGCTGGTAAACCATCATATAACCAAAGTCAAAACTCCAGGTCTTGCTAAGTTTTTGTTTGATCCCCACAGTAAACCGATTTTGATCAAAAGTATTGTATACGACTTCTTTCCCAAAATTAAGGAGGATTTCATTGGCGACTAAAAAAGAAGTTTTACCGCCCTGTTTAAATGGGATACTAATGCTAAAAAGAAAACGGATGCGGTTAATAAAAAAATTGTCCTGCAAAGATACCCCATCCTCCACATTATTAAAAAAGCGCTGCTCAGTTCGTATTCTGAACAAGCCGCTAAAAGTAGGGTAGGTGTCGGCCAGGATAAACTCCTGGTAGATCCTGTTTTCGTTTAGATAAAGGGTCCAGTTTTCGTCTTTAGCCAGCCAAAGGTGGCCATAGCCAGCAGAGAGTTTTAAGTTGTTATTAAAGCCATATCGAGCCCCGAAACGGATAAAATTAAAACTCGGATCTTTTACATAATTGCTTCGTCGCATATGAAAGTCGGCCAGACCTGACCAATGCTTGGTAAGTTGTAAAACACTGTTAAGCGAAATCCAGATTTGCCACTGTTGTTCCACATTCTTAGTGGGAGGTTCTTCTAAAGTTTGTGAAGATACCCAACAAGGCAGGAAACAAAGAATTAGTAAAATGGTCTTTAGCTGGTTACAGATGACGAATCCAAATTTGTGCAAATATATCTTATCCGACTATGTTTAAATAAGAAAAAGAAATTTTATTTGCCTTTTATCAGGAAGCCATACTAAGATTTAAACTTGCCATTATCGTTATTCTGTCTTTAGGTACGCGTTCAACCTGTCAAAAGTAGAACCCCAACCATTATAAAAACCCATTTTCTCTTGTTGCCTGCAGTATTCCGCTGTTGGATGTACAACTTTAAAAGTAAAATTGGTTTTGTCTTCTTTTGCTTCAAACAAGGCTTGTATTTCCACACCTTCTGTCATTGGTTTGAAATCTGCGGATGAAACTATTTTTTCCAGCTCAGCTATTTCTGAATACACGCCTTCAGTTATAAATTCATTACCGTCGGGCATTGTCATTACATACTTCCAAATACCAGCCACTTTGAAATCATGTTGGATTACTTTGGTCTGCATTCCCTTTGGCCCCCACCAAAGGGCAATTTTTTCGGCCTGCGTCCAGGCATCCCAAACTAATTGGATTGGTGCGTTAAATGTCCGTTCTATTGTTAATGTGCGATTGTTAAATTCGTTTGTATTACTCATCTTTTTAAAACACTTTAATTATTATTTTACCTATATGTTTCCCTTCACCAAAATACTGAATTAACCCAGGTATTTCACTTAGTTCGTAAGGTCCATCTATTACCGGTTTAATTTTGCCAGCATCGAAAATTTCGTTTATATATTCCAAATCTTTATTTGGTTTTAAGGCAACCATATGGACACGCTTATCACTAAAAACGGAAATCCAGGGTTTTAGGATTAATACCTGTATTAGCCGGATTAAATATCCGCCAACGGTTACGTACTTGCCATCTGGGTTTAATGCCTTCAAATACTGGAAAGTTGAGCGGGTGGTCTTCGCATCCAGGATCAGGTCATAACGCTGTTTATTGTTAGTGAAGTCCTCTATTTTATAGTCTATGATATGATCATAACCAAGCTCCTTCATCATCTTTAATTTATCCCCTGTATCAACTCCGGTTACTTCGGCATCATATAGCTTTGCTATTTGTAAACCTAATGTTCCCACACCACCACCTGCGCCGTTAATCAGAATCTTCTGCCCTTTTTGAAGCTGGCCAGTATCCAGCAGACCCTGTACCGCCAACATGGCTGCATGCGGGATGGCCGCGGCCTCCTCAAAACTCATTTCAGCTGGTTTAAGGGTCAAGGCCTTTTCATTAATGCAGACATATTCTGCAAAACTGCCAAAACCATATGCAGAGATATCTCCGTATACCGCATCTCCAACTTTGAAAGACTTTGCATTTGTGCCAAGGGCTTCAATAATACCAGATAATTCCATACCGGGTATCTGATGTTTTGGTTTCAGAATACCAAATAATAAACGATACAGATAGGGTTTCCCTCTTATCATACTCCAGTCGTAATCATTCACTGCTGTGGCATGAATTTTTACCAAAACTTCATTCTCTTTAGGAGTTGGTTTGGCGATCTCCTTGAGTTGAAGAACGTCCGGGGAACCGTATTTTGTAAATATTAATGCTCTCATAAGATTTCCATATTGATTTTCCTATAAATTCTCTCTTCGAATTAATGAGTAGGTGATACTAATATGCGCAAGATAGTAAGTAGGTAAAATTATAATATTAAGCTCAGCATATCCTAAAAATTCAGTAAGAGCAATAATTGTATCCGAAAATACAATTAGAAAAATCCCAAAAATATAAGCCCACTTAAATACCTTATCCCCCTTAATTCCCATAGATGAGCCAAAGGTGAAACAGGAAATCAGTAAATAAATAAGTGCAGCATACTGCAGTATCTTATCGTCGATGGAAGGAGACAATAAAAGGAAGAAAAACAATAAATAAGCTATTAGAATAATGAGTGTAAATCTCCATTTTATTTTTCCGTTTACTAAAGCAAAACCTAAATATCCCAGATGGGCAAGAAAAAATAATGCAATGCCCTTACTAAACATCATAGTATCCCCAAGCTTATTAGACATGAACCAGTCCCCGACAATAGAAAATATAAATGCCCCAATAATCATCCAGGTATCATTGGGTTGTTTTGTATTTCTGAAATTAATAATTAATAAAATGAGAATCCCAACCCCGGCCGATCCCGATTTATAAAAAAAGTCGGCGGTATTCAACGCCATAATTGCCGATATAACCGCAAAGAGTAAAAGCAAGTACAACCAGTTATTTTTAAACCAATTATCTTTCATTTTTTTTGTTTCATACTATGTCCGCTGTTCGTTATTGTTTAAATTCAGATTTAATTTATTGAAGAATTTTATCATTTTTAAGTTCTTAGTTCTTCAGAAGACCGAAATTTATTCCCAATTTGATCATTTATCAGAATTTGCATTTGAACGAAATAATTATTCAAGTTAGGGAAGGATTTGTAATTAGTTACAGCTATTTTTAGAGCATTACTTTTTTACTAACTCCAGGCATTGTTTTCCAAAAATACCGGCGACACCACCAGCCAAACCTCCAACAATACCTGTAACTAATATTAGAAGGAAAGGACTACCACCCAAAGGTAATAATACTGCTATTTTTTTGGCCAGTATAAAGTCGTTGCCGTTAGCAAGTAAAAATGAATACCCTGCCCAAAATACAAAGACAGCCAAAAATGGCATAAAGAATACAGCTGCACGTTTTAAGGAAAACACTACTGCGGTTATAAATGCAGCTAACATTGCGGACCACCAAGGCAGAAAAAACGAAAAGACTACAGCTAAAACAAATGTGGCTATAAAATTGAGGATTTTGATTTTCATTTAATTTGAAATTAAAGTTTGGGTGTCGATCACAGCGTCGGTTTTAATGTCTGATTGCAAATAGTTTAAACTGTGGTAGTTGCCTGCTGCCCAATCGTCTATAAAATTATCGTAATATTTACTGCCCGGATTACCAGATTGACCTCCGGGATAAATTCCTAGAGCAGTGGGTGGTGAGCTCATCTCCACAATCATTCGCCAGGAAGGACCATGATTTTTTTTGGCTGCGTTCACAATGTTTCCACCACCCCCAATTGGTACGTTAAACCTTGAAAATGCAGGTAAGGCCTGCAATAAATGACCAACATAGGTGCTCTTATAGGTATTCCAGTTATAATCTCCATTTACAGCTTTCCAATCCATTAAGGATTTCGCTGCTTTTTTGAAACTAATTAAAAACAGGTCTTTAGCGATTTCGGTTTCAGGTGTTTCTACAATGTCCATAAATTCATCCTTGCCTTTGGTTTTTAGTAAGTGAATGGTTTGGTAGGTGAATGGTTTATCCAATGCAACATTATCAACATCGTATTCATCCCAGACCAGATCAAAGAGTATGTTCCACCAATTACTCCAAATACTTGGGCCCAGCTCGTGTATATTATTGTTAAAGTCCCATGATTTTATTTCGTTGAATATACTTAACTCCTCTGGGGTGAGCGTAGATGAATCCATAGTTTTAAAAATATAGGGTAGGAGTTCCGCTGCCTTAAGGTTATGATTATTATTGTGTAAATCCTTGAAATCCTGAATATTGAATGTGTCCTTAGAATTAAAAAAGTTATTGATTACACGGTTTCGGTAGGTTTCATAACCATCGTTAAATACATAAAACGGATAGGATTCATCTACAGGATGTTGATTTGCTGAGCTCACAAAGCCACGTTCCGGGTTTTTGGTATGGGCATTAAAGGGTTGTGGGATAAAACTTTGCCAGTCGTGCTTTGGATTACTACCATCCATTAAAAATTTCCCCTGCCCTTTCCATTTATTGGGCAGTTTTCCCTGAACCCAAATAGCGATATCACCTTCTGTTGAAGCAAAGACAAAGTTTTGTGCCGGTGCTGTATAATGTTTAAGAGCATTTACATAATCATCATAATTCCTTCCTTTGTTGAGCTCTAAAAATGTCCTTTGATTGTTACCCCCAATATGGCCCGACCATTTCATGGCATAGCCGGCAAGTTTATTGTCACCCATAAAGTTTTTATCATAAGCCACAGGGCCATGATGGGTATAACTTACAGAGTCAATATAAGCGGCTTTACCCTTTATTTTAATTTCTTCAACTCTAAAACTCACAGCTTTCCAATCATCACCATATTTGTATTGTTTACAACTTTCGTCTTTAAATTGAATCTTGTACCAATCCAATACATCTCTGGTAGCGTTGGTTTCTCCCCATGAAATGTAATTGTTAAATCCTGAAATTATACCCAGGGCTCCAGGCAATGTTGCTCCAAAAGAATTATGGCTTGGGGTACTTAATTGCATCACAAACCATATAGAAGGAAGGTTTAGACCTAAATGTGGGTCGTTTGCCAAAATAGGATTTCCCGAATAGGATTTTTGAGCAGAAATGGCCCAGTTATTACTGCCATTATCAGGATTTGGCTTGTCTAAGGTTTTTGAAATAGAGTCGAGTGGTAATTCACTTTCCGGTGTTTCAGTTATAGGCACGTCAATAAAACTCCAATCGGTTCCTTTAGGAATAATTGGGTCTATGACATCAAAAAAATCGGGATATAATAAATCAAAGCGTTCTTTCCCAAACATCCGCAATGCATTGGTGTATTCCAAATCAGAATCTCCTCCGGCCAAATCCTTGGTCATATACATCAATAACAGAGCTGTTTTTTTTATCGTCCAGGGTTCTGGTTGATAATCGAGTAGTTTATACTCAATAGGAATGTCTTTCGGCTGTAGTTGGTTTATGTAACTATTTACACCTTCTGCATAAGCCTCTAAAAAAGCCGTAGTTTCAGGATCTTCTTTGATTTTTTCAATGGCTTGGTCGGCGCCAAATCCCATTCCGCGTCTACGCTGCTGACGGTCATAGTTTAAAGCTGCTTCGCCAATAATTTCAGATAACCGACCTGCGGAGGCATACGTCTGGAATTCCATTTGCCAGAGTCGGTGCTTAGCCGTAATATAACCCTGGGCCCTGTATAAATCATTTTCATTCTGAGCAAAGACGTGTGGAATTAACTGTGCATCGTAATGCACGGTAACCTTGTCCCTGAGTCCATCAATGGGAACAGTTCCCGAAATGGTTTCATCAGTTTCATTTTGCCAAACACCGGTTGAGGGATTTAAAAATTTTCCGATGGGTGGAATAGAACCAAACTTATTATTCAGGCCATAAAAAATAGATGCTGTAAGAAGAAGAGAAAGTGTTAACTTTAGGTATTTCATTAATGGAATTAATTAGGATTAGTAAAATACTAAATAAGTGCGAATGCTAAAAGTTATGATAAAAGCTTATTTTATTTCACTAATCTTTATCTCATCTCTTTTTCTTTTCATTTTATTTTTATAACATTATCTGAGGCCTGAATACTTTCCCCCAACATTTTAATACGAGAATAGGTAAAAACTGCTCCAAACAAAATAATCAGGAAAATATAGAATATCCATACCAAAATTACCATTGTACTTCCCGCTGCATCATTCAATCCGGCAATATTACTTTTACCAATGTAAAAACTGATCAGGTATTTGCTAAGACCTAAAAGAATGCTGGTTAAAATGGCTCCAAACCATACGTCTTTCCACTTAAGTTTTACTTGCGGGAGGAACTTAAAAATCATAGCAAGTATTAAGGTGATTATAATAAAAGACAAGGCTGTAGAAGAGAGTAAAGTCAATATGGTTGATGATCCAATGATCCAATCCTCCATATAAGATTCAAATGCTGTAATTGAGGCATCTATAACTAATGAAATTAAAAGGATAATAGAAAAGCTTACCAATAGTGCGATAGAAAGAAACCTATCTCTTATCATTTTTAAAAGACCTGAATTCTCCGGTTTAGGTTTTACCTTAAAAATTTTATTAAGCGCATTTTGCAATGTAACTAAACCAGTTGTAGACGTAAAAATCAAAACTGCAATACTCATACTTGTCGCCCAAAATGTTGGCTCAAAAATATGGATATTCTCAATGGATTTCATCAATCGTTGCGCTTCTTCATTTCCGACTATTACTTCGATTTGAGTAAATAATTCGCTTTTTACGCCGTCTGCTTTATAAAATAATTTGGTTATAGAAAGGACAATTAGCAAGAGTGGAGGTAGCGAAAAAATAGTATAATAAGATAAAGCTGCTGAATGCATAAAAATTTCATCCTCAATAAATTTTGAGCTCGCATTTTTTAAAACATTCCAATAAAATTTTACACCTCGCATGTCGAAATTTAGCTACAGTTTTTACTCCGCTTTCAGATAGGCCTCCTTAAGCCATTCTTTTAGTTCACCATCAATTTGAGAGAGTTCCGATAATTTCACTCGATGTGTGCACATAGTTCCAAATGGGCCGGAATTTTCAAGACGGTCTGTTGTTGGCTTCTCTTTTATTTTTAATCCCAAATCAATTCTTGTTTTGGTAGAAGGCTGTATTAGCGCGAACTGTTTTTTTCTAATAACGCTAACGCTTGCTTTTTTCGGGCTTATTGTAACATCCTTTCCAAAGCTTTCAACAATGGATAAAAGTTTTTCGTAAATGGGAATTAAATCTTCTTTCCCCTTATATTGATTTTTTACGAGATCGGCCGGCGCAATATTTTCTTCTTTTGACAGCGTTACTATTGTGTTGGCAAAACCATGTGTTACTTTGTGTTCTTTTTTTAGAAAGTTAACAGCCTCAGAATGTTTGGTAAAAGACTTTAGTTTTAGTATAGATTTCCACTCATTTAATGATTTCCCGGTTTTTTCCGGCATATTGTCAATCATTGTTCGCAGTGCTTTGTCCATAATATGTGTATTTTATTTTATCCGTTGCAATGTTTTTTTAAAGTATGGCCAATGTTCCGGATATGACACGGGCTCTCAACATTATTAACATCTTCTAAAGTAGTGAATTTGTACTTCAGCTTCAAATAGTATTGAGGGTATGTACTATATTTTTTGTAAGTGGTATTAATTATAATTCTGTGAACATTCTCTCTGGCTTTGCTGTACCGGAATAGGAAAATCGAGCAAAGAGCTAAACCATTCAAAAGTTGTTGAATTTGTGCAGACTAATGCTGTTTAGGCTACATAAGGATGCCCTGATATCTTTTTTAAATTATCCAACTTTCGGAAAATATATTACATATAGAACTTAAGCATGGGTCATAGTAATTATCTATTAGAAAGCAATACAAATAATTAAACAATTTGGTACTTTTACTACAATAAGAAAAGTAAATAAAATTCAATCGCATTATGGATAATAACAAAAGTCAAACTACTTCAACTAATGCCACAAGTACCAATGATAATGGTGAAAGCAAATGCCCGTTTTTGAATGGTGAATTGCATCAAGCTGCTGGTGGCGGAACAACAAATCGTGACTGGTGGCCCAATCAGTTGAATCTGAACATCCTCCGTCAGCATTCATCCTTAGCTAACCCTATGGGTGATGATTTTAATTATGCAGAAGAGTTTAAATCGCTTGATTTGGAAGCGGTTAAAAAAGATCTTTATGCTCTGATGACTGATAGCCAGGATTGGTGGCCGGCAGACTATGGTCACTATGGACCGTTCTTTATCCGAATGACATGGCATGCTGCAGGCACCTACCGCATTGCGGATGGCCGGGGTGGCGGTGGTACCGGAGCCCAACGCTTTGCACCTTTGAACAGCTGGCCAGACAATGCCAATTTAGATAAGGCGCGACGACTACTTTGGCCCATTAAACAGAAATATGGCAAAAAACTCTCGTGGGCAGATTTGTTGATCTTGGCCGGAAACTGTGCTCACGAATCTATGGGATTAAAGATGTTCGGCTTTGGTGGGGGTCGCGAAGACATTTGGCAACCGGAAGAAGATATTTACTGGGGCTCTGAAGCAGAATGGCTGGGAAACAAGAAAAGGTATAATGAAGACAGGGAATTGGAAAACCCTCTTGGTGCTGCACATATGGGATTGATCTACGTTAACCCGGAAGGCCCAAATGCTAATCCGGACCCTGTGGCTGCTGCCCATGATATCCGTGAGACCTTTGGTCGTATGGCGATGAACGATTATGAGACCGTAGCTCTTATTGCAGGCGGTCACACCTTTGGTAAAACCCACGGTGCGGCTAGTGATGCAGAGTATGTTGAGGCGGAACCAGCAGGTGCTGGTATTGAAATGCAAGGTCTTGGATGGAAGAACGACTTTGGTACAGGAAAAGGTTCTGATACTATTACCAGCGGTTTAGAAGGTGCCTGGACCGATACACCGATAAAATGGAGTAACAAGTATTTTGAAAACCTATTTGGTTACGAGTGGGAGCTGACCAAAAGCCCGGCCGGGGCCCATCAATGGAAACCGAAAGACAATGCAGGTGCAGGTACGGTACCCGATGCACATAACCCTGAAAAGAAGCATGCTCCGTTTATGTTGACAACTGACCTTTCCCTGCGCATGGATCCCGCTTACGAGAAAATCTCCAGGCATTTTTATGAAAATCCCGATGAATTTGCCGATGCCTATTCACGTGCCTGGTTTAAACTGACGCACCGTGACATGGGACCAATACAACGATATTTGGGGCCAGAAGTGCCTAAGGAAGAATTAATTTGGCAAGATCCAATATCTGCAGCGGATTACAAATTGATTAACGATAAAGATGTTGCCGACTTAAAGGCGAATATTCTAGCGTCAGGATTATCTGTTTCTGAATTGGTATGCACAGCCTGGGCATCCGCATCTACCTTCCGTGGTTCGGACAAACGTGGTGGTGCCAACGGTGCACGTATTCGGCTTGCACCGCAGAAAGATTGGAAAGTGAACAATCCTAAGCAATTGGAGAAAGTTTTGGATACCCTTGGACGTATTCAAAAAGAGTTCAATGACGCCCAGTCCGGCAACAAAAAAGTATCCATCGCAGACCTTATTGTTTTAGGTGGATGTACCGCTGTTGAAAATGCTGCTAAAAATGCTGGCCACGACATAAGCTTACCGTTTACTCCAGGTCGTAACGATGCAACAGAGGAGCAAACCGATGCTGAATCGTTTGACGTCCTTGAACCGGTAGCGGATGGTTTCCGTAATTATGTAAAGGACAAATTCTCTGTAAGTGCTGAAGAACTTTTAGTAGACAAGGCGCAATTGATGACTTTGACCGCACCAGAGATGACTGTACTCATCGGTGGTATGCGCGTACTGAATGCTAATTATGATCAATCTAAACTTGGTATTTTCACAAGAAAGTCTGAGATGCTCACCAATGACTTTTTTGTCAACCTGCTCGATATGGGTATTACCTGGCAGGCGACTTCGGAGTCCGATGACATTTTTGAAGGTCGTGATCGTTCAACGGGCGAAGTCAAGTGGACCGGTACTCGTGTAGATCTCATCTTCGGCTCAAACTCAGAGCTCCGGGCACTCGCAGAGGTTTACGGATGTGAGGACTCACAAAAGAAGTTCGTAAAGGATTTTATAGCGGCATGGGACAAGGTAATGAACCTTGATCGTTTCGATTTGACTTAATCACAGTTCAATCTTGTAGAATACTAATAATTATAAAAAGGTGGTCTGATAAAGGACCACCTTTTTATATGCTGTATGCTTAATTATTTAGAATTGAGTGTGATGTTTTATGGCGAATTGTTCTGGAATTTCTTTTTCAGATTCTCCTAAATTTTCTCTGAGGTCAATTTCAATTCCTCTTGCAATTGTGGAAATTGGAACATCATTGGCGGTTCCTTCAAAAGGATTTTCTCCGGTTCTGCCTATTCTTTCCATGGTATGAAAAATCCATGCTACAATGACATAAAAAGGAATTGAAAACCAAACAAATAGTTTTCCGATAAGCGGGCTTTTAGTTATAAACTCATTGCCAATTTCAGCAAATTGTGGCACCAGGGCCAGAGGTAGTAACAAGATAAAAAGCCACATAAAAAAATGATTGAGTGTTGCAAAATGTCTTGGATAGGGAAAGTTTTTAATTCGCTCACTCTTCCCTTGAAGGGTAAAAAATTCCTGAATAACACCTTCCAGTTCTAAAAAGGAAAATTCCCAAATCACCCCTTTTTCTTTGAGCTGCCTTAGATGATGGGATTGCAAGTACAATAATGCCGTTTGTTTATTACTCTTGCCCATAATATATTCATAATCACTTTCAGATATATAGGGTTTTAGGTCCTCGTCTAAAGTAGAATCATGTTCGGGTGGACGAGTATCCCATTCTTTGTTTGTCCTATGGTGCACAGACGTTTCCCAGGGTTTAGATGCGCGCATAGCATATCGCAAAGCCGTCATCCAGGCTATATGCCTATAGGTCAATGTTTTAATTTCTTTTTGGAGTTCTGAATTTTCTATTGGTGATTTAGCGTATTCATTGTTAACCATGTCCTGAACAAACACCCCAAATGTTCTAGAAGTATTTACGATTCCTCCCCAAATTTTTCTGGCTTCCCAGATTCTGCCATAGGCTGCATTATTTTGAAAACCAATAACAAACGCCACTGCTGTCCCAATTAAAGCTAGAGGTGTCCATGGAATTTGTAACCACTCCAAATCCAAAAAATAATAAACGGCTACCCAGGAAATTATAATAGCAAAAAATAAAAATGTTTCGAAGCGGGTCCACCAGGCCATTTCAAAGGCAGTGTAGTTTTTTTTAGTGTGCATAATTCAAATTTCTAAATAATTGTTTCGATAAGTTGCAAGATTAATCATTTCTGTATTAATTTGGGGTAAAGCCCGTTTAATGATGATTATGTTTTATTAAATAGTAAGAAATGCGCAGTATCCAATAGGGT
>Ga0265306_10000662_pt1 | contig 16587 bp, 14 predicted proteins | sample Helome_3_FD_192493 | JGI IMG/M metagenome (GOLD analysis project Ga0265306, IMG submission 192493) | Marine sediment microbial communities from subtidal zone of North Sea - Hel_20160420 (Illumina Assembly) | ecosystem: Environmental > Aquatic > Marine > Subtidal zone > Sediment ...
GCAGTGGACTCAACATCACACTGTTCTGCCGGAAAAAATTGGACCGGCAATTGCAGGCGTGGGTTTGGACATGGATAAGTTGATGGCCGATATGAACTCAGTTGAAGCCTTGGTGCGTGTGCAACAGGATAAGAAGGATGCCGTACTTCTGAGAATCAGCAAGACGCCGACCTACTTCGTGAATGGCCGACCCTTGCCAAGTTTCGGTGCGCATCAGCTTGCCAATCTGATCGGCGAAGAGTTACGGAAACACGGCGCAATACCGCAACGTTGATGAGCAAAGGTCTGGACGCTATGCCCTGGCCCCCTGTATGGCACTCACAAGCGCATAAACTGCTGCCGCGTTCGTGACCAGGCGTAACCCAGCAACACAGCCACAAAAAACACCTCTGCGCCGAAATTGATGATCGAGCTAATGAGCTCCTGTAGCCATTCGGGAATCTCGAACGGCAACAGTCTCGTGAGGACACCAAGCAACGCGTCAGTGACCAGGTTAGTCAGGTACAGCGACAGCTTGATCGTGAATATAGACACCGCCGCAGTAATCCCCGACTCGAACCCGGACTTAAACAGCGTCTCGACGTCGTGAGAATGCGCGATGGGCAGCAACATCCACACGCAGATGATGAACGATGTCGTCACGCCGCTGGTGCGCCCCAGAAAGCCAAGATCGGCACTGGGAACAGACTGTAGCCAGGTGAGTAGCAAAATGGCCATCCAGCACAGGGCCCACAGGGCGAGCAGGTGGGGCGCCACTTTGATCCAGTTCTCCTCCGCTTCCGCAGCCGTAAAATCGCGTGCCTGCGCCTCGCCTCTTTCCATCAGCACTCGCAAGTAGATGCCAACGAGAACTGCCGGGATGACGAACGGGTAAAACACGACGTTGATCGTCGTCGCCAGCCATGACGTCGACTCACCCGAGTTCAGCAGCGCAAGAAGAATTGCTTTCACCGCGCCTCCGGCGATCGCGGCACCCAGGACGATGGCCACGAGCCGCCAGAACTTCTCCATCGTCGTCTGCGATTCCTCGACCGCCATCGGTAAGCCGGGAATATGTCGCGCCGAGGCCGCCATGTCCGACAGCCCGGCAAATGCGCGGGCCCGCGCTAACTTCCAGGAATGGTCGCCATCGTCCTCGAAAATCTTGGCGTCGTGCGCTTCGACGGGCGCACCGGACGTGCCCCACACAAACTGATTCACGCCTACCGCCGCGGCAATCCCGCGGGCGGTGCGCCGTCGAATATCGAACGCAAGAACGCCAGGTACGGCACTGCCGTCTTCGAGGCTTCGCAGTTCGCCGTCGTACCAATCGGCCGCCGGTAACTTTGCCTTCTTGCGGGCGATGGCGGCCGGCTTGTCGAACAGCCGTTGTCCCTTCTTACCCAGTCTCGCCAACGGGATAAACACGAAGGACTCGGCACCCCGTAGCTCGAGCAAGCGGTCGATGTCGGCGCTGCGCTGGTTCGTCACGGCGGTAACGTCGAGGCCATCGATCTCGATTCGGACTTCGACAGGTTGATTCTTGTTTTTCCTGGCCATGGGTCTCAGTATGTTGCTAATTCTCGCTTCTGAGAATCCGCGCGTCGGTGGTCCCTTATTTGCAGAGCCCGTAGCGATTACAGACGAACCCGCGAGTCTCCGGCATGGGGCCCAGCTTCGCGATACCGCGGCGCTGCACCTGGCGTTCGAAGCGAAGAATGCGTTCGTTGTACTCGCGTAACAAGCGTTCTTTGCTCTCGTCCGCAACGAAAGCATGCTCAAGTGAGTTTCGGCCAAGCGTTTTGATTTCCTCCCACGACAACCTGAACTCGGTAGCGGCCACGTAGAACTCGTCGGTCATCGTCGATTCCCACATACCGCGATCGTCGCTCGACAGCGCGACCGGTATCCCGGTGCGCAGGTACTCGGGAAACGGGTGTTCGGAATAGTCATTCACGTATTCGAGCAACAGGTTGCTGATGAGATTGATCTCGACGAGGTAAGGTCCGTGCCGCATCAGGAGCATGGTGTCGTCATCCGAAATCAGGTTGAGCCCGTGGCCGATACGATCGGCACCGAGTAACAAGGTGTCACGCACGTGTTCGTTGGGCTCATCCACCTCACCGGCGTGGATCGAGAGACGAACGCCGCTGTACTGCTGCCGCAGCTCACGGAAGGTCGGCAGGAACCGGGCCGGGTAGCCCTTATCATTGTCCTCGCGGCCCACCATGTTGACGGCGACGAGCAGGTCGGGGTTGTCGTGCACGAGCCTGTACACACGCCGCAGCTGGTCTTCAGCGTTGGGCAGGAAGCGAAGTATGGGGAGTTGGAAACGCACGGTGACGCCCAGATCCCGGACGTCCTTTCGCGCCAGCGTCTCGCGCAGGATATCGAATGCCTGCGGCCCTTCGATGAGTTCGCCGTCCGGACCCTCGTACGGGCCGTCGGAAATCTGGTATTCGACGTAGACCATGCCTTCTGCAGCATAGGCCTGCAGGTTCTTCACCATTGTTTCCGCCTGAAGCCAGGGATTGCGAAGGAGGGCGTTTAGTCGCTGCCAGTGCGTTGAGAAGAATTCCTCACGGCCCTCGTAGGGCTTGTCGAGCCGGATGCTGTTCATCCAGGCGGATTTCTCGCGATCGTCGAGGTCCGCGAGCCGCTTGTACTCGCCCTTCTCACATTCGTCGAGCTCTGCATACTCGAGCGCCGAGATATTCCGGAAGAGCAGGAAATAAGGAGCAAACGTAAAAGCGTTACCGCCGAAATCGCGGCAATTGCTGATACGGACCTTGGTGTAGTACTCGTACCCGCGTTCCTGTTGGGCTAGCGCCAGCTCATACCACCACTCGGCGAATACCGCGCCCGAAAGGTGATTGTGCAGGTCGCCGCCTTTGGGCATGTAGTAGAGCGTGCGATAGAGTGCTTCTTTGTCGCCGCTATCACGGATCTCGTCGAACCAGTCGGCGTCGGCCACGAATGGCAGCAACAACACAATAAGAAAAGCAGTGAGCCTGTTCACTTGCCAACTCGTAGTGCGTTCGCAACGCGATCCTTGTAGGCGATATGACAGCCGAAGCAGCCGTCAATCATTCCCTGAAACTTACCGATCGCCGCAGCCTTGTCGCCCGCCCTGGCGGCGGCACCAATTTCCAGGGCGAGATCATGCACACGCATGTCGAACTGTTTGAACGCCGGCATTTCTTCACCCAGCTCACGGGCAACGAGCTGAACCTGCTCCGGCGGAATGCGTGGATGAGTCGCAATGCCGGTCGCGCCGTGCTCAACCAGCTCGAGATCGTCCGTTAGCAAACCATCCGCAATCTCGACGAGGTTGTCGCGCAGGCCCTGCATGATGGTCTGTAGCGTTGTTGATTCATCCGTTAATGCCAGTGCCGGTAGCAACAACAGCGCCATGGCGGTGGTTAGTGGAGCGGTAATGCGTTTCAATATGGTTGTCACCAATTCAGCCCCGGGGAAATGAAGAACTATGCCACGTTTGTATTCTCGTCTGCTATTCATAGTTGCGCTCGTATTTTGCTTAGGCGCGGATACGGACGCGGATGGTCGACTGTTTCAGCCGTCTGTTGATCCTCTTGCCGATGTGCAGCAAGCACTTGGTCGCGCTGACGATGGCGACCGCCTCGCACTCGTCGTTCTGGGTGCGAACTGGTGCCATGATTCACGCGCGTTGGCGTCACGGCTGCACCGCCCGCCGCTGGCAGAATTAATTCAACAGCACTACGAGTTGGTATTCGTTGACGTCGGGTTTTACGAAAAGGGCAGGGCCGTGGTGCAGCAATTCGGTGTCGCCCACTACTATGCAACGCCTACGGTGCTCATCATCGATCCATCGAATCGGGCTTTGGTCAATGACGAGGACCGCCACATCTGGGGCAATGCCGCCAGCATCGATATGTCGTCGTCTTTTCAATACTTCGAAAGATGGGCGACGGATGACTCTGTTGCAGATTCCGTGGTGGATTCCACCCAGCTTCAGCAACTCTACGCGGAGATAGATCAGTTCGAACAGCAACTGGCGGAGCGGGTGGCCGCCGGCTACGCCGTTGTGGGCCCGATGCTGGAGGCATACGAGGCCGGTGATGCACCCGAGGAATTCGACGCGCGCTGGGATGAGTTGCGCGACTTCAGGATGGCGATCCCCGCCGATATTCGTGAGCTCCGGGACGAGGCAGAACGACGCGTGTCCGAAGGGGAAGAAGATATTCAGCTGGTGTTTCCGGAGTACCCATTGTTGTCCTGGGAGTCCGAGTAGCGAATTGAAAATCCGCGGGTCGCTTGTTCCACTCCGCCCCCGGCCACCATCTCCAAACAAATTGCGGCTGGACTAAGTCGTTTACAGAATTCTTTTCAATTCAAATCCCCAACCAAGAAGTCTGTTGCTGCTTCAATCGTGCCCAAGAAATCTTCAGAAGTATCAAAGTAAGACAATCCGTGTTCTTCACACCCGTTTTTGATCATATTGCTATAAGCAATCATATTTCCGATATGTTCTCTGATGTATTCATCTGATTTTTTAGTCAGCCAGTCGTTCTCTCCATCGCCATGCTTTTTAACCAACGCGACTTTGTCCTCTACATTGATTTCGGTGTAACCCAAAAACATTACCTTGATCTTATCAGGATGTTTTTCGATTAAGTCAGCGACCAAATGAGGAAGCATTGCTTCGCCCTCAATCACATAGTCCATGCCATCAAAGAGCATATTTTCGATCATACCTTGCAAAAAAGGCCCCATCTTTTTGGCAATCTCCATTGGCCACAGTAGATGATGAATTCCATATTCGGGTATCCCATCATTAAACCCCATCATCAACCAATCAAGAGACAGGTATGGAATCTGTTTGTCCGCGAGGATTTTTTTGGCGATGAGTGTCTTTCCAGACCTGGAGGTTCCACTAACAAGGAATAGCATGTCACTCAGCAACTAATTCAGGATAGAAGATTCTATAGCATCGAGTTCATCGCCGTGTCGTCGTACACACTGGTACAAGGGACGTACCCGCGGGTTGCGTGAGCGGTAGATGCCACCTGTCAATGTGCGACGATTCGACAATCTTAAGAGATAGACGGGATGCGTGAAATTTGCGGGTATCAGCTGTGCATCGTTATGCAAAGTCATGTACTTAGAGCAACGGATGCCCCGGTAACCGGTTGATTAACAAGCACAGCATCAAACGCCTAGCGTTCTGAAAACCTGCGTGTCGGCAGTTCAATCGAGGCGCAAAGCGCCGACAGACGCACGCAGTGCGCCCGAAGGGCGAGCGCAGCGAGTCCATTCTGCCCCTGGCCACCATCTTTATTTCCAGAAATCAGCGATTTATCGAGTCGGTACCCGATGGGCATTTTCGGCATTGTGCCAGATTTGTGCCAGTCAGCTGCTTTGGCGCATTCCGTTGTTGGCGTCACTATATCGGACTCCAGCGGTGAAGGCCGGCCGTGATCCGGAGACCTCATTCGAACAGACGGAAACTAATATTTCTTACCGGCTGCTGTGCAAAGTGGAGCAGCCGTTCCTACATCTTTCTGGCGAACTACTGCACGCGGCCACAAGCGGCCGCCAAGTTATAGCTAGATGCCGGAATAAGACTTGACGCCTCCAAGGCGTGGCCCGACTGCAACGAAATTCCAGCAGTAGAGCACCGCCCGGGATCGGCGTGTCCCGGTTTCACCTGGTCAGCTCCGCCAGCAGCTCGGGCAACGATACAAGGGCAAAAGTCGTCGAACGGTCGCTAATGGCGTATGGAATCACAAGCGTGTCGTTGTGGATCATGCCGCCGCACGAATAGACAACGTTCGGGACGTAGCCGACCCTCTCGTCATCTATTGGTTCAAGAAGCGGTTCGGGAAGACGGCCGATGACTCGGGACGGATCGTCCCGGTCGAGCAAGGCGGCGCCGATCGAGTACTGGCGCATCGGGCCGACGCCATGCGTTAGCACCAACCACCCGGCCTCGGTCTCTATCGGCGAGCCACAGTTGCCGATCTGGATGATTTCCCAGGCATGCTTGGGCTTGATGAGAAGCTCGGCCTCGTTCCAGAAAAATACGTCGTCGGACCTCATAAGGAACAGATTCTCATTGTCGAGTCGACCGAGCATCAGGTAGCGACCGTTGACCTTGCGCGGGAATAGCGCCATTCCCTTGTTCAGGGCGTAACGACCGCCCAGCGTTCGGATCCTTGCCGTGTGGAACCCGGTCGTTTCGATGATCTGGGGCATGATGTTTGAGCCGTCGTAGGCTGTATAAACCCCGTAGTAGCAAATTCCGCCATCGTCGGAGTGAAATTGCACCAGGCGCATGTCTTCAATCCCGTGACTCTCCGCGTCCGAGTTTGGGAAGATCACAAGCTCCGAAGGATCATTGAGGTCTGGCATATGAAGATCGTAGTTCGCTCGAGAGAGAGCGATCATCTTGTCGACGGTCTCGGAATGCGACAGGGCAAATCCATGTGACTCCCACACGGCATCGATCGCCAATTTGAGTTCGTCGAAGTTGAAGGTGTTGCCCAGTTGGCGCAGGACTTCATCGGCAAACGTCCCCATCGCGCCTATCTCGATGAGTCGCATTTGGTAGGTTGGTTTCTCAAATTCTCGATTCTCAACGACTTGAAGCCGACGGCTGTGGTGGCTGACAGGCTTAATCAATATTCGATTATCGCGATCGATCACGCCGCGACGGAAAACAGCCGAAGAGATATGTCCTTCGCCGGTTGCCCGCAGGCTCATAACGAAACGGGTGCTCCCCACATCAGCTTCGTCCTGCACAATGGCCGGCACCATCGAGGGATTAAAAAGCGCTGCAGACTCGATCGCGTATTCCATCGTGAAGTAGGCTCCAATGAGGAGCCGCCGCTTCATTTCGAGATCACGCTCATCGGCAATAAGGTATTTGACCGTGTCGTAGTTGCTCTTGACGATCATGGCGAGGTCCGGGTGTTTTTTCTGAAAGCTCCGCCTGAGGCCCCTCACCAATTCGGCGACCTCGGAACGATCGAGTGCCCGAATCCGTTCAATAATTCCGCGCAGCCGTTTCTCGTCACCCGGGCCGAAAAATCGGGGAATGACGCGCGTCGGGTCCGGGTCGAGTTGCTCGGGAACGCGTTCGACCTTCACTCGTGAGCGGTACATTGTCTCGTAAGATGTCACGGCACATTGCCCAGGACGGCGATTGTTGCTCGAGAAACAGTGAATCATACTCAGGAAAGTCGGTCCAGCCTTTCGCGTGTTAGAATTGCTCTCGAAGTTGATTACCCAGGGACAGGGTACCTAAGGGAACTCAGCATGCCGGCGTCGCCAAAATCAGTCGCTCTTATCGGCTCCTACTTGCCGAGACAGTGCGGAATCGCCACCTTTACGGCCGACCTTGCCACCGCCATCGTCGATAACGATCCAGATATTGACTGCACGATTGTCGCCATGAACGATCGGCGTGAAGGTTACGAGTATCCGGAGACGGTCAAATTTCAGATTGATCAGGACAATCTGAACGACTACCGGCTCGCTGCGGATTTCCTGAACCTGAGGAATCCGGCGATAATCTGTCTACAGCACGAATATGGAATATTCGGCGGGCGACGTGGCAGTTTCATTATCGAGCTCGCGAAGAACTTGAAAAGCCCTCTTTTTACCACCCTGCACACGGTATTGAGAGAACCTTCGGCGGATGAGAAGAAGATCATCATCCAACTATCGGAACTCTCTGCAGGCCTGGTCGTCATGAGTGAGCGCGCCGCGGATTTTCTTCGAGACGAATACCAGATTCCTGAGCGGAAAATATCTCTCATTCATCACGGCGTTCTTGATGTTCCGTTTCTGGATCCCGATCCCTGCAAGAGTAAACTAGGGGCAGACGACAAGACTGTAATCTTGACGTTTGGCTTGCTCTCACCGGGTAAGGGTATCGAATTCATGATTGATGCCTTGCCGGATATTGTCGGCACACATCCGGACGTGCTGTATTACGTCGTCGGCGCCACCCATCCGCATTGCAAGGCCGAAAGTGGTGAGGACTACCGCCTGAGTCTGCATCATCGGGCCAAAGAACTGGGCGTCGGCGACAACATCGTGTTTCATGACCGTTTCCTGGAACGCGACGAATTGTTTGAGATAATTCGGGCTGCCGATATCTACGTTACCCCCTACCTGAACGAGGCTCAGGTTGTGTCCGGCACACTGGCCTATGCGGTGGGAGCCGGCAAGGCCGTCGTGTCCACTCCCTATTGGCACGCGCAGGAAATGTTGGCCGACGGGCGCGGCAGGCTCGTACCCTTCCGGGATTCCAGAGCTTTGGCGCTGCAGATCAATCAGCTTCTGGACTGTCCGGAGGAGCGCCGCACGATTCGGCGCGCCGCCTATGATTATTCGCGGCCTATGGTAATGAAAGAGATGGGCCGCCGTTATCTGAAACTCTTTTCGCGGGCTAAAGTGCAACATGTCCGTGCGCGCGATCTCCCGGCACTCGATACTTTGAATCAAAAGGAACAGCGATTACCGCAGATCAACCTGAATCATCTTCGCAATATGACGGATGACACCGGCATGCTCCAGCACGCGAAGTTCACGGTTCCAGACAGAGCACACGGATACTGCGTGGACGACAACGCTCGAGCGCTCATAGTCGTGACCAGGGCGGGTGAGTTGAATCGAAATGATCGGTCACTGATCGGTTTGTCGTCCGATTACCTGAGTTTTCTGGACGATGCGTTCGATCCTGAGTCCGGCCGATTTCGCAATTTCATGTCTTACGACCGTAAATGGCTGGAGACCATCGGATCCGAGGACTCTCACGGACGTGCGCTGTGGGCGCTGGGCCTTGTAGCTGGCCGGGGGCATAACTCGGGCCAAGTCGCACTTGCAACCAAATTGTTCCATGATGCGCTGCCGGTGCTGCAACACTTTTCGGATTCCCGAGCTATTGCATTCCCCATCCTTGGCATGCAGGCATACCTCCGTCGGAATGACGACGATCGCCAAGTCCACAGCCTGCTTGAATCGCTGGGCAACAGACTGCTGAAACGCTTTCGGCACTTCGCAACGGCGGACTGGCAGTGGCACGAAGCCGAGGTGAACTACGACAATGCGCGTGTGCCCGAAGCACTGTTGGCCTGCGGTCGCGTCACCAACAATGATGACATGGTAAACACCGGTATCGAAGTGCTCGAATGGCTAAGAGACATCCAAATCGATCCATCCGGAAGATGGTTCGCACCGATTGGCAATCAAGGCTGGTACCCGAAATCCGGGCGCAAAGCGCAATACGATCAACAGCCCCTTGAAGCGGCCGCAATGATCGGTGCCAGTCTCGAAGCCTATGAATGCACGCAACGTGAAGAATGGATTCAGCTCGCATCCACTTGCTTCAATTGGTACCTGGGCAAGAACGACCAACAAATTCAACTTTATGATTACGCCACCGGTGGCTGCCGCGACGGACTCATGCGCGACGGTGTTAATGAAAATCAAGGCGCGGAATCGACGCTGTCCTACCTATCCTCCCTGCTCGCAATTTACAATCTGCGAGGCTTAACAGCGAATCACGATCACACGGTGGATTCAGACACTGATCAGCACCTCACGGGACAGTCTGATGCAGCTTAGCGGCACCTCAACTTTCCTTGAGCCGAGATAGCAGCTCCGGTATGGATGCAGTTGCAACCCTGCCTCTTTGGTCGGCAATGCCGTAGGGAATTATCAATGTATCCCCGTGAATCATGCTTCCGCAGGTATAGACGACGTTGGGCACGTAGCCGTCGCGCTCATGCTCGTCAGGTGTCAATATCGGTTCGTTAAGCCGACCGATAACCTGCGATGGATCGGCAAGATCCAGCAGTTCCGCCCAGATGCTGTATCTGCGCATCGGTCCAACGCCATGAAATAGTGCGAGCCATCCGTCGGATGTCTCTACTGGCGATCCACAGTTGCCAATCTGAACAAACTCCAGCGGATGAACAGGCTCCTGTAAGAGCTTCGCTTCATCCCAGTGGCGAAGGCTGTCCGAGAACATGATGTAGTTGTTGACACCATCCTGGCGTGACAACATCACAAATTTGCCGTCAATTTTTCTCGGAAATAACGCCATCCCCTTGTTCTGCGCAGCGCTGCCGCTGATGGTATGCATTCTGAAGGTCAGGAAGTCGGTCGTCTCGAGGATTTGCGGCAGTATGGTAAATCCGTTGTACGCGGTATAAGTGGCGTAGTAGATAATGGACATATCATCGTCCTCGAAACGCACGAACCGTGCATCCTCGATGCCTGAGCTCTCGTTCTCCGACACCGGAAAGATCACACGCTCAGAGATCTGTACATCAGGTGGAAATATCACCTCGTAATTGGATCGGGCCAGCCACAACACCGTATCAATTGCGTGGTGTTTGTCCTTCAGTCGAAACTTGGTCGAGCGGAGTTTTTGTATTTTCGTTTTCAGCTGACGAAACGTAAACGTCTCACCGAGTCCTTTCAGCAGTTTATCCGCGATCTGATCGCTTGCGCCCATCTCTTCGAGTTTTCGCCGAAAATGAAGACGATGATAAACAGGATCCGTATGCATTTTAGGCGTGGCAACGTACCGGCTGGTCGGATCGAAGTATATATCGTGGTTGCCGTCTACCAATCCGCTGCGAAACTCGATCGACGACACATGACCTTCACCGGTCGCCCTGAAGCTCATGACGAATCGCTGGGACCCCTTGGGAACGCCTTTCTGATCAGGATGGGGGACAATCGAAGGATTGAACAACGCGGCCGCTTCAACTGAGTACTCTGCGGTAAAGTAGGCACCCAGCAGCAGTTGCTTCTCGGATGACAAAGACACGCTTTTCGGGGCGTGTTCTGCGATACGATCAAAGTTCTTCTGCAGGGTCTCTCGGAAGTTCCGGTGACGCCCCGAAAAATCCTGAATTACTGCCTCGAGCAAATGCTTCACGTCTTCGTCGATCAGATTGGAGACCCGATCGATCAAAGCCGTGATCCGCGCACTGTCGCCCGGAATATGTGGCCGCGTAATAACGCGCGAGCTTTCGGCGTTCAGCAGAGCCGAGCGCCGTTGGACCAGTTGCTTTCGTTGTTCTCTAATTCTCATCAATCATTGCGCGCGGATGTAATCTGCCTAACAATACTCATGGGTCAGTGGCGTCGAATCGGACAATGCGGAGTATAGCCGTGATAGCTGCCGGACGCTTTGATCAAAATTCATATTTCTGAAAATCGCCGGAACCAACTATATCCATGCGAGTCGCCGTCCTCAGCCCCATCTCGTGGCGCACCCCCCCTCTCCATTACGGACCGTGGGAGTCGGTGGTCAGCCTTCTCACGGAAGAGCTTGTGCATATGGGCCTGGACGTGACTCTTTTTGCGACCGGAGATTCGCGAACCAGCGGCAAACTGGTTGCCGTGTGTCCACACCCGTATTCGGAGGACGCCTCGGTTGATCCAAAGGTCGCAGAATGCCTGCACATTTCCGAGATCTTCGAACGTGCGGACGAATTCGATATCATTCACAATAATTTCGACTTCCTACCGCTAACGTACTCCGGACTGGTCGAGACCCCGGTTGTAACAACCATTCATGGTTTTTCTTCTCCGAAGATCGTGCCCGTCTACAAGAAATACGATGCTAGCAGCCACTACGTAGCAATCAGCGACTCAGATCGATCAGCGGAACTCGACTACATCGCCACTATCCATCACGGTATTGATGTTGCACAATTTCCCTTTTCCGGCGCCGAAGGTGAGTACGTCCTGTTCTTTGGCCGCATCCATCCGCACAAGGGTGTGTATGAAGCAATTAAAGTCGCACAGCGTGCCGGAGTTAAGCTTGTGATAGCGGGTATCATTCAGGATCAGGATTACTTCGCGAGCAAAGTAGAGCCGTATATAGACGACACGTCGGTGGTATATCTCGGCTCGGTCGGGCCGGACCGCAGAGCAGAGGTGCTGGGCAACGCAATGGCACTATTGCATCTGATCAGCTTTGATGAGCCCTTCGGATTGAGCCTTGTCGAGTCAATGGCTTGTGGAACACCGGTCATTGCCTTTGGCCGCGGCTCGATGCCTGAAATTATCCGTGACGGCGACACCGGTTATATCGTCGACGACATCGAAGGCGCGATAAACGCTCTGTCTGTTGTTAAAGCTATCGACAGATCTACCTGCCGTGCCGATGTTGAAAAGCGCTTTACCAATACCCGCATGGCACGCGACTATGTTCGCATTTACCAAGAGATTTTGAACGGGGGTGCACACCATGATCGATAAGCAGTTGGTGACAAGGTACGAGAGCAATCCCATCCTCACCAAGTATGACATCCCCTACGCCGTGGAAACCGTTCACAATGCAGGGGCAGTAAAGTTTGACGGCCAATACATCCTGCTGTTCCGCGCGCACTTACAGAACGGACGTTCGATCATCGGTATCGCCCGTAGCGACGACGGTTATGAGTTCCGGGCAGATCCGCAGCCGTTCATGGTGCCGTCGAAAGACATCGAATTCGCCGTACACGAGGAGTACGGCGTCGAGGACCCGCGCATATGCACGATTGCCGATGAGCATTATATTACGTACAGCGCGTACTCCAGATTTGGCGTGCGTATCGGGCTGGCAAAGACGAGCGATTTCAAAACCGTCGAGCGAGTATCGCTCATCAGTCAGGCAGATATGCGCAACATCGTAATTTTCCCCGACACATTTAACGGTCGCTACGCGCGGCTGGATCGGCCCCACTCGGAAATCAATCCCTGGTGCATCTGGCTGTCCTGGTCTCCGGACCTGGTGCACTGGGGAGATTCCGTGCCGGTAATCCAGCCGGTTACGTATCATTGGGACGAAATGAAAATAGGTCCCGGCGCGACGCCTATAAAGACCGCGGAGGGGTGGCTCAACATTTACCACGGCGTATTCCCGACCATGGACGGTGCCGTGTACCGCCTGGGTGTGGCGCTTCACGACCTTGCGGACCCGGCCAAAGTGTTGGGCGTAGCCGATGACTGGATACTGTCACCGGAGGACCCCTGGGAGCTGACAGGTTACGTCCATAATGTTGTCTTTACTTGCGGTGCTATTGCCGAAGACGACGGTACGGTGAAAATCTACTGGGGAGGTGCAGACACCGTCATGTGCGTTGGTGTCGCGAATATCGACGACCTGGTTGATCTTTGTCGGAAAAAGACCCGACCGCCGTTGTCATAACTGTAAGCCGTCATCGCCTTAACGTGGTCCGAGTCTTCGTAGCTCAAATACGTTTGACAGTGTCTTATGCAGTCCCGATAGCGGTTCAGTTTGTACCAACTATTCGCGAGATTCGCCTGATGAACTACCGCACCCGGCCAGACGCAGAGCACTCCCCCGGCTACCAGGTTGATTACAATGGCGCCAAACAAAAAGGGCCCCGAATTCGGGGCCCTCTGATCTATTCGTCGGCTATTTAAACGGCGACGATGTTTTCCGCCTGTGGGCCCTTCTGGCCCTGCGTGAGCGTAAACTCGACCTTTTGGCCTTCAGCGAGCGTTTTGAAGCCCTCATTCTTGATTGCACTGAAGTGTGCAAAAACGTCGGGGCCAGATTCCTGCTCGATGAAGCCGAAGCCTTTGGCTTCGTTGAACCATTTGACGGTTCCAGTAGTAGTTGACATAGTTGTTTCCTGTTTAGTCAAAGCAAAATAAGCCCTTTTCCAAGGGCCAGTGTGGCTGGAAGTGATGTAATTACTGATGAAAAACAGGACGAAGAACTACGGCAGAGACTTCTGCGGGAACGTCGAAATGGAGTGCATAGTGAACAGCGCACTAACAAGCTCGGCTGAGTATAGGGCTAAATGCCACGTAAGCAAGCAAAATGTGCACAAATCTCGGCATTGCCAATCAATTATCTTCAAAATACGCGGACCACGACGTATGAATTCACCTCCGCCACGCGTACAGTAGACACTCAACGCTACCCGCATATTGAGCTTAAGGGGCCTCCGGTGCCCATATCCTCCATCTTCACTCAATATGCCGGTCGTACGATCGGCGTCAGCCGATCACGGTGAAACATACTTCTATGAGATGTCATTCGCTTGATTGAAGACGACTATAAGATCGTATCGGTGGAGTCGGCAGTTCCGCCGGAGCATATGGGCGGTACCGGCTGGCATTGTTACGTCATCGGGCAAGGCGCGAACACAATTCGTGGTTACCAGCAAGGCAGCCTGGAAATCGTGAGACAGTCGGTGGAAGCGATCGTCACGCGTTTAAACGAACGGCGTCTCGGCAAACGTGGACGGGTTTACCAGGACAGGACGAAGCACGGTAAGAAAGTCGAGCCCAAATAGACACGCACAGCAAACGGCGACCGATAACACGGAGACACGGCGCAGGAATTCCAAATAACCTGAAATGTAATTGACCGTACTGGGGGTGTTTCAGGCCGCAGTCCAATCTCTCCGGGCACATAGTCTGACTGCGAAGATATGGATCGACTGATTGACTTTTTACGATACGGACCCGCCTTCTCCTGTACTGTGAGAACAATAGTGCAGCACTATAAGGCGCGACAATTCAGCTTAAAGCAGGAGAAAAAGCGATGAGTAAAGGACAAAAGAGCAACAAAGAGACCAAGAAAGTACCGGTCATGACGGCAAAAGAGAAAAAGGCCGCGAAGAAAGCGAAGAAGAATCAAAGGGGACGCATCGGCGAATGATTCGACTCGACCTGTGCTGGTCTTCGCGGTCAGGCAGCCGCTAATCGTGATGCCTCGCGGTACGAAACGACTCTTTGACGGCCATCGTCCCACAGGCAACATCGGAAGCAGTCGCGAATGTCGCGAGGGCTGAGTGTCGTCGTCACAGGCGACTGCAGTTCCGGGATCGCATCCATCACTTCGGGCAAGCGATAGAACGGGATGCGCACGTTCAGGTGATGGATGTGGTGAAAACCGATGTTGCCGGTGAACCATTGCATGACCTTGTTGAGCCGCATGTAACTGGACGACTCCATGGCGGCCCGATAGTACGTCCATGCCTCCGTCGACAATATGTGCATGCGCTTGAAGCTGTGTTGGGCAAAAAACAGGTAGCTGCCAAGTGCCGAGGCGATAGTCATCGGTAGCAACACCACGAAGAACACGGTATCGAAGCCACCGAAAATCCACAGTACTGCGATCAATGCTGAGTGACCGACAAGCGCGAGCAAAGAGTCCCAATGTCGCGCCGGGTCCCTTAACAGTGGCAGTAGCGTGATGCTGAGGAAAAAAATGGTCATGTAACCCGCCAGCACGGTGAGAGGATGACGGATTATCCGGTAACTCGTTCTCTCTCCCCAAGACGCTTCATGCCACATTTTCGTCGTCATGATCGGGAAAGCGCCGATACTCGACGAGGAGATCTGGCCAACATGGCCATGATGATAATTGTGGCTCTTCTTCCAGGAACGCGGTGGCGTTAGCGCAAGGGCCGAATAAATCCGGAACAGAATCCAGGCAGTACGCGATCGCACCAGGATCGCGCGATGCATGTAGTCATGGTAGGTAATGAAAGCGCGCACCATCAACATGGCGGCGAGCAGGGAGGCCAGTAATTGCAGCGGCCACGAGGGCGCGAGTCCGGCGCCGGTAAGCGCCGCTGCCAGCATTGCGAAGGTCGTGCCGACGTGCCACCAACTGCGCCTCACCGAGACCTCCGCGAACGGCACGGTTGCCTTGATCAGATCCTTCCCGATACGCAATCCTTCACTCGTCTCGGCATGATCTTCGTCGAAATCCAGAGCTTTCCCGTACATCCTTCAATGTCGGCAGGAGTTACCAATCGTATGAATTATATCGCGATGGTTGTCCCCGGAGTGCTGCAATGCGTAAAAATACGTATAGGGAAATCTATCGGGGCCTGACCGCACAATCTACCCAGTGAATCAGGCAGGCAGCGCGGCGCTCACTCGTTGCTATTTCTACGCGGGCTGAAAATGCAGCGGATCTCTTAAGTTCTGCAACGCCCTGTAATAGTAGAGTGCACGCGGTCGCTTGCCCTTGAACCGAAGATTTCGTAAGAACTCGACTTCCTCGGCTGAGGCATCACCGCTAAGCGTGGCATCCTCGAGGAATTCGGTAAGTCCTGGTTCATACCCATCGACGCTGTCGACGCCTTTTTCGACGAAGGCAAATCTTTTCGGTTCCCCGGGCGCGAGTCTTTCGTTAAGCACTATTTCCATGTCAAAAGTAAAGAGGTCGATATCCCAGCGCGCCAGCAGCGGGTTGAGAAAAGAAATGCAGTCGGCGCTCGAAATGTTAAAGATATCTGTGTCGAGGAACTCCAGAATTATGACTCGCATTTGCGCATAGCTCTTGTCGCTGAGGTCTGCGACCTCATGGAGCCAGGCTTCGTTGTCCAGCTCGGTGCGTGCGACCTGACTGACGACATCGAGTAGCTTTTGCGTAACGAATCGCTCGAGCTCGCCGAACGGCTGCCTTTCGAAGATTGCCCGCATTTGTTGCTGACGGGCAGGGGCGCACTTCTGCAGTATCAACTTCCGGGCTTCCTTCAAAAGGGCTTCTTCTGGCTTCTCGAAACTGCGTCGGAGCTCGTCCATCCGCTGCGCTCGAGCCAGCGTTGCCAGCTCGCCGTTCGA
>Ga0265306_10000663_pt1 | contig 16580 bp, 11 predicted proteins | sample Helome_3_FD_192493 | JGI IMG/M metagenome (GOLD analysis project Ga0265306, IMG submission 192493) | Marine sediment microbial communities from subtidal zone of North Sea - Hel_20160420 (Illumina Assembly) | ecosystem: Environmental > Aquatic > Marine > Subtidal zone > Sediment ...
CTGCCGCACCGTGGCCGTCATCTCCTCCATGCTCGCCGCCGTCTCCTCCAGACGTGAGTCCTGCTCCCGGGTACGGTTGGCCAGGTCCGCGTTGCCCGATGCAATCTCCTGTGTACCGTGCAGCACCGAATCGGCCGACCTGCGTATGTTGCCCATGACCTGGGTGAGCTTGCCGACGGTATTGTTGACATCATTGCTGAGCTGGCCGAAACAGCCGTCATACTTGACCACGATAGTATTGGTGAGGTCACCGTTGGCGACGCCGCCCAGCACGCGGATCGTGTCATAGACAATGCGTTCGTTGACATCGACCAGCGCATTGAAACCCCCGCTCAGGGTTTCGAGGAACCCCGTCTTGCCGGTCAGGTCGATACGCGTGCTGAGATTCCCTTCCATGGCTTCATCGACGATCTCCTGGATCGAATCTTCCACGGCGACCTCCGCGGTGCGGTCGGTCCATTCCATGACCGTACCGAGGCGATGCCCCGACCTGCCGATGATGGGATTGATGACCAGATCCATGGTGTGTCCGCCCAGGACCAGTTCTCTGGCGGTGCTGCCTGCAAGCACATCCAGCTCGCCGTGCAGGCGCGCAGCATCGTCAAATAAAATACCGATGTCTTTGCCCATGAGTGTATCCACATCGAAATCCGGCAGGTCCATGCGGATATCATCCTGTGCGGCAAGCAACATGTCGGCCATCGCGTCGTTCAGGTAGATGACGTTGTAGTCCGTGTCCGCGATCACCACATTGGCATCCACATTATCCAGCGCCTCCCGGATACGGCGGTTTTCCCCGGCTATCTCACGCTCCTTTTCGATCGTCTCGCGCAGATTGGTCTGCATGATTTGCAGTGCGCCCAGCAGCTGCCCGATCTCATCGTTCGACCTGATGTCGATGTCGTTATCGAGATCACCCTGTGCAATTGCGCCGGCCACAGCAGAGGCGGTTTTCACTGACCGGTTGATAGTGCGGGTTACCAGGAACAACATCAGGATTACTACCGCCAGCACACAGCCGATAACCACATAAAAGTTCCGGGCGAGCCTGGCCGTCGTGGTCTCCAGCAGGGCGCGCTTCTCTCCCAGGATCTCATCCCGGGCCTCGAGCAGATCTACCAGGTGCAAATCGGCCATGACAATGACGTCATTCATATGATTGACCTTGTTTACGATCTCGCTGTCAAGCGGCGGCAGTTCGAGGAAGGTCCGGTGGTATTCCTGCATGCGGGCCGTGACTGCTGCCCTGGCAGCGGCAGACAAACCCGACTCTTCCAGCAGGCCGGCAAATCTTTCCTGCTCGGCTGCCATCTTCTGCACGTACTTGTCCAGCTTCCTGGCCAGGTAGTCTTTTTCATGCCGGCGCATCATCAGCATGGAATGTGCCAATGCAATCTCGTCATGCGTCTTGAGTGTCTCCTCAACCTCGTGGACGGCCTTGCGCAGTTCCCCGTGCAACCCGCTGTTGTGGTCCAGGCCCATGCGTTCCCTGGCCTGCGCCAGGTCCCGGAAAGCGACCAGGTAATTTTCCAGTGTGGTGCGCAGCTCACCGATGATATCCAGTATGTAATCATCATCGGTAAACGTCTCCAGCTCCACGATGTGGTTTCCTGCGATTGCTTCTATCAAGCGCTCATTATTGCCGACATAACGTGGGTTACTGGAAAGCAGGAAATCCTTCTCGTTGCGCCTGACGTTTTGCAGCCTGATTTCAATACTGTTTGTGAGATCATTGAAGCGATTTGCCTCGTCATTCAACATGACCGCATTCTGCTGGTTTTCCTGCTGAGCCTGGAATGTAATTGCAACGGTGGAAAACCCGACAATGATGATTGCCGCAATGGCCATGAACTTGTGTGCAAGGCTCACGTTCGCGAAAATTCCGGATGCGTTCCTGTTGTTTATGCGTTTCGCCATTGTCATTTCCTCAGTCTTCCGCCTGCTCGAGTTGATCGAGCACACCGTTATTCATCAAATGGTCGATGTCGAGGATGATCAGCATCCGCTCATCCTGGGTTACCAGCCCCTTGATGGAATCGGTCCCCAGCGTGCCGCCGAATTCCGGCGCGGGCTTGAGGTCGTCACGGGCGACGTTATGCACTTCGGAAACGCCATCGACGACAATTCCCATGGTGCGTACCTCGCCGGCCTCGTCGACAACCTTGACGACGATCACGACAGTTGTCTGGCTATACGGGATGCTTTCCATGGAAAAGCGCTTGCGTAAATCAATGATCGGCACAACCGTGCCGCGCAGATTGATCACACCAAGAATGAATTCGGGCATATTCGGCATGGGTGTGACGCTGCTCCAGCCCTTGATCTCCTGTACCTTCAGGATTTCCAGCCCGTATTCCTCACCGGCAAGCATGAAGGTCAGGTACTGGTCGGTGCCGTCCCGGGATTGCAGTGTGCTTTCCGTGATTTCTGCCTGTGCTTCACTCATGTTTTATACTCTCCTGATTCAGGCAACGGCCATCTCGCTGTCGGCCAGGCTGCTGCAGTGTGCGTTGTAGCACTGGTACAGCCCGTGTACGTCCAGGATGAGCGCAACCGTACCGTCACCGAGTATGGTGGCGCCGGAAACACCCTGTAACTGCCGGAAATTGGTTTCCAGGCTCTTGATGACGACCTGCTGCTGCCCCATCAGTTTGTCGACGAACAGGCCCACCTGCCTGCCATCCGACTCAACAACCACCAGCAGGCCTTCCTCCAGGTCGGCAATGCCGGTATCCATGCCAAATATCCTGTTCAGACGGATGATGGGGATATATTCATCGCGCAAGCGGTAATATTCAGCCTGCCCCGTGATGTGGTTGACGTTTTCCGCACGTATCTGCAGTGATTCGACGATGGATACCAGCGGGATGATGTAGGTTTCACTGCCGACACGGGCCAGCTGACCGTCGAGGATTGCCAGGGTGAGTGGCAGCCGGATGGTAACGGTGCTTCCCTTGCCCGGCTGCGATTCGACACTGACATTACCACCCAGGTCCCTGATATTGCGCCGTACCACGTCCATGCCGACACCGCGACCGGACACATCACTGACCTGTTCTGCGGTAGAAAACCCGGGCTCGAAGATCAGATTGTAAATACGCTGGTCCGTAAGCTCTTCGCCTTCGGCAACCAGGCCTTTCTCGATCGCCTTGCTGAGGACGATGTCCCTGTTTATGCCCGCACCGTCGTCGATGACTTCGATGACAATATCACCGCCTTCATGCCTGGCATTCAGGTGCAGCGTGCCGGTTTCGGGCTTGCCTGCGGCCTGGCGCCGGTCCGGTGTCTCCAGGCCATGATCCAGTGAATTTCGCACCAGGTGCACCAGCGGGTCGCCAATCTTTTCCAGCACTGTTTTGTCGACCTCGGTATTTTCGCCGGAAATCTTCAGCTGGATCTGCTTGCCCATCTTGTTGCTGAGGTCGCGTACCAGGCGCGGGAAACGGCTGAAAGAGAAGCTGATGGGCAGCATGCGAATCTGCAGGACGCCTTCCTGCAGTTCCCGCGTGTTGCGCTCCAGCTGTGCCAGCCCGTCCAGCAGGCCTTCGATGGTTTTCGAATCGACACCCTCCAGTTGCTCGCCAACCTGGCTGAGCATGGACTGGGTAATCACCAGCTCGCCTACCATATTGATAAGACCGTCCACCTTGTCGATGGCGACACGGATAGAGCCTGATTCCTTGCTGCCGCCGGCGTCCTTGCGCCGGGCGGATGGTGGTGTGTCCTGGCTGGTTGCGGTGTCTGCGCCTGTTGCAGACGGCGCGGCAGCACCATCGTTATCGGCTTCAGCTGCAGGGGGAGTCGCCGGTGCCGCTGCCTGTATGTCAGGCGGCTCCGCAATAGCGACGATAGCGGATTCGTCGAGGGGCGTAATGTCGAGTTCGCATTCGCCCTCGGACCAGTCGAATACTTCGACTACCTGCTCCCTGCTGATGTTTCCGCGCAGCTCCAGCTGCCAGCTGATGTAGCAGTCTTCCGGTTCAAACTCTGACAGATCCGGGAGCGCAGAAATATCCGCCGTGCTGCTCAGCTCGCCGAGCAACGCGAGTTCCCTGAAGATCCTGACGGGGTCATTGCCGGATTTCAGGATATTGGCATGTGGTTTGAAACTGATGTTCCAGCCGGCATACTGCTGATCCGTCCCGGTATCCGCCGGCACGTCGCTTTCTTCCTCTGCAACCGGGGCCGGGGTGTCGGTGTCAGCGGGTGTTGCGAGCATCTCGTCAAGACGTTGCTTGACGCCATCGATACGCGGCTGATCACTGTCGGACTTGTCCCTGGCCGCATTGACCATGTCGCGCAGGCAGTCCACCGACTCCAGCAACAGGTCCACGGCAGGGCGCGTCACGCTGCGGCGACCGTCGCGCATCTCGTCCAGCAGGGTTTCCATGACGTGGGTGAATTCCGAGATGTCGGAAAAACCGAAGGAAGCGCCGCCACCCTTGATGGAGTGTGCGGCACGGAAGATGGCGTTGATTTCCTCGATATCCGTGCCCTGATCCAGTGTCAGCAGCCCGGATTCCATTACCTCGAGACCCTCGAAGCACTCTTCGAAGAACACGTCATGAAATTCCGAAAGATCGATCGACATCCCTGTTCCCTGTGCGTTTGTCAGTCCGTGACAACCACAGTCACACAGGCCTATTGCCCGGCAACTGCTGAACTCCTTAACGGCATGGGTGAATGATGCTTTAGTGCTTGATTCGCAGACTAAAAAGGGACCAAGTCGACGCGCTAACTTGACAATATTTTGACGCAGCGCAGGTAATCACCGAACGATCACGATCCGGTTACGGCTCAGGCAGTTACACCGCACCAGGGAGGATCCCGTTTAGCGGGAAATGTATTGCAGGCATATTGCGCCTGCTGCAGCGGAATACAGGACAAAAAAGATGGCGGGGCGAGTCATCGCCCCGAAAAGTGTCAGGCCGCCAGGGCTGTGCTCAGGACCGTTTTCTTGCCGTTGCCTTTTTGCGCGTTGTTTTTTTCCTGGCGACGGTCTTCCTTACGGTTCCTGTCTTGCGGGCAGTGGTTTTCCTGGTGGTCCCCGTTTTCTTTCGCGCAACAGGTTTCTTCCTGGTCTTTGTAACTGCCTTCTTCCGCGCAACAGGTTTCTTCCTGGTTTTTGTGACTGCCTTTTTCCTTGCGGCAGGTGTCTTCCTGGTCTGCCTCCTGGCCGGTGTTTTTCGTGCAGCAGCCTTTTTCCTGCGACCCGCTTTCTTTTTGGTCTTCTTCGGCGCCTTCGCAATGGCCTTTCTCAGGGTTTTAAAGTGACTGGCAATGACGCCCCCCAGGCTCTCGCCCACTTCCCCGATATCCTTGACCAGTTCATGCAAATCATCGGTCACTTCCTTGCTGGTCACCCTGTCCTTGACCGCCACCGTGGTACCTGCAGCCGCCTTCGCGGTATTGGCCATCTTCCCGCCAATGAACTCGAAACTGCTCTTGATCTCTTCGAGAACAACCCCGCCTGTCTTCTCGACCTCGTCCACCACACCCCGTGCGGTGCCCTTGAACTTGCCACCAGCACCCTTGTTGAGCTTTTTGTTTGCCTTCTTGCCCTTTTTACCTTTTTTGCCTTTTTTGCCCTTATTAGCCATGTCTGTCGCCTCCAAGTTGTTTTGGCCTGCCCTACTGGCAGTATAATTTATTGTAAGATTGATACAACTCGAATTCCCGGCATGCATAAACAAGGCCCGGGTAACACAGGGGGGAGCGATGGAATACACGGTGTTGCAATGGATTGGTGACGAGGTGGTCCTGCAACAGTTCGTGTCCGGGCTTTCCACCACCAGCCTGTTGCTGATTATCGCTGTCTGTATCGCCCTGCTGTCGAAGGGGGCGGACTGGATGATCGACGGTGTGGTCGATCTGGCCGAGCGTACCGGACTGCCGAAGATCGTGATCGGCGCGACGGTTGTCTCCCTGGGGACCACACTGCCGGAGGCCTTTGTCTCCGTCATGGCCGCCTACATGGGGAATCCGGGCCTGGCACTCGGTAACGGGGTCGGGTCTATCATCGCAGATACCGGCCTCATATTCGGGCTGACCTGCATACTCGCAGCCGTTCCCGTCAACCGCTTCATCCTGAACCGCACCGGCTGGGTCCAGATGGGTAGCGCGATACTGCTGGTCATCATCGCCGTTGCGGCCCTGTACACCACCGACAACGAACCGATGCTGAACCGCTGGGTCGGCTTCCTGTTTCTGTCGTTACTGGCCGTCTACCTGTACGTTACCTACGTGTGGGCCAGGCAGGGTGCTTCGTCTATGGAAGAAGAGGTGCCGGCCCACGAGTTGATGGGGCTGGGAAAGTGCTGGCTACTGGTGACCAGCGGACTGATACTGGTCGTTGGCGGCGCGCGCGTGCTGGTGCCTGCGGCATCGGAGATCGCGATCCGCTTCGGCGTGCCGGATGATGTCATCGCCGCCACCATGGTCGCCTTCGGCACCTCCCTGCCCGAACTCATGACTGCCATTGCTGCTGTTCGCAAGGGCCACCCCGAAATAACGATAGGCAACATTGTGGGTGCAGACGTACTCAACGTCCTGTTTGTGATCGGTGCAGCCGCAGCCGCCGCACCACTTGCGATCCCGGAAAACTTTTACTACTTCCACTTTCCGGCCATGCTCGCCATACTCGTCTCGTTCCGGATTTTTATCTCCATGAACAGGGCCGGTGTATTTTATCGCTGGCAGGGTGTGTGGTTGCTGGGAGTTTATGGAGTATACGTAACTCTGGGTTATGCATTGAACGTCGGTTCCGCCCACCCCGCATAAAGGAAGACCTATGAAAATTTTACTTGCAACTGACGGTTCAGACAGCGCCAGGGGTGCGGTGGACCTGCTGATACGCTTTCCGTTCCCGAAAAACAGCAGCGCCACAGTCATGACAGTGATCGACGACAAAAAGTTTAACGTGGACGATTCCTACGGTTTCGACGAGGACCAGTACAGGTTATTGCAGGAAACAGAGCAGACCGTTCACGAGGAGAGCGAGCAGTTACTTGCGGCCGAGTCGGCACGGCTGCGGGACGCGGGCTGGTCAGGTTCGACCGAGATACGCAAGGGCGACCCGGCAGAGGAGATCATACAGGCCGCGGAAGAACTGCAACCGGATCTGGTCGTGCTGGGCTCACACGGGATCGAGGGAATGAAACATTATCTGCTTGGCAATGTTTCTGACCGGGTACTCAGACACGCCTGCTGTTCAGTACTTATCGTAAAACCATCACCCAAACTGCCCACGCCGGCAGGATCCGCTGACCAGGCCCTGCCCTGGCGCATCCTCATGCCCTACGACGACTCGGATCCGGCAAAAAAAGCGATCAAACTCTGCGCATCCCTGCCCCTCGATGATAATGCGGAAGTCAATGTGGTCAGTATCATGCCCATGATACACATGTATCGTCAGGATATTCGCCAGCACATGAATACCATCTGGCAGCAGCAAAAACATGCCAAAGAGGATGCCCTGAAGGGTGCAGTAAGTGCCCTGCAGTGGTCGACTCCACACGTGTCTTCCACGCTTGTCGAGAGCGCCGATGTCTCGGGAGCAATTCTCGAAATTGCAGAGAAAGATGCAATGGATCTTGTTGTGCTGGGCTACAAGGGCCGGTCTGCAGTCAAACGGTTTCTGCTCGGTTCAATCACCAGCCGCATAGTCCACCACGCGCCGTGCTCCGTCATGGTGGTGAGAAACTAGTTAACCGCCTCTTTTCAGTCCGCGGGAACAATGCACCCGCCTCAGGATCAGGGGGCTTGCCACACTGCTGTAGCAGCTGCCTGGTCCTGCCGCCGTATGTTTGCCTGGTTCGGTAAGGCGGTCCCGGCCGGCGATGGCGCACCGGACTGAACAACATTGTTGCTTCCCCTTGTCAGGCAGGACCGTCATCTCGTCGTATAACGCTAATTCCGAATATTATTATTTTTAATCTACTGCATTCAGGCCTCTCGCAGTCTGTTGCGCTCCCGGCCAGCGTCCCTACAATGTAAGCAAAACAACTCGACACTTCCATAAAGGGGTGCAGGGACTTGTATCAACACCGACAGTATACAGGGCTGAACGGTACTCCGGTCCGCGCAGGATTCCCGTTGGAACCGCGGACATTGTCCTTTGCGCAATTGACAGTCTGGTGCATGCTTGCCATCTGCCTGACTGTCTGCGCGGGGTGTAACGGTGGCGCGCCTACAGGGCAGGCACCGGCAATACCGTCGGATAGCAATGTGTCCGCACAGGTCCCGGATGACCTCGACAGCATGCAGCAGACCGGCATCCTGCGTATCCTCGTGCCGGTCAATCTCGGCGGCGACCGTTACCTGCCGCGCAAGGGTTCACCGGTCATTCAGCACCAGGAGATACTCGAGCACTTTGCAGCAACCCGCGGACTCACTGTGGAACTGGTGCCGATCGAGCATTTCCGCGACATGATACCGGCGCTCGAGTCCGGCAAGGGTGACGTCCTGCTGGCCAACCTGACGGTGACAGAGGCGCGCAAGCAGCGCATCGCCTTTACCGTTCCGATCACGCATGTACGCGAGCAGCTGATCGTGCGCGCCGACGAGGAGGAAATCGATGCGGCCGCCGATCTGGTCGGGCGCTCTGTCATGGCGGATCCGGCCTCGAGCTTCTGGAATACACTGACCAAACTCGGGAAAAAATATCCCGGAATCAAACTGGTGGAGCGCCCGGCAGAACTGTATGACGAGGACGAACTCGACCAGCTCAGCCAGGGCGTTGTCGACGCCGTGGTGCGCGACAGTAATATTGCCGACATGTATCTCTCCTATCGGGACGACATCAAGGTGGCCTTCAATATAGGCAGGCTGCAGGACATTGCCTGGGGCGTCCGCCGCGATGCACCGGAATTGCTGCGGTCACTGAACGACTACCTGCACCTGGAGAACCTGGCGGACCGGCAGGCCGCGCACTATACCGATGACCTGGATGGCCTGAAGAAACGCAAGGTACTGCGCGTCATGCTGCGCAACAACGCGGCATCCTATTTTCTCTACCGGGGCGAACTGATGGGTTTCCAATACGAGTTGGCCAGGCATTTTGCCAGGCAGCTCGGGCTCAGGCTCGAGGTGGTCGTACCGGACACGCATCAGCAGATGCTCGCGTGGCTGATAGAGGGGCGCGCCGATGTGGCTTCCGGATTCCTGGTGCCGCGCGAGTCCGACCGGCAGCTGGGTATCGAATTCAGCAAACCCTATCACCGCGCATTTGCACACTTCATCGTACGTGATGATGATCCGCTTGCGGACCTTGACGGGCTGGAGGGACGGACGGTGGTAGTCCGGCAATCCAGTGGGCACTGGGACAGGCTGCAACAACTGCGCGCGGAAGGATATAACTTCACGCTGGTCGCTGCCCCCGAAGATCTCGAAACCGAGGACATCATTCACCAGGTGGCCAATGGCGAGATAGACATTACCGTGGCCGACGAGCATCTCATGGACATCGAGATTGCGCAGGATGTAAAAATTCGCCCGGCATTTTCGTTTGGCGAGGAACAACCGCATTCGGTGGCGGTACGCAAGGGCAATGAGAAGTTGCTGGCGGCCATCAATGCATTCATCAGGCAGGAAAACAAGGGGCTGGTTTACAATGTTCTCTACAAGAAGTATTTCCGCAACAAACGGGGCATCCGCAAACTCGCCAGGGGCTATGAGGAGGGGCTCGAAACCGGTCGACTGTCTCCCTATGACGATATTACCCGGCGTTACGCGGACCGCTATGGCTTCGACTGGCGGCTGGTCACGGCGCAAATGTACCAGGAGAGCCGTTTTGATCCCAAGGCGACTTCGTTTGCCGGGGCCCGCGGCCTGTTGCAGGTCATGCCGAAAACGGCAAAACAGATGGGTTTCAGGGAACTGGACGATCCGGACAAGGGCATACACGCCGGCATCAAGTATCTCGACTGGGTGCGCGACCGGTTTGACGATGACCTCGAGTTTGCCGACCGCATGTGGTTCACCCTGGCCGCCTACAATGCCGGCTACGGCCATGTCGACGATGCGCGTCGACTGGCCGTAAAAAAAGGCTGGGATCCTGACCGCTGGTTCGGTCACACCGAGAAGGCCATGTTATTGCTCGGTCGCAAGGAATATGCGCGCAAGGCCAAGCACGGTTATGTACGCGGCCGGGAACCGGTCAATTACGTCACTAATATCAGGTCGCGTTTCAGGGCCTATACCGAGATGAGCGGCACGGCCGGCCTGGACATTCCCGGTTATCCGGCCGGAGAACTGCCCGGGATCAATGGCGTATCTGTTTTGTATGGGCTGACGGCAACGCAAACAATGTGGAGATCGTGGATTACCATCAGGACAGACTCATGAAGAAATTGCCCAACATACATCCCGGCGATGTCCTGCTGGAAGCATTCCTCAAGCCGCTGGATATCAGCCAGAACAGGCTGGCAGGGGCAACCGGGCAGACCGACCAGGACCTGCAGATAAAATGAAGCTATATTATGGATTGTGTGAGCTGATTCCGTTTAATCCGGGACTGAGATGATTCGCAAGACCGATGTAACCGTTGCTGTAATCGTCATGGCACGTATTGCAATGTTGCCACTGTTCTGCCTGTCTGCAGTGCCAGTGGCTGCAGAAATCGATATGCGGCATGAAATCATCACGCAGCCCACGCCCGACCGGTTTTCCATCTGTTATGACCACTCTTGCGCAAGTGTCGAGACAGTCTCTCTAAATGAAGAAGAATGGCGCAGGGCAACAGCCCCGCTATCCGGGGGCACAAAGAACGCGGCAGATGAACGTGCTGCAATTACAGATTCCATCGCCATATTCGAAGTAATTATTGGTGAGCACCTGGGTACATCGGCTGACAGGGGCGGTAACCTGGCAGGTTTTGGCAAACCAAAACAGCTCGACTGTATTGATGAATCCACCAACTCCAACACTTACCTGCATATGCTGGAGCAGGATGGTTTTTTCAGGTATCACACTGTGGCGGATCGATCCACACGTTTCGGGATTTTTATCGGTATGCCGCATACCACGGCCGTGATCAGGGATAATGACACCGGGGTCCGTTACGCGGTTGACTCCTGGTTTTTTGATAATGGCCAGCCCCCCTACATTGTAGAACTTGAGGCCTGGAAATCCGGCGAAGATCCGTACTGATCTGATCGGTTGGGAAAAAGGATACTGACCTCTTTAATCCGCATGGACGATGTACAGGGATGTACTAGTGCTGCGGGAGGCATGCAGAAGGTGAGACTGTTATTACGGGCATAGCCCGGGTCGAGAGGCTGGCCCGGGCTATGCCCGTAGTAACAGCCGGGAGCGGCCGTGCCGGGCAATCGAACTGCCGACACGGGGATTTTCAGGGCCAGTAAAATCAGGAACTAACTGATTATTCTGAATCAGGGGAGGTTCGGTACAGTCAGGGATTATTATTTTTTATTCAACACCCTTGCCGACTTCAACTGTCATGCCCCAGCCATTCCTTCCTGTTTTCTGCGATATGAAAAAGTGCTGCCACCACCTGGCGGTCGTAGTGCGTATCCGCACCCGCCATTAACTCGTTGACCGCCTGTTGCGCCGATATGCCAGGGCGGTAGGCGCGGTTACTGGTCAGGGCAACGAACGCATTGGCGACCGAAAGAACCTTTCCTGTCTGGCCTATTTGCTCTGCGCGCAAGCCATGCGGATAGCCACTGCCATCGAGTAACTCCTGTTTTTGCGCAATGGCTTCCAATACCGGCCCTTCAAGATCAAGCTTCTCAAGCAACTCCAGCCCGTACTGCACGTGCTTCAGCAATAATTCGTGTTCCGCATCTGTCAGAGGTTCGGTTTTGACCAGAATCTCGCGCGGGACCATGATTTTTCCCAGATTGGCCAGGGTTGCCGCCAATTTCAGGGTCTGACGCTCTTTCTTGCCTAGCCTTAATTCGCGTCCAATGGCGTCGACCACCTCCACCATGCGTTGTGAGTGGTGCGCTGACCATGGATCGTGCTGGTCGACCACGTTAACCAGTGTGGAAACCAGATTCCGTAACAGACTTGAGTGGCGCAGCTGAACCTGTTGCAACTGTGTAATGTCTGTGAGCACCAGCAGTAAGGGTTGCTCATGATGCCCGATACGTTCAACAGGTATAAATCCGGCGCGGTAACTGCGGTTTTTACCACCGATTGACAAACTGATTACCCGCCAGACACTTTTGCCGGAAGTGCACGCTGCCTGAATACCGTTCTCCAGCTCTGCAGTCACCGCCGATCCCAGCGCGGCACCGAGAGGGTTGCCGACAAGATCGGGCAGTGCGGCGCCGGCAGCATTGGCCGTTGCCTGGTTGCTGAACAGAATTCGCATATCCTGGCCGAGCAAGAGAGTGAGCGTATCGATATTGTCGGTGACGGCGTATAACAGCTCGGTCTGCTTCTGAAGATTCAAAGCCTTTTTGCGCGACTCACGGGCTTGCTGTTGTGCCCGGACACTGCTGACGTGGCGCCACGCCGCAATCGACAAGGCCACGACGGTTAACAGAAGCAGTGACAAGGCAGTGACCAGAAAACGTCGATGTTCGTTTGATTCTCTCATTGCCTGCCCGGCATCGACCTGTTGCACCAGGAACCAGGGGGTGGACTCCAGTCGCCTGCTTACCTGGAGCACTGGTTCGCCAAGGTAATTGGCGTATACACCGAAGCTGCCAGGAGTTTTTACCGCATCGACAGCGCCCAGGCTGGTGCGATCCATTCGCAGACTGCGCCGTGTTGGTTTGGTGCCGTCTTTACCGGGAGAAAGGTAGACCACCATATTATCGCGCTGCTCCAACAACAAGGCTTCGCTATCTTCGGCAAAAGAAGCGCCCTGATGCAAAAGCGGCATTAATTCGGTTTCAGCATTGCGTATACCGAGCAACACACCGATCGGCGCCGGCCGGCCGGTTTGTGCGCCGAGCACCGCGGTTACCGGTACCGCGAAGGCGATGACCGCACGGTCCTGGCTGTCCAGATCCAGATCGCTGATTTGATGACGGCCGGTGGTCAGCGCCGCTTCAGCGGCCCTGCGCCCGGCCTTGCCGATTTCCGGCATGCCCGGTGTTGTAATGACCGCTTCCATTTTGTCGTTCATCAAGGCGAGGCCGGTCGTCATTGTCTGTGGTAAATCAGCCGGAATGCGCGGGGTATCCCTGGAGAGATAGCCAACCCGGTCTGCCGCTGCCAGAATCAGATTACGCAGATAGGATAACTGTGCGGGTTCGATGTCAGGCGTCTCGCGGTCCTGTGGCTGCAATATTTGCCAGAGGTAAAGCTGGAGCGATGCATTGTCGGCGAGTTCCTGCAGCTCGTCATAACGCATATCGATCCAGTGTTCGATTGCATTCATGCGGGATTCTGCCACCAGGTCCAGGCGTGATTCCCAGTGCTGCAGATCCCTTTCGCGCTCTTTGCTGATATATATATCGATCAGGTAGGCGCCCAATCCAATCAACAGCAGTAAAGCGACAATACCCGCAGCGATCGAAGGTATTTTCGCCTGATTGGTATGTAGATGTGCGTTCATTTCGGGAGATGCAGCCACCAGCTTTTCTCGTTGACGGAGTACACCGGGCGATAATGGACTATATCGTGATGCGACACGATCTGGCTTGTCTGGTTATCGAGAATGGCGATGTCCTGACCGCGCGAAACGGCGAGGACCGCGTGGGGAATACGCAGATTGGTATCTTGTAATATCACGATACGCGCATCATCAGTCGGGTAATCCAGCCATCGCAGGGAGAAAAATTTGGTAATGGCGTAATCTTCGCAATCGCCGCCTGCATGCAGAAACTCGCGAGCTACGGCCCAGTAGTCTTCCACGCCGTAATTATCGATATCCAGCACGTAACGCCTGTGGTTGGCGTACTGGTTGACACGCTCGAGTTGCTGGTCTCGGGGCAAATTGCGAATGCTGTCAATAAATTTACGCCACTCGCCGAGGTGACATTTGTTAATTTTCTTTTCCTGGCAACTCCCCTCCGGGATATCTTCGAGCAGATGCCGTTCAAGCACCTGTATCCACTGTGCAAAAACGCGTATATTCCCTTGTCGTGTTTGATTGAAGCCAAACAGGTCGCCGGGGAATGCGAACGCATGAACCGGCAGCAGTGACAGAAGCAGCAGCCCGCCGATGATTGCACGCGAAGTCAGATGAGGAGAGGAACCAGTCAAATGCGTAACTATCGAACGCCCATTAGAATCGACCGCCTTCGTACTTGCACAGTTAAGGTAACCGGCTAAAGACCATGTTACAAGAAATACTTCGACCATTCAGCAGGAAGCGCGGGAGAACCATAGCGACAGCTGCGCTGGCTTCTTTCTGGGCGCTGGCTGCACTGACAGTTCCCATGCCGACAGTTGCCGAAGACATGCAGAACCAGTTCACCTCGGCACTGCAGGCCATCGAGGAAGACCGGCTGAGAACGGCACGAGAGTTGCTGGACACCATACTGTCCGGCAATCCCAGCATGCATCGGGCACGCCTTGAACTCGCTCGCGTACATTATCTGTCCACGGATTACGCGTCGGCACGCGAGCAAGCGCAGCGAGTCCTGGATGACCCCAACACACCGCCTTCGGTACGCACCACTGTGCTGGCGTTTATGGCGCAGATCGACGCGGACGAACAACAATTTTCCATTCGTCATACCTGGACGCCTTCGATTTACCTGGGCCTCATGTACGACACGAATGTCGATGTCGGTCCGAGCCAGGATCTGATCCAGATCGGCGGCACCCGGTTTGCGGTTGTCGGTGGCGAGGAAGATCTGGCCTTCGTCATCAATCCGGGGCTGGAACACACCTATAATCCCAATAAACGGTTTCAGGCAGGAGAGCAAACCGGCTTTTTTCTCTGGCAAAGTTCCGTTGACACGTATTATCGCGGCTACTCCGATGAGCACGATTTCAACCTGGGCCTGTTGACACTGCGCACGGGCCCGGCCTGGATGGTTCCACGCCACTGGCTCGCTGCCATCGGATTGCAGGCGGACCAGATCTGGCAGGGCGATGGTCGTCTGGCTTTATTTACCAGTCTCAATCCGTCCATTAACTGGCAGATCGGTGATACAACCGAGTTTGGTATTGAAGGCGTCCTGACGCGGCGTGACTACAACAAGGACGAGGACAGCCAGCGCGAGGGCTGGTACAAGTGGGCAGGCGCAACGCTGGGTCAATACTTTTTCGACCAGAAGCTGGCTGTCAAGGGTGGCGCCGGCTATTTCTGGTTCGACACCGATGATGACTCGGACCGCTTTGCCAATGATGGCCCCGATCTGTATCTCGGTGCTGTTGCGCAGGCCTGGCAGAATGGCTCGGCGTTTGCCCGGGTAGGTTACCGGGACTATGATTACAAGGGACTCGAACCGGGGTTCCCGAACCCGCGTGACGAGGATGAGTGGCGCTACACCCTGGGATTCCAGCATTACTTCATATCGGGTGCGCTGGATAAGTGGGCGTTGACCGGCGACTGGACTTATACCGATAACAGTTCGAATGTGCCGATCTACGAATATGACCGGCATCAGATCAGTCTTGGCTTGTCGCGAGATTTCTAGTTATCGGGCACGTCCAGGGGTGCGAGACACGTTTACATTTGGCGGCAAGCGCCACAATGGTTTATACATTTCGCCAGCAGATTTTGCTAAGTTAATAAATATCTAAAGAACAGTTATACGTAGGGTATTGGTCAACAGTACAATTACATGAATCCTGCTTTTTAATTAGAATTCACTATATGCAGCGATGTAACGACCTCTGCCTGAATCACGAACTATAAAAAAACCTTAGTATCTGTCGGGGAGTTTCAAATCTATGCGTTTTCATCTACAAATACTCATCTTGCTTGTCAGTGGCATGTTCCTGAATAGCGCCGTGGCCGGTGGTATGGCGCTCAAGGATCGCGACTGCGCAGAAATTCTCAAGCGCTGGGCCGCAGACCCGAATTCCGTACCGCAGAGCCTGGTAGATACCTGTCAGGAAAAGCTGGCGGCGGCGCTCCCGGACATGAATCCGGCAGCGGGCAGCGCTGTGGATCCCTGCGCGGGTCCAAATTCAGCGAATTTGATCAATTGCTGGGGCCCCTGGGCTGCACTGGCACCGGCAGCGGGTGACGCTGTGGCGCCCATCGTGTTGGCGAAGGGTGACCCCAATCTCCGGCCTGACGAGTTTACCCGTGACCCCGCCGGAGACGGGGGGGTGACGCCGGCGCTGGGTTCCTGCACGCCCGGGGCTTCATGTGGTTTCGCAACGCTGGTCCCCGGTACCGCGACCAACGTACCCAGCGAACAAAGAACATTGACCCGTTTTGAAATGGACCCGGATGGTACCGGGTTTGTGGTTGATCCAGGCGGGCCGAATGAACTGAACTCCAACCCCGACATGGTACCGTCGTTTTTTACCAATCTTCTTGGCCAGGAAATCATGCGCTCAGAAGTAACAGACGGTGACATCGAGTCGAAAATGATTGCCCGTGTATATCGCGACAATAACGGCAACATTGTACAGGCGGCGGACATCTGGAAACACGGTAGTGTCATAAATACCGGTCCTGGCAACGCGAATGCCGGCAT